>CAACWU010000163.1_pt1 | contig 20393 bp, 17 predicted proteins | sample 2275741 | NCBI WGS metagenome assembly CAACWU01 (sample SAMEA5312470, study PRJEB27640) | indoor metagenome | biome: indoor environment; feature: uncontrolled; material: tiles wood | place: Germany | collected 2014-07-07
TACGCGGCGTCGGCGTTCGTCCGTGGTCACTCACCGGCCGCGCGACCGCGGGCGCGCGGCCGGGAATGGCGGGACTCAGAGCGCGTGGCGCTCCTTGTAGAAGTCGAGGCGCTGCTGCAGGATCTCTTCGAGCTCTTCCGAGCTGCGACGCTCCATGAGCATGTCCCAGTGGGTACGCACGTGCTTCTCATTGGGGTTCTCGGGCTTCTCACCGTTGACCAGGATGGCCTCGTGACCGGTCTTGGTGGTCCACACCGGGGGAATCTCCGCCTCCGCCGCAAACATCACGCTCACCGACTCACCATCTTTGGTGCGGTACTCCACGCGTTGGCGCGGTGCCGGCTCAACACCGGTCTCGGTTTCCATCGACTGGGAACCCAAGCGCATTCCACGCAGGCTGCGATCGCTCACTGGACGGTCCTTCCTGAAGTCCTACTGGTACAAAGGGCGATATCCCGGGGCCTGAACTGGATGTTCGAGACCCAGAGATCCGCATCAACCGGGTACAACCACGAACTAGCGCGATTCATTCCCGGCGCTGCTGGAACCGTGGTCCCCGGCAGCCGGATCGGCAAAGGGAGGCTCCGGCATCTCGAAATCATTGGGGTCGGTGAGCGTCAAATCCGGCTCGAGATCCTTCTCGGTGACCTTGACGGTCTCCGATTCCACGATCGGTTCCGAGTAACCGGTGGTCGCGGGCTCTTCTTCCGGATCATCCCAGGACGAGTCGTGGGGGCCTTCGCCCCCGCCACCCGGAGTCGCGAGGAAATTGCCGACTCCGCGCAGTGCGGTGCTGAGCTCAGCGGGGATCATCCACACCTTGTTGGCGGAACCCTCTGCCACCTTGGGTAGGGTCTGGATGTACTGGTAGGCCAGCAGCTTCTGGGTGGGCTTGGCGCGGTGAATCGAATCGAAGACCTTGGCAATGGCTTGGGCCTCACCGTCGGCACGCAGGATTGCAGCCTTGGCGTCACCTTCCGCGGAGAGCACGGCGGCCTGCCGTTCACCCTCGGCGGTCAGAATCTGGGACTGCTTCTCACCCTCAGCCGTGAGGATGGTTGCACGACGGTCTCGCTCGGCGCGCATCTGCTTCTCCATGGAGTCCTGAATAGACGGCGGGGGCGTGATCTCCTTGATGTCCACGCGGGAAATGCGAATGCCCCAGCGTCCGGTGGTGGAGTCCAGGACACCGCGCAATTCGGCGTTGATCTTGTCGCGCGAGGTCAGCGTCTCTTCAAGATTCAAACCACCCACCACGTTACGCAGGGTCGCACTCGTGAGCTCATCCACGGCCTGGATGTAGTTGGTGATTTCGTAGGTCGCGGCGCGGGGGTCGGTGACCTGGAAATAGACCACGGTGTCGATGCCAACCACCAGGTTGTCCTCGGTGATCACGGACTGGGCCGGGAACGGCACCACTTGCTCACGCAGGTCGATGAGGGGGAGAAGTCGATCCACGAAGGGGATCAGAAAGTGCAGGCCGGGGTTCAGGGTGGATTGGTACTTGCCAAGTCGTTCCACGATGCCGGCGCGCGACTGCGGAATGATGCGAACGGCCTTGATCAAGGCGATTGCCGCTGCCAGCACCACCACTACGAGCAGTACTGTAATGACGATTTCCATGGGGTCCTCTCACATGGGTGGAGTGCGGGCCGGACGGCCCTACTGATGTTCTAGTACCCGGGTTGGGAAGCGGGGGAGTCGGAGAAGTCGGTGGTTGCCGGGGCGGTACCGGACACCACGGCCGTGGCACCGTCGATCCGGTAGACATAGGCCTTGGTCCCGACCTCGAGCGTGCCGTGTTCGGCAGATCGCGCGGTCCAGATATCGCCTTCGAGACGGACCAGGCCGGTGTTCTCACTGACGGGTTCCAGCACGGTGCAGGACAGTCCCACCAGTCGTTCGGCGTTGGAACGCGTGCTCGGAGTGGACCTGTTGATCCGATTGAGGGCCACCGGCCGCAAGAGGAAAATGAGAAGTACAGCGACTACCGCAAATGTGACCACTTGTAAGGGGATGCTATGGGTGAAGAAACTCACCACCCCGGCGCACAGCGCGGCCACGGACATCATAAGGAACAAGAAATCCAGGGTGAGCATCTCGATTCCGGCCAAGATCAACATGATGATCAGCCAAATGATCCAGGGGTTATTGACCAGTGCGTCCCACACGTGAGGCTCCAGACATGATTGAAGTGTCGGAAGTGGCCGCCTCCGCAGGATGCGCAGCCCGCCACCTGTCGGCTCCCTTCCCATTGTGCCCTACCCCACGCCTCGAGGCCGGAATGGCCCATTCCTAGGCGGGCCCCACGCTCGGTACTAGCGGGTCACTAATGGATAAACCTTGGCCGGGGAAGTGTCCCACGGTCATTTCACCCGAGAGAGAAAATCTATTGTCAGGCAACTGAACATCAGTAAGCTGGGCGGCAAGCTAGATCACAATGCCATCGTGCAGAGTGATGGCTCGCAGGGCACAAACCGTGCTTTGACGAACGCAATAAACTTGAAGGAGTTCTTGCGATGACCACTTTCGATGTGAATGCGATTCTCTCCAGCACTGCCTACGATGCTGACGGCGACAAGGTCGGCAAGGTGGAGCAGGTTTTCCTCGACGACAACTCGGGTGAGCCCACGTTCCTGACCGTGAACACCGGTCTCTTCGGAGCGAAGGAGAGCTTCGTTCCGGTGAAGGACGCTCGCCAGGACGGCGACCGCGTTGTGCTGCCTTACCAGAAGGATGTCATCAAGGATGCTCCGAAGGTCGACGCAGACCAGCACCTTTCCCCTCAGGAAGAGGAAGAGCTCTACCGCTACTACGAGCTGAACTACGACAACGGTCGTGGCGCAGATCGTGATCGCGACCTCACCGACCGTGACCGCGACTTGAACGATCGCGACCGTAACGCTGCTGCCGGTACCGCTGGCACCGCCGGTGTTGCAGGTGCAGCCGCAGGCCGCGATGGCGACCGTGATCGCGACCTCACCGACCGTGACCGCGGCCTGGTGGACCAGGACCGCCGCGACGTCGCTGACCGCGACCGCGACCTGACTGACCGCGACGACGCATCCGTGGTTCGCCACGAGGAGCAGCTCAAGGTTGGCACCCAGGAGCGCGAGACCGGCCGTGCACGTCTGCGCAAGTACGTGGTCACCGATCACGAGACCGTTGACGTTCCGGTGGAGCGCGAAGAGGTTTCCGTCGAGCGCACCCCGATCCGCGACGGCCAGGCCCGCACCGGCACCATCGGTGAGGAAGAGGTCGAGGTTTCCCTCCACGAAGAGCGCCCCGTGGTCGAGAAGGAAGCCGTGGCTGTTGAGGAAGTCAGCCTGAACAAGGAGACCGTCCGCGACACCCAGCGCGTTGAGGCTGACGTTCGCAAGGAACAGGTCGACGTCGAGACCGACACCGACCGTAACCTTGACGGCCGCGACCGCGACCTGGACGGCCGTGACGGCCTGGGCGGCAACGCTCCCCGTCGCTGAAACTGATTCGCAACGCTGAGGCGTTGAATCGGTAATCGCTGCACCCCGGGCCTTTGGGCCCGGGGTGCAGCTGATTTCGGGCCGGTTCCCGGCCCGTCAACTGTGTCCGCTCCCGGTCGGAGCGGTAGCATCATCTGCGTCCCCGTTGCACCGAAAGGTCCGCGGGTCCCGCGCGTCCCCGGTATGGACGCGCGTCACACGAACATTCAAGGAGTAACTCATGTCTGATGCCGCTCAATTACGGCTGACCGTGGACAGCGCCCCGCGCACCGAGATCCAAGGAACCACGGCGGCTGATCTGTACGCGGATCAGCGTGAGGTGGTGGTGGCCCACATCAACGGTGAGCTCAAGGATCTGAGCACCGAGCTCTCCGACGGTGATGTCGTGGAGCGCGTGCTCGTGAGTGACCCCGAAGGCCTGGAGGTGCTGCGTCACTCCACGGCCCACGTCATGGCCCAGGCCGTGCAGCAGTTGCGCCCGGACGCCAAGTTGGGCATCGGCCCGTACATCACGGACGGTTTCTACTTCGATTTCGACGTCGACGAGCCGTTCACGCCGGAGGATCTGAAGAAGATCGAGAAGTCCATGCTCAAGATCGTGAACAAGTCGCAGCTGTTCCAGCGGCGCGCGGTCGACGAGGACGAGGCCCGCCAGGAGATGGCGGACGAGCCCTACAAGCTCGAACTCATCGACCTGGCCAACGGCCCGGGTTCAGGTTCCATGGAAGAATCCGCGGAAGGCGCTTCCGTTGAAGTGGGGGCCGGGGAGATCACCATTTACGACAACGTGGACCGACAGAGTCACGAGATCGTGTGGCGGGACCTGTGCCGCGGTCCCCATGTACCCAACACCAAGCTGATCGGCAACGGGTTTGCCCTGATGCGTTCGGCGGCTGCCTACTGGCGCGGTAACGAGAAGAACAAGCAGTTGCAGCGCATCTACGGAACGGCTTGGCCCTCGAAGGACGAGCTCAAGGCCTACAAGGAGCGTTTGGCTGAGGCCGAACGTCGCGATCACCGCAAGCTGGGTTCCGAACTGGACCTGTTCTCCTTCCCGGACGAGCTGGGTTCCGGTCTGCCGGTGTTCCACCCCAAGGGCGGCATCATCCGCAAGGAGATGGAGGACTACTCGCGCCAGCGCCACACCGAGGCCGGCTACGAGTTCGTCTACTCCCCGCACATCACCAAGGGCCACCTGTACGAGGTCTCCGGCCACCTGGACTGGTACCGGGACGGCATGTTCCCTCCCATGCACGTGGACGAGGAGCGCAACCCGGAAACGGGTGAGCTCACCAAGCCGGGCCAGGACTACTACCTCAAGCCCATGAACTGCCCCATGCACAACTTGATTTACCGCTCACGCGGCCGCTCATACCGTGAGCTGCCCCTGCGGTTGTTCGAGTTCGGCGCGGTATACCGGTATGAGAAGTCCGGCGTGATCCACGGTCTGACCCGTGTGCGAGGCATGACCCAGGACGACGCACACATTTACTGCACTCGCGAGCAGATGAAGGATGAGCTGACGGCCACCCTGAACTTCGTGTTGTCCCTGCTCAAGGACTACGGCCTGGACGACTTCTACTTGGAACTCTCCACCAAGGACCCCGAGAAGTTCGTGGGCTCGGACGAGATCTGGGACGAGGCCACCCGCACGCTGCAGGAGGTGGCCGAGGATTCCGGTCTGCAGCTGGTCCCTGATCCCGGGGGAGCAGCCTTCTACGGCCCCAAGATTTCCGTGCAGGCCAAGGACGCGATCGGGCGTACGTGGCAGATGTCCACGATCCAGTTGGACTTCAACCTGCCCGAGCGCTTCGATCTCGAATACCAGGCCGCGGACGGCACGCGTCAGCGTCCCGTGATGATCCACCGCGCCCTGTTCGGTTCCGTGGAACGCTTCATGGGCGTACTGACCGAGCACTACGCCGGAGCGTTCCCGGCATGGCTGGCCCCGGTTCAGGTGCGCGCCATTCCGGTGGCCGAGGCGTTCAACGACTACCTGGACGAATTCGCGGCCAAGCTGCGGGTCCAGGGCATTCGGGTGGAGGTGGATACGTCTTCGGACCGCTTCCCCAAGAAGATTCGCACGGCCTCCAAGGACAAGATCCCGTTCGTGGTCATCGCCGGCGGCGACGACGCCGACGCCGGTGCCGTCTCCTTCCGCTACCGCGACGGATCGCAGTACAACGCGGTGCCCGTGGACGATGCCGTGGAGATGATCGTGCGGCACGTGCGCGACCGCGTGAACGAGGACCCTTCGGCGCCGTCGAACGTGGAGGTCACGGAAATCGTTGCGGAGCAGTCGTGACGGACGACAACGCGGAGACCAAGAACGAGAATCAACACTGGGTGGCTCAGGACGAGTTCGAGCTGCCCGGTGTACCGGATAGTTTCCAACGATTGTGGACACCCCACCGGCTCGCGTACGTGCGCGGTGAGGACCCCTCGATCAAGGAAACTCCGGGTTGCCCGTTCTGCACCGGTCCGGACCGTACGGACGATGACGCATTGATCGTGCACCGCGGTGAGCACTGTTTCGTGGTGCTCAACCTGTTCCCGTACAATCCCGGTCACTTGCTCGTGTGTCCGTATCGTCACGTCGCGGACATCACCGAACTCACGGACGACGAGTTGTGGGAGCTGAACGTGTTGACCCGCACGGCGGTCGCCACCATTCGTGAGGTGGCTCAGCCGGCCGCGTTCAACGTGGGACTGAATCTGGGTTCGGCCGCGGGCGGCTCATTGTCCGCGCACCTGCACCAGCACGTGGTGCCGCGCTGGGACGGGGACGCCAATTTCATGCCGGTGATTGCCCAGACCAAGCCCCTGATTCAGACCCTGGGTGCCAACCGCGACGACATCGCCGCTGCCTGGCCCCGTTCCTGAACCTCCCCGCGCGCGAGCGTCGCTTTCGAGTGGCCGCGTGCGGCGGTACACCTGTCACTAGGATGGAATCCATGTCTCGACCACTCGTACGTCTACTCGGCCAGGGAGTTCGCTGGGCCTCGAGCCTGCGTGGGGGCGGGTCCGCCTTCCCCGGCCTGGTCATGGAAAAGCTGCACCCGGCCTTCGTCGCGGAAGAACTCGCCAAGCTGCCCCACGGCGTGGTGGTCATCAGCGGCACCAACGGCAAAACGACAACCACCAAAATGGCCGTGCAGTTGCTGCGTTCGCAGGGGCTGCGCGTGTTCACGAACCGCACGGGATCGAATTTCGTCCGGGGCGTCGCGGCGTCGTTGTTGGCCGAGATGAATGCGTTCGGCCGCCTCGACGCGGACGTCGCGGTGCTGGAACTCGATGAGGCGCACGCCGTGCACTTCGTCAAGCAGGTCAAGCCCCGCTACGCGCTACTACTCAACGTGATGCGCGATCAGCTCGACCGTTTCGGTGAGATCGACACGACCCGCCGCATGCTCAGCCAGGTCGCCAAGGCGACCACCGGTACCGTGGTCCTCAACCGCGAGGACCCGCGCATCGCCAGTCTCGCGGACGACGTCGCCGCTGACGCCACCGTTGAGTGGTTCGGCCTGTCGGACGCGCTGCGGCCCATGTTCCCCTCCGACGACGACATGCGTGACGTGCTGCGCCAGACCGAGAATGTCGAGCTGGATTCAGCGCAACCATCCGTGGCCCGACCGGCCGCTGACGTGGTGCTCAACGCCGTCAAAGCCAACAGTGTGGATCTGGACGTGCACGGCCAGGAGCACACGGCCACGATCGATCTCTACGGTGTGTACAACCAGTACAACGCCGCGGCGGCCCTCGCCTTGGCCTTGCAAGTGCTCGGCGACAGTGCGGACGTGGCGTCGCTGGTGGACGAACTGTCCCGTGTAACACCTGCCTTCGGTCGAGGCGAAACCGTGACGGTGGAGGGCAAGCCCCTCCAGTTGTTGCTCGTGAAGAACCCCGCCGGATTCCGGTTGTCGCTGGCGTCGGCCTCGGCCGACGACTACGCGACCATGATCGCGATCAACGACGCCTACGCGGACGGTCGGGACGTGTCGTGGTTGTGGGACGTCGATTTCGACAGTCTGCGTGCCGGAGGCGTGGACATTGTCTCGGGTGTGCGGGCGTGGGACATGGCGCTACGGCTGGACTACGACCTGGTGGAGGTCGGATCCGTGGACACGGGCCTCGAGTCCGCACTGAAGCAATTCATTGCAGGGGCGGGGGACCGGCCCATGCGCATCTTCTGCACCTACACCGCCATGCTGTCGCTGCGGAAGATCCTGGGCGGCATGACCCACGTGGACACGATCTGAGGAGCCGATCATGAATCAGGAAAAAGTGGGTTCCCTGGACATCGTCCAGCTGTATCCGCGGGACATGAACATCTACGGGGACTGGGGCAACACCCTGACCCTCAAACGCAGGGCCGAGCGCTACGGCTACGAGGTACGGGTGCACGACTACAACCCGGGTGACCCGTGGCCCGACTACGCGGACCTCTTCGTGGGTGGCGGTGGTCAGGACTCGGGCCAGTTCCGAGTGGCCGAGGATCTCGCTCGCGTGGCTCCCAAACTGCACGAGGCTGCGTCGGCGGGTACGCCCATGTTGGTCATCTGCGGGCTCTACCAGTTGTTCGGCCGGGAGTTCCGAACCGGCGGGGGAGAGACCCTGAGGGGCATTGAGATGTTCGATCTGGAAACGGTCGGTGGACCGGAGCGTTTGATCGGCAATATCGTGACGGAGTCCCCGGAATTCGGCACGATCATCGGCTACGAGAACCACTCCGGACTGACCACGCTGGGACCGGACCAGGCAGCGATGGCAACCGTGGTCAGCGGGGCCGGTAACAACGGGGAGGACGGTACCGAGGGCGCGCGCACGCACAACGTGCTGGGCAGTTACCTGCACGGATCGTTGCTGCCCAAGAACCCTGCCGTGGCCGATTTCCTGTTGCGGACCGCGGTGGAAACGCGCGGGGACCGCTTCCCGGAGGCGTCTCTGGACGACACGTATGCGGAACACGCGCGCGGCGTCGCCCAGACGAGACCCCGTTAGCGACGCGGGGCAGCCTTCGAGGCGCCCTGACGAATCGCTAAAATAATTGACAAATCGTAGACCCGGCGCTGTGAGGCCGGGCGCACAGACTTTCTAGGAGGAACTCGATGTCAGGTCACTCCAAATGGGCCACGACCAAGCACAAGAAGGCCGCGATCGACGCCAAGCGCGCCAAAGCTTTCGCCAAGTACATCAAGGGCATTGAGGTTGCCGCCCGCATGGGTGGCGCGGACACCGCCGGTAACCCGGCACTGGACCTGGCCGTGTCCAAGGCCAAGAAGAACTCCGTGCCCAATGACAACATCGATCGCGCGATCAAGCGTGGCGCCGGCCTGACCGGCGAAACCATCGATTACTCGGAGATCCTCTACGAAGCCCGCGGCCCCCAGGGCACCGCGCTGTACATCGAATGTCTGACGGACAACAAGAACCGCGCGGCCTCCGAGGTGCGTGTGGCCGTGACCCGCCACGGCGGCACCATGGCGGACTCCGGTTCCGTGGCCTACCTCTTCGAGCGCAAGGGCGTGGCCGAGGTGACCAAGACCGACGGTCTGACCGAGGATGACGTCCTGATGGCCGTACTCGATGCCGGCGCGGACGAGGTCATCGAGGAGTCCGAGGTCTTCGAGGTCGTCAGTGAGGCCACCGACCTTCCCGAGATCCGTAAGGCGTTGGAGGAGTCCGGACTGGACTACAACAACGACGATCCCCAGTTCCGCCCCACCATGAAGGTGGACCTGGATGCCGAAGGCGCCAAGAAGTTCCTCAAGCTTGCGGACGCCGTCGAAGAACTCGACGACGTACAGAACGTCTACTCGAACGCGAACATCCCCGAATCCGTGCTGGCGGAACTCGAGGACGAGGACTGAGCACTCCGTGGCACACAGTTCTGACGGCGGACCGGCCCCGGGACAGCGCATTCTTGCGGTGGACCCGGGGCTGACCCGTTGTGGCTTCGCGGTCGTGGACATGGCTGCCAATCGCACCGGAACGTTCGTGCACGTGGAGGTCAACGGCACCAAGGCACACGAGGCGCTCGAACACCGTGTGCTGGCCATCATGGACGCGGCCGAGACACTCATGGACCGGTTCTCACCGGACGTCGTGGCGGTAGAGCGCGTGTTCGCCCAGAACAATGCGCCCACTGTGGTGGGAACCGCCCAAGCGACCGGCGTGGTCATTGCGGCGGCCGCGCGGCGGCAGATCCCGGTCGCGTGGCACACCCCGTCCGAGGTCAAGGCCGCGGTCACGGGAGACGGTGGCGCGGACAAGGAGTCCGTCAACCGCATGGTGGTCCGGATCCTGCGGCTGGACGCACCACCGCGCCCCGCCGACGCCGCCGACGCCCTCGCCTTGGCCGTGTGCCACGGCTGGCGCGGCGGCATGGCGGGCATGAACGCGGCGGCAAAGACCTCTACACACTCTGGTTCTCAGCCCTCATCCGTGCGAGCCTCCGGGCTCACTCCCGCGCAGCAGGCGTGGAAACAAGCCGAAGCGGCCTCTCGTCAACCGAAGGCTCCCAGGGCCGCCCGACTGCCGCGCCGCTGAACCTGGCGGTTCCACGGTTGGCGCAGCGCGTTCGAGCGATGACACGGCCCGGTCGACCGTTGCGCGCGGTCCATGGGAGGGTGCGCGCTGTGCGAGTCGGTGTGAGTTGTTAGAGTGATGCCGTGTTGCAGTTCGTATACGTGTTCGAATTTATGGCGGGATCACCCCGCGTGACGGGAGCCGCCCAGTGATTGCATCGGTGACCGGTGAGGTGCGCTTCGTGGGTGCCACCCAGGCGGTGGTCGAAGTCTCGGGATTCGGGATCGAGGTCCAGGCCAGCCCGCATACTCTGGCGGGTCTGCGCACGGGATCCACGGTGCACCTTCACACCGCCTACATTGCCCGCAAGGACGAGGCCCCCTTGCTGTTCGGCTTCGCAGGGGCGGACGAGAAGGAAGTCTTCACCGTGATGCTCGGTGTCTCCGGCGTGGGACCGCGCACCGCGTTGGCCGCGGTCTCCGTGCTCGGACCGGAGGAGACGCGGCGCGCCATTGCCACCGGAGACGACAAGGCCTTCACCGCCGTGCCGGGAATCGGCCCCAAATCCGCCCGTCGCATCGTGCTGGAACTGGCCGACAAGCTCGTGCTTCCGGAACCCAAGGAGAGCCCGGCCACGCAGCCGCAGATGCAGGTGTGGCGCGAACAGGTCATGGACGCGCTCAGGGGTCTGGGATGGAGCGAAAAGGACGCCACCCGTGGCATCGACGACGCCCTGGAGACTCAACCGGAGCTTGCGGATTCCGGCAACGTGGCAGAGGTCCTGCGCGCCGTGTTGTCCTGGCTGGGTACGGCCAAGGGCACGAGTCACGCGCGTAGCCGAGGACGGTCCTGATGGCATTCGAAGAACGCGGTTCTGTGCAGGGGGAGCAACGACTGGTCGGTGCCGAGGGCGATCTGGACGATCAGCAGCTCGAGGCGAGTCTGCGCCCGGCTACCCTCGACGATTTCGTGGGGCAGAAGCGGGTGCGTGCCCAGCTCTCACTCGTCCTGGAAGCCTCCAAACTGCGCGGACGCACCGCGGACCACGTGCTGCTTTCGGGCCCTCCCGGCCTGGGTAAGACCACACTGGCCATGATCATCGCCCAGGAACTGGACGTACCCCTGCGGATCTCGTCCGGTCCTGCGATTCAACACGCGGGTGACCTGGCGGCCATCCTGTCCTCGTTGACCCATGGTGAAGTGCTGTTCCTGGACGAGATCCACCGCATGTCCCGCCCGGCCGAGGAAATGCTCTACATGGCCATGGAGGACTTCCGCGTGGACATCGTGGTCGGCAAGGGTGCCGGTGCCACGTCCATCCCGCTGGACCTACCTCCCTTCACCTTGGTGGGTGCCACCACGCGCGCGGGCCTGTTGCCCGGACCGCTGCGTGATCGCTTCGGCTTCACTGGCCACCTGGAGTTCTACTCGGTTCCCGAGCTCGAACTCGTCCTGCGCCGATCGGCAGGTCTGTTGGACCTGAACATGACGTCCGAGGGGTTCTACGAAGTGGCCTCACGTTCGCGCGGTACTCCACGAATTGCCAACCGACTGTTGCGGCGCGTCCGGGACTGGGCCCTGGTGCACGGGGTGCACAGGATTGATGCCCGCACCGCCGGGGCTGCGCTGGACATGTACGAAGTGGACGTCAGGGGACTGGACCGACTGGACCGCAATGTCCTCTCCGCCCTGGTCACCAAGTTCAACGGGGGCCCCGTTGGGCTTTCCACCTTGGCCATTGCCGTGGGCGAGGAAACCGAGACGGTCGAGACGGTCGCCGAACCATTCCTCGTGCGCGAGGGATTGTTGGGACGCACCCCTCGCGGTCGCATTGCTATGGCCGCGGCGTGGGAGCACCTGGGGCTCAACGTGCCCGATCACGCGGCCTTCAAGGACCCCGCACTGCGGACCGCGTTGGCCACGGATCCGCCCGAAGAAGAGCAGCCCACGGCATTTTGAGCGGGTGCCCCGGGGAGCAAGACCACGGGGGTCCCCGGCCAGGAACGGCCAGGAACGGCCGAGTCAATCAGACGTACGCCAGGGTGCCGCGGTGCCGTTATGGCCCCGGCGTCGCTGTTCAGCGCGTGGCCAGCTACATCCCCTACACTTGAGCGGATCCCTGTGATGACTCCCGCGTGCACTCGTGGCCGCGCTGGTCACCGCAGACGTCAGCATCGTCTACAGAACGGAACTCCGTGATTCTCTCCGCCCAACTTCTTGCACAGGCCCAGCAGTCAGGTGGCGGCGGAACCGCATGGTTCTTGCCCGTCATGCTCGTGGTCATGGTGTTGCTGCTGTGGCTGCCCATGCGCCGACAGAAGAAGGCGCAGGCTCAGATCAAAGCCAAGCAGGCGACCATGGAGCCCGGTACCCGCGTCATGACGAGCTTCGGTCTCTACGGAACCGTCCTGTCGATCGACCGTGATGAGAACAAGGCTGTGCTGGAAGTGGCTCCGGGAACTTCGGTCACCGTGCACACCCAGACCGTGACGACCATCCTCGATGAACCCACCACCGAGAACGCCGCCCAGAATGCGGCTATTGCTCAAGACGGTGCAGTGGACGGAGAGGGCTCCACGGCTGCAGGTGGTGCACGGGAATCCATCCGTGACCGCGAGCACGATCTGCCCGGTGACAATGTCCCCGGTGACACGGCAACCGGTGAGAACCTGCCGGGTGATGATTCCTCGCGCGGAACCTGGCGTGACAACCGCCGCGATAACGACACCAACTAAAGAAGTGCGTGAGACACGGGCCGAGAGCATCGGCCCGTTTCTCATGACCGGACCCGGTGCGGCGAGTTGGCTGGCCGCGCTCACCGTGCGTTGTTGAAGGACAGACATGGCATCAGACAAGGACACCTCGGGCCGTTCGGGCGCCGATGAGTCGAAGACATCCCCCTCGAAAGCGGCGTCCCGTGCGCCTCGTACGGTGCGCTCGGGATCCCAGGCGGCCGTGAGTACGGCCAAGCGCGGACTCGTGGCGCTCGCCGTGCTGACCATCGCCCTGGCGGGCATCCTGATTTACGGTGTCACCACCGATCGGACCGGGTGGGATCCCAAGCTGGCCTTGGATCTAGAGGGCGGCACGCAAATGGTGCTGTCCCCGGAGCTCCAGGAGGCCCAGGACGGTCAGGAGATCACGCAGGAACAGCTGGACCAGGCTGTGGAGATCATCCGCCAGCGCGTGGACGGTACCGGTGTCTCGGAGGCCGAGATCAGCACCCAGTCGGGTTCGAACATCGTGGTGTCCATGCCCGGTGTTCCTTCCTCCGAGACCCGTGATCTGATTCAGACTTCGGCGCAGATGGCGTTCCGCCCCGTGATCACCACCGCTGAGGGCACACCCACGCCCGAGGAACAACGCACCCCGGTCGAAGATATTCCGGAACCGGATGCAGAGCCCACCGACTCCTCGGATCCAAACTGGGTCACCCCGGAACTTGTCAAGGAGTTCGAGTCCCTGGACTGCGCCGCGCAGCGACCCCAGGAAGAGCGCAAGGCACAGGACCCCGAGAAGGCCGTCGTGGCCTGCGATCCGGCCAACAACGCCAAGTACATCCTGGGCCCGCTCGAGATCCCCGGTACGGACATCGACGACGCCTCCTACGGAATGGCGAACAATCAGCAGGGCATGTCCACGGGGCAATACGCCGTGAACCTGCAGTTCAACTCAGAGGGAACCGAGACGTTCAAGGAACTCTCCGAGCGCCTGTACCAGATCGGTCAGGCACAGCAGGGCGACCCCCGGTCCCAGTTCGCCATCCTTTTGGATGGCACCGTGATTTCGGCGCCCTCCATGAACGCCGTGATCAACGACGGCAGCGCCCAGATCACCGGTTCCTTCACGGAGGAGGATGCGCGCTTCCTCTCCGAGCAGCTCAAGTACGGTGCCCTTCCCGTGAGCTTCAGCATCGAGTCCGAGCAGCAGATCTCTGCGACTCTCGGTAGCAACCAGCTGCGCATGGGCATCATCGCGGGCCTGGTGGGGCTGGCGCTGGTGTGCGTGTACTCGATGTTCCAGTACCGCTGGTTGGGTCTAGTGACCATCTCGTCCTTGTTGGTGGCGGGCCTGATCACCTACTTCGCGATCACCCTGCTGGGGTGGAGCGCCAACTATCGCCTGTCACTGGCCGGTGTGGCCGGTCTGATCGTGGCCATCGGCCAGACCGCCGACTCGTTCATCGTGTACTTCGAACGCATCAGGGACGAGATTCGCGCGGGCAGAAGCATCCCCGCCGCGGTGGATCACGGCTGGAAACGCGCACGGCAAACCGTGATCGCCGCCAAGGCCGTGAACCTCCTCGCGGCAGTCGTGCTGTACTTCGTGGCCGTGGGCAACGTGCGAGGATTCGCATTCACCCTGGGCCTGACGGCGATCGCCGACTTGCTCGTGGTCTTCCTGTTCACCCACCCGGTCATGGTGCTGCTGACTCGCACCAAGTACTTCGGCGGGGGTGCCAAGAACTCGGGTCTCGATCCCGAGGCGCTCGACGCCGTGCCGTTCTACCGCGGCGCGGGACGCGTTCGTAGCCCCGAGGACAGCGACGGACTCACGATCGCCGAGCGGCGTCGTCGTCAGAAGGCCGCCGAAACCCAGGGCGACGGCGCCGCGGACGGAGCAGACGTATCCGGCGGTTCCAGCGCGGTGGACCAGACCGAACAGACCGAGGGGAGCACCCGATGAGCAACCGACTTGCACGCTTCGGTAACGACCTGCACAGCGGTCGTAAGTCCTACCCGTTCGTTGAGAAGCGCCGGTTGTGGCTCTCTTTGACCGTGGCACTCGTAGTGCTGTCCCTGCTGATCCCGGTGGTCAAGGGCGGCTTCAATCTGGGCATTGATTTCACGGGCGGCTCGGAATTCACGGTGTCCGGTATCGAGAACACGGATGTCCAGACCGGCGAGCAGGCCGTGGCGGAATCCTCTGACGCCAGCGGCGTGACCGTGACCAACATTGCGCCCGGCACGGTGCGCGTGCAGACCGAACAGCTCGACGACGACCAGACTCTGGCCGTCAAGGACTCCCTGCAAGAGGCGTACGGCGCCTCGGACGACCAGGTGACCTCGAACTTCGTGGGCCCCACATGGGGGCAGGGAGTGACCCAACAGGCCCTGTGGGGGCTGTTGATCTTCGTCCTGCTGGCCACGGTGCTCATGGCGCTCTACTTCCGCACGTGGAAAATGTCCGTGTCGGCGGTTGCCGCGATGATGGCCACGATCGTGATCACCGCCGGCGTGTATTCGCTGGTTGATTTCGAGGTCACCCCGTCCGCCGTGATCGGCTTCCTGACCGTGCTGTCCTACTCGCTGTACGACTCCGTGGTGGTCTTCGACAAGGTGCGTGAGAACACCAAGGGGTTGTTGAGCGGCGCGGCACCGGAAGAGCGGGCCAAACGGACGTTCTCGGAACAGATCAACCTGGCGGTCAACCAGACCTTGGTCCGTTCGATCAACACCTCCATCGTGGGAATCCTGCCCGTGGGTGCCATTCTGTTCATCGGTGCCTATCTGCTCGGCGCGGGAACGCTGAAGGACCTGTCGTTGTCGCTGTTCGTGGGCATCATCGTGGGTACGATCGCCACCATGTTCGTGGCCGCGCCCCTGTACTCCTGGCTGCGCGGACTCGAACCGGCCGTGCGTGACCAGGAACGCAAGGTTCTGGACGCCCGCCAGACCGACGGCGCTCCGGTGACCGCGGATCCGGTCCAGGCCGGGCCGCGCGAATAACGCGCCGCACCTCCGTTACACTCGCCCCCGTACCGTAAGGTGCGGGGGCGTGCTATTAGACTTGGCTACTTAGCGCACCGGGCGCAGAGATCCCGTCCCGGCCAGCGGTGATCCGTGAGGAGGCTGTGGACCCATGACGACAGAGTCAGACGCTCAGAGTGCAAAGAATTCCGTGCCGCCCAACCCACAGGACCCCCCGGCGCTGCCTGCCAATTCGAGAATCGAGACCGCGGGAACCCATTTTGTGTTGCCCGCCTCCCGTCCGGTCTTCGGACGCGCGGTGTTCCCCGGTCGCAGCGAACGCACCCGCTCGACACTGTCCGTGCTCTCCGGTGAATCGGTGCCCCGATCGCCCGTTCTGGTGCCACTGTTACGCACGGTGAGTGCGACGCACCCTGACGAAGATCTGGACGTCCTGCAACGCGCTTTTGCCGTAGCGGACTCGTACCACGAAGGGCAGAAGCGCAAGTCCGGTGACCCCTACATCACCCACCCGGTGGCCGTGACCACGATTCTCGCGGAGCTGGGCATGACCGGCGCCACCCTTGTCGCTGGGCTCCTGCACGACACCGTGGAGGACACCGACTACTCGCTCGAACAGCTCACTAAGGACTTCGGTGAAGAGGTCGCCACGCTCGTGGACGGAGTGACCAAACTCGACAAGATCCACTACGGCGAGAACGCCCAGGCAGAGACGGTTCGCAAGATGATCGTGGCCATGGCCAAGGACATTCGCGTGCTGGTCATCAAGTTGGCCGACCGGCTGCACAACGCACGCACGTGGCGGTTCGTCTCATCCTCGTCGTCGTCCAAGAAGGCCCGCGAAACCCTTGAGATTTTCGCCCCGTTGGCCCACCGACTGGGTATGAACACCATCAAATGGGAACTCGAGGATCTCTCCTTCTCCGCGCTGTACCCCAAGGTCTACGACGAGATCGTTCGCATGGTGGGGGAGCGCACGCCGGAGCGCGAACGCAACCTAGCCACGATCCGCGGTCTGATCGCGGCGGAGCTGGACAAGTCCGGCATCGACGCCACGATCACCGGTCGGCCCAAGCACTATTACTCGATTTACCAGAAGATGATCGTGCGGGGTAAGGATTTCGACGAGATCCATGATCTGCAAGCCGCGCGCGTGCTCGTGAACTCGGTGCGTGAGTGCTATGCCGCCCTCGGTGTGCTGCACGCGAAGTGGAGCCCGTTGCCGGGCCGCTTCAAGGACTACATCGCGATGCCCAAGTTCAACATGTACCAGTCGCTGCACACCACGGTGATCGGTCCCAACGGGCGGCCGGTGGAGATCCAGATCCGCACCCACGAGATGCACCACCGTGCCGAGTACGGTGTGGCCGCTCACTGGAAGTACAAGAACCAGGTCAACCAGGCCAATTCTGCCACACCCAAGGCCAAGGAAGGCGAGCTCAACTGGCTCAGCTCGTTGGTCTCGTGGCAGGAAGAAGCCAAGGACTCCTCGGACTTCTTGGATTCGTTGCGGTACCAGATCAACACGGCCGAGGTGTACGTCTTTACGCCCAAGGGTGAGGTCATGGCGCTGCCCACCGGGTCCACCCCGGTGGACTTCGCCTACGCCGTGCACACTGAGGTGGGTAACCACACGATCGGCGCCCGGGTCAACGGCAAATTGGTGCCGCTGTCCTCCAAACTCCAGCACGGTGATCGTGTGGAGATCCTGACGTCCAAGTCCGAGTCGGCATCGCCGTCGCAGGACTGGCTCAAGTTCGTGGGTTCGCCGCGGGCGCGCACCAAGATCCGCCAGTGGCATTCGAAGGAACGCCGCGAGGAAGCCATTGAGCGCGGGAAGGACCTGCTCACCAAGGCGCTGCGCAAGCACCACTTGCCGCTGCAGCGCACGGTGACGCACGAGTCTCTCGTATCGGTCGCACAGGACTTCAACCGGTCTGACGTCGCCGCGCTGTACGAGGCGCTCGGAAACGACGCGGTCAACGCTCAGCAGGTCGTCGAGAAGCTCATCGAGCACCACGGTGGCGCGGAGGGCACCGAGGAGGACTTCGCCGAGACCACCAAGGTCACCGCTCCGGCCCGGGCCACGGTGTCCGATTCGGGTGTGGTGGTCCAGGGCATGTCGGACGTGTACGTGAAACTGGCACGTTGCTGCACCCCGGTTCCGCCGGACGAGATCGTGGGCTTCGTGACCCGTGGTGCCGGCATTTCCGTGCACCGCAAGGACTGCAACAACATGAAGTCCCTGCTGTCCTCAGATGATCCGCGGGTCAAGGAAGTCAGTTGGGCGCCCACGCAGTCCTCGCTGTTCCTCGTGGAGATCCAGGTGGAGGCCCTCGACCGACACTCCCTGTTGCTCGATGTGACCCGCGTACTGTCCGAGAACCACGTGAATATCCTGTCCGCGCAGGTGCACACCTCGCGGTCACGATTGGCGATCTCCCGTTTCGCCTTCGAAATGGGAGACACCCGCTACCTGGACCACGTGCTTAACCAGGTCCGCCGGATCGATGGCGTGTACGACGTCTACCGCACCTCGGGTCAACGTCCGGTGGCTTCGTAACCGCGTTCCACGGCTCGGCCCACTTTCCGCACCCTGGCCAGAGCCTGGCGGCGGCCCGGTTTCTTGCCGACGGCCTCGAGTGCGGCCAGGACCAATTCGGGTGGGCAGTGCAGGTGCGGGGAGGCCATGAGCCAGTGCAGGGCCCCGGTGCCCTCGGAACCGGGCACGTGAAGCGCCACATCAACCGCGGTGCGCAGCGGACTGGTCACCGCCAGATCCTCGTGAACGACCCGGTCGAAGGGATTGAACGCGGTCTGATGCAGGCTGAACCCGCGGGGGAGTGTCGTGGTGGTTCGCGCGTCCTTGGCGACGAGGATGGGCAGGGGTTCAGGTACTTCCGCGCAATCGTAGAACCATGCGGCGCCGAGCCGTCCGAGCACCCCGCGACGTTGCAAATGGGCGGGAATCACCGCGCGTAGGACATGCAACTTGCTGACTCGAGTGAGCGCAGTTCCCACGGGTACGTGGGCGTCGAGCAGGATTCGGTTGAGAATCCCGTCCGAAACCATCGCGGAGAGCTCAGGACCGCTGAACGGGTGCCCGGGTCGCAAGACCGGTGTCAGCTTCGCACCGCTTCGGGGCGGTAGCGAGTGAACGGAGTCGGTGGGTTGCGGCTGCGGCGGTGTCATGACCCCATCTGAACCGATGCCGGCGGGAAAGAAAACGGGGACCGCCCCGGTTGTGGACAACCGGAACGGTCCCCGTTCGCTGTGCAGTGCGCTCAGCTCACATCAGTTCAACTCTGAAGCCGAAGCCTGCAGCGTGGCCAACCACTGCTCGCTCGTGGCCAGATCCTTCTCGAGGGTGGCGGCCTTCTTCTCGTTGCCGGAGGCACGGGCGGCCTCGATGGCGGTCTTCTGATCCGCAATCTTGTTCTCGAGCTGGGTCAACATGGAGTTGGAGCGTGCCTTGGTCTCGGGATCCGTGCGGCGCCACTGGTCGTCCTCGGCCTTCTTGACGGCGTCCTCGACGGCGCGCAGTTCGTTCTCCACGCGACGCATGTGGGCACGCGGGACCTTACCGGCTTCCTCCCAACGAGCCTGTACGGCTGCGAGCTCTTTCTTCGCCTGATCCAAATTCTTGACGGGAAGGATCTTCTTGGCCTCTGCGAGCAGCTCCTCCTTGACCACCAGGTTCGCCTCGAACTCCTGATCGATCTGTTCATTGGCGGCCTTGCGGGCGTCGAAGAACACATCCTGGGCCGCGCGGAACCGCGACCACAGGGCGTCGTCGTCCTTGCGGGACGCCCGGGGCGAGGCCTTCCAACGATCCATGAGGTCGCGGTACTTGGAGGCGGTGGGGCCCCAATCTGTCGAATTCGACAGGGACTCGGCCTCAGCGATCAGCGCTTCCTTGGCCCGCTTTGCCTTGGCGTTGGTCTCGTCCAGCTTGGAGAAGAACGCCTTGCGGTGCCGGTCGAACGTTGTGCGGGCCTTGCGGAAGCGCTTCCACAGGGATTCCTCATCAGACTTGGACAGCCGCACGCCCGAACGCTGGTGCGCCTTCCACTGATCGAAGAGTTCGCCCATGCGCTCCGACGAGTGCTTCCACTGGGTCTTCTCAGGGTCCTGACCGGCAACCTTTTCCGCGGCCTCCACGATGGCCGTGCGGTGAGCCAGCTGCTCGGCCTTGGCCTTCTGCTGCTCTTCCTTTTCACGGGTCTCGGCCTCGCCAATGGCGACATCTAGGGCATCGAGTCGCGTGGAAAGTCCGGCCAGATCGCCCACCATTCCGCGGGCGGCGACCTGCTCACGCACGTGTTCCACCGTTTTGCGCATGTCCGTGGTCGGAGCCTTGGCCGCGAGACGCTGCTCGAGCAGGTCAACCTGGGCCTCGGCATCGTCGAACTTGCGCGCGAAGTAGGCGATCGCCTCGTCCTCGGTCGCGTTCGGGAACTGGCCGCACTCGTGTTCCTCACCGTCCACGGTCACGTACACAGTGCCGTTCTCGTCCGCGCGGCCGTGCTGCTTGGCACGCGCCACGGATTCCGGAGTGGCCAGGGCGGGCTTGGCCGCTTCCTGGGCCGGCGCGGTCTGGGTCGGCGCTGACTGGGCCGGCTGAGCGGGAGCGACCACGGGTGCCGACGGCGCCGGGCCGGCAGGCGCGGGC
>CAACWU010000120.1_pt1 | contig 19466 bp, 14 predicted proteins | sample 2275741 | NCBI WGS metagenome assembly CAACWU01 (sample SAMEA5312470, study PRJEB27640) | indoor metagenome | biome: indoor environment; feature: uncontrolled; material: tiles wood | place: Germany | collected 2014-07-07
AAGTCCGGTACCGGCGTGCTCCCCGTGGTCGTGTCCGAAGGCGCGCCGGAACTGTCCAGCGGCGCGGCCGACATCCTGGTGATCTCGCTCGTCTCGGAGGACGCCGAGCCCGTGGACAACGGCGACGCCGTGGCCATTTCCGGTTCCTTGGCCGCCATGATGATGGCCTTCGAGGTGGCCACCGCCGTGGCAGGTCAGTTGTTGGGCATCGATCCCTACAACCAGCCGGACGTGGAATCCGCCAAGAATGCCACCCGTGAACTGCTGGCCTCGTCGCCGGAGCCAACCCCCGCAGAAGCGACGGACGGCTCCATTGAGATCCGCGGTTCCGAGCAGGTTCTCCAAGGCGCCACCACGGTTCCCGAGGCTCTCAAGACCCTTCTGGGTCAGTTGCCCGAGGACGGTTACGTCAGCGTGCAGGCCTACTTCGACCGTTTGGGTTGGGCGGAACTTGAGGAGATCCGTCCGGTGTTGGCCGAGAAGACCGGCCGCCCAGTCACCTTCGGCTGGGGACCCCGGTTCCTGCACTCGACCGGTCAGTACCACAAGGGCGGTCCGGCCCAGGGCGTCTACCTGCAGATCACGGCCGCCACCGACACGGACGTGGACATCCCCGAGATCCCGTTCTCCTTCGGCGAGCTGATTTCCGCCCAGGCCGACGGTGACGCCAAGGTCCTCACGGATCACCACCGCCCGGTCTTGCGCTTGCGTCTGACCGACCGTTCGCCCGGCGTCGAGCAGCTCCTGAAGGCCGCAGCCGAGCTCTAAGATCGTTACCATTCATAGTTTTCCGGTCGCCGCGGACCGGGGCATTACGCAATCGTCGTAACGCCCCGGTCCGTTGGTCCGGATGAGTCAGGGAGCATTGTGCCTCACCACAACACCAGCAATCCGCTCCGGGATCCCCGGGACCGGCGCCTGACGCGAGTCGCGGCGCCGTCGTCCTTGGTGCTTTTCGGCGTAACCGGCGACCTTGCCAAGAAGAAGCTGCTGCCGGCCATGTACGACCTGGCCAACCGCGGTTTGCTGCCGCCGTCGTTCTCGCTGGTGGGTTTCGGCCGCCGCGAATGGGACGACGCGCAGTTCGCCGAGTACGTCAAGGAATCGATCGCGGACAACGCCCGCACCCCGTTCAACGAGGCCATGTGGGAGCAGTTCGCGTCCGGCTTGCGTTTCGTGCACGGTAATTTCGACGACGACGCCGCCTACGAACGTCTCGCCGAGACCCTCACCGAACTCGACGAGTCCCGTGGTACGCGGGGCAACCACGCGTTCTACCTATCGATTCCGCCCAAGGCCTTCGATGTGGTGTGTCAGAAGCTGGCCGACCACGATCTGGCCGACAGCAACGGCAGCGAGGGCTGGCGTCGCGTGGTCATCGAGAAGCCGTTCGGCCACGACCTCGAATCCGCGCGCGAACTCAATGCTATTGTGGAGCGCGTTTTCCCAGCGGACAGCGTCTTCCGCATCGACCACTACCTGGGCAAGGAAACGGTGCAGAACATTCTGGCGCTGCGCTTTGCCAACCAGATGTTCGAGCCGCTGTGGGATGCCCGCTACGTGGATCACGTGCAGATCACGATGGCCGAGGACATCGGCATCGGTTCGCGCGCCGGCTACTACGACGGCGTGGGTGCTGCCCGCGACGTGATTCAGAATCACCTTCTGCAGTTGCTCGCGTTCACCGCGATGGAGGAGCCGCCGGCGTTCTCCGCGCACCACTTGCGCCGCGAAAAGGCGAAGGTCCTGGAGTCGGTGATCCTGCCCGAGGATCTCGGCGCGTATTCGGCGCTGGGCCAGTACACGGCTGGGCTGCAGGGTGGTGCCGAGGTCAAGGGGTTCCATCAGGAACAGGACATCCCTGCGGATTCCCGCACCGAGACCTATGCGGCCCTGCGGCTGGAGATCAACAACCGCCGCTGGTCGGGCGTCCCGTTCTACCTGCGCGCGGGTAAGCGGCTGGGCCGCCGGGTGACGGAAATCGCCGTGGTATTCAAGAAATCGCCCAACCTGTTGTTCCGTTCCCCGGACAAGGACGACTTCGGTCAGAACGCCATTGTGATCCGCATTCAGCCGGATGAAGGCGTGACCATTCGTTTCGGCTCCAAGGTTCCCGGCACCCAGTCCGAGATCCGCGACGTGACCATGGACTTCGGCTACGGCCATGCCTTCACTGAGTCCAGCCCGGAAGCGTACGAGCGGCTGATTCTGGATGTCCTGTTGGGTGAGCCGCCGCTGTTCCCGGACCATTCCGAGGTCGAGCTGTCCTGGAAGATCCTGGATCCGTTCGAGGACTACTGGGCCGAGCACCACATCATGCCTGACGCTTACGCACCGGGGTCCTGGGGCCCCGAAACCGCGGATCAGCTCATGGCTCGCGACGGACGTGTCTGGAGGCGACCGTGATCGTACAAATGGAAAACACCACCACATCGACCATCGAGAAGAAGCTGCACTCGCTGCGGGACGAGAACGGAGTGGTCACGCTGGGCCGCGTGCTCACGCTGGTGATCCTGGCCCGCGCGGGCCACTCGGAAATGGCGATCGAGGCCGCGAACTTCGCGAGCCACGAGCACCCCTGCCGGATCATCGTTCACGTGGCGCATTCCGCGAATGAGGCCACCCGCTTGGACGCCCAGCTGCGCATGGGCGGGGACGCCGGTGCCTCCGAAGTGATCATCCTGCACGGCTACGGTGAACTGGCCGAGCCCACCGAGACCTTGATTTCGGCATTGCTGCTGCCGGACGCGCCCATTGTGGCGTGGTGGCCCCATGACTTCCCGGACTCCCCCGGCGACTCGTCCATCGGTAAGATCGCCCACCGCCGCATTACCGATTCCGCCCGGGCGGATGACCCGTTCAAGTCACTGCAGCAGCTGTCCCAGCAGTACCGCCCGGGTGACACGGACCTGGCGTGGACCCGCATCACGAGCTGGCGGATCCAGCTCGCGGCGGTCTTCGATCAGATCGGTGCCGTGCCGGTCCGCGAGGTCATTGTCGAGGGTGCCGAGCGCTCCCCGTCCGTCGTTCTCATGGGCGTGTGGCTGGCCAATGCCCTGGGTTGCGAAGCGAAGTTCATCACCCAGACCGAACGGCCCGGGATGGACCGGGTCACCCTGGTCACGGACGATGGCCCCATCGAACTGCACAGACCCGGCAATACGGTGGCGGTTCTCAAGCAGCCCGGTCAGCCCGATCAGCAGATCGCCATGCCGGTCCGCGACCTCAACGTGTGCTTGGCCGAAGAACTGCGTCGGTTGGATCCGGACGAGGTCTACGGAGACGTGATCACCAAGGCCATGGTCAGTGCAGAGTTGGAAGAGGCCGTCGAAGACGCAATGGATGGAGAAGAGTCCCAGTGAACCACGCCCGCATTGTCCCTCACGGCAGTCAGGAGGAGCTCGCTCAGGAGACCTCACGACGCGTGATCACCGTGCTCGAGCAAGCCCAGGATGAGCGCGGCGAGGCCACACTGGTCCTCACCGGCGGCAGCATGGGCAACAAGGTGATCCAGGCGATAGCCAACGACCCGGACTCCGCCCTGGTGGACTGGTCGCGCGTCAACGTCTGGTGGTCCGACGAACGGTTCGTGCCCGGCGCTGACTCCGAACGCAACGGGGTCCAGGCCGCCGACGCCGCCCAGGGCCAGTTGGATCTCGAATGGGACCGGATTCACCCCATCGCCGCCTCCGACGAGATGTCGACTGCCGAGGAAGCCTCCGCCGATTACCGCGAGGAACTCGCCACCGCGGCCGAGCAGGAAGGGTCGGATAGCGGACTCCCGTACTTCGACCTCATGCTGCTCAGCCTGGGTCCGGACACTCACGTGGCGTCCTTGTTCCCGGGCCGAGAAGAGGTCACCGTGACCAGCACCCCTGTGATGGCGGTGCATGACTCCCCCAAACCACCCCCCACACGAGTGACCATGACTCTTCCCGCGATCAATTCGGCGGAACGAGTGTGGTTGTTGGTGGCCGGCAGCGCCAAGGCCGAAGCCCTCGCGGCCATCCGTGACCCCGAGGCCACCCCCCAGTCCGCCCCCGGCAGCGCCGTCCGCGGAACCGAAGAGACGCTTCTGCTGGTGACGGAGGACGCCCTCCCCGGTCTCCCCCAGGACCCCGAGGGCTAAGGGACCGCTCTTCCTCATGCTCCCGCGCTGCACCCGCGCACCTTGGTCGGAGCTAGAACCCTCCACTGCACCTGAAGCGTAGACAGGCCCTCTCCCGTTTCCACGTCATGTTCACCTCTAACGCGCCTCAGGTGCCGGGAGAACCCACACCGCTACACCTGACGGGCCGGTAGAACCCCTCCAGTGGCTCAGAAGGGCTCTACCGGCCCGTCAGATGTCATCATCGGTTCCGGCGGCACCTGAGGCGTGGGTAGACATTTCTGGCAGAGGATCGCTTCTAAAACCCTTGTAGCTCTGCGAACGTCTGCCAAAAATGTCACCGCCGCGAACCCGTGCCTGGAATGTCCCCACCACTGGTCGTCAGTCACGAAGTTCTACCTGAGATGTTGCCGACCACAGTCCTAGTTCTGTCCCAACCCTTTCATTGTCCACCAGCGACGACGACGCACCCCGGCGCCTCGAGCCCAGTTCACGTTGACATCGTGGGAGCCACAAGAACCCGCCAACCCATCTGAGGTGTCCCTAGAACCTTTCCGGAGGCTCAGAAGGGGTCTACCGACGCGTCAGATGACATCAACGGTTCCGGCGGCACCTAAGACGTGCGAGGTTTGGCGCCAAAGTTCTCGGCCGTCTCCCTGTGCGTTCTAACGCCACCTGAGGCGTGAAAGAGGGCCCCCTCGCCTCCGGCTACCGGGCACACTCCAGGACTTCGGCACCGGTGGACATACTTGGCAGAGGATCGCTGCTAAAACCGTCGTAGCTGTGCGAACCTCGGCCATTTATGCCACCGCCGCCAACCCGTGCCTGAAATGTGCCCATCCCCCATTGTCAGACTGGTTGTGAGTCATGGTGGTCATCAGCTGCGAAGCTCTGCCCGAAATGTCGCGGGGGTACGAGCGTTAAACGCACAACGCCCGGAGACCGAAGTCTCCGGGCCTTGGCTACGTTTTAGACGATCAGACGACCGGCGGCGCGAACCGCAAGGACAGGGCGTACCCGACGATGGCGAGAACCCATACGATGGCCAGGACGGTGGTCATGCGAACCACGTTCTTCTGGGCCGCTCCGGAGGTGTTGAGTGACTGGGTCATGCCGCCGCCGAACATGTCGGACAAGCCGCCGCCCTTGCCCTTGTTGAGCAGGACGAACATGATGCACAGGATGCTGGTGACCACAATGACCACTTGCAGAACAAGCTGCAGGATCTCCACGTAAAGCCTCAATTCCTCGGGAGTCGCTGATCGACCGTAGGAGCGCCGCGGATTCTCACCGCGGGCCGCTCACTGGAATGCCTAGTTGCTGAGCAGATGCTGCTCGAACCGTGCAATCTTAGCAAACTCCTCCGCATCCAAGCTGGCGCCGCCCACCAGGGCACCGTCCACATCAGAGCCGCCCAGGATGTTGGCCACGTTGGAGGACTTGACCGAACCGCCGTAGAGAATGCGGGTGGCCTGAGCGAAGTCCTCGCTGTAGAGCTTTCCGAGTTCCTCTCGGATCGCAGCCGCCATTTCCTGAGCGTCCTCCGGGCCGGCCACTTCACCGGTTCCGATGGCCCACACGGGCTCGTAGGCCACAACGAGGCCCTCGAGCTCCTTCTCGTTCAGGTCCGTCAGACTGCCTCGCAGCTGCTCCAACGTGAACGTCACGTGGTTGCCGGACTGACGCTCGTCCAGACCCTCACCGATGCACAGCATGGGGGTCAGCTTGTGACGAATGGCCGCACGAATCTTGTCGCGGCACTGCTCATCCGACTCGTGATGCACGGTGCGGCGTTCGGAGTGACCCACCAATGCGTAGGTGCAGTCCAACTTGGCCAGGAACTCACCGGAAATGTCACCGGTGTACGCGCCCGAGTCCTGATCCGAAAGGTCCTGGGCACCGTAGACGATCTGCAGGCCGTCGCCCTCGACCAAGGACTGCACCGAACGGAGGTCGGTGAACGGCGGGAACACGGCCACCTCGACGCGCTGGAAGTCGTGCTTGGCATCCTTGAGGGTCCACGCGAGCTTCTGCAACAGAGCGATGCCCTGTGCGTGGTCCATGTTCATCTTCCAGTTGCCCGCGATCAGGGGTGTGCGGTCAAAGTTTCCATCGGTCTTGCTGGTCATAGCTTCTCCTTCGAATAAAACCGCGCGGGGCCCGTGCCGTAACACAGGCCCCGCGCGGCACTCACGTTCTCGGTGGGGGCTGGCTCAGGCGCCCAGGGCCACCACACCCGGAAGCTCCTTGCCCTCGATGAACTCGAGGGAAGCGCCGCCGCCGGTGGAAATGTGACCGAACTGGTCGTCGCTGTAACCCAGGTTGCGCACGGCGGATGCGGAGTCGCCGCCGCCGATCACGCTCATGGCATCCGAGGACACCAGCGCGTCCGCAACGGCCTTGGTGCCGTTGGCGAAGGCCGCCATCTCGAACACGCCCACCGGGCCGTTCCAGAACACGGTCTTGGCGGACTTGATCTTGTCCGCGAAAATCTTGGCGGATTCGGGACCGATGTCCAGGCCCAGACCGGAATCGCCGATCTCGCCACCTTCGATGTCCTCGACGGGGCGGACCTCGTTCTGGGCGTCCTTGTCGAAGGCCGCAGCGTAAACGACGTCCACGGGCAACACGATCTCGGTGCCGGCGGCCTCTGCCTTGTCCAGGTAGTCCTTGACGACGTCGATCTGGTCCTTCTCGAGCAACGAGCCGCCCACGGAGTAGCCCTGAGCCGCGAGGAAGGTGAAGACCATACCGCCACCGATGAGCAACGAATCGGCCTTACCGATCAAGTTCTCGATCACGGCCAGCTTGTCCGAGACCTTGGAACCACCCATGACCACCACGAAGGGACGCTCGGGGTCGGAAATGACCTTCTTGAGAACGTCCACTTCCTTCTTGACCAGGTCGCCCAGGTAACCGGGCAGCTTCTGAGCGATGTCGTACACGGAGGCGTGCTTGCGGTGCACCGCACCGAAGGCGTCGTCCACGTAGGCACCGTTGTCTCCGGTGAGTGCGGCGAGCTCGGCGGCGAACTCTTGCCGCTCGGCGTCGTCCTTGGAGGTCTCGCGCGGATCGTAACGAACGTTCTCGAGCACGAGGATCTCGCCGTCCTGGAGAGCTTCGGCCTCCGCCTGAGCGTCCTCGCCGACGACGTCGCTCGCGACCTTGACGGGGACATCGGCCAGTTCGTCCAGCTTCTGGGCGGCCGGGGCGATCGAGTACTTGGGATCGACCTGACCCTTGGGGCGACCCAGGTGAGCCATGACGATTACTCGGGCGCCGGCCTCGGCCAGTTTGGTGAGTACGGGCAACGAGGCGCGCACGCGGCCGTCGTCGGTCACGGTGGTGCCGTCCAGGGGCACGTTGAGGTCCGAACGGACGAGCACTCGCCGACCGGACACCCCCTCAGAAATCAGTTCGTCCAGCGATTTGGCCATGTCCGGTTCATCCCTTCCAGTGAGAAAACAGGTCCCTATGAAAACGGCGCCGATACCCACAGGGCATCGGCGCCGCTCAGAGGTCTAACTCAGAGCTTATCTGCCACGTACGACACAAAGTCGACCAAACGAATGGTGTAGCCCCATTCGTTGTCGTACCAGGCAATGACCTTGACCTGGTTGTCCACGACCTTGGTCAGCGGGGCGTCGAACACGGTGGAGACGTCATAGCCTTCGATGTCCTTGGAGACGAGAGCCTCTTCGGAGTACTCGATGATGCCCTTGAAGTCACCCTCGGCAGCCTTCTTGACGGCCGCGTTGACGGACTCCACGGTGACGTCCTTCTCGACGTCCACGGTGAGGTCAACGATCGAGCCGGTGGGGGTGGGAACGCGCACGGCGAACCCGTCCAGCTTGCCCTTGAGCTCCGGGAGCACCAGACCGACCGCTGCGGCAGCACCGGTGGTGGTGGGAACCATGTTCAGGGCAGCAGCGCGGGCGCGACGCAGATCCTTGTGGGGAGCGTCGTGCAGGCGCTGATCGCCGGTGTAGGCGTGAATGGTGGTCATCAGACCGCGCTGAATGCCGAACTCGTCGTTAATGACCTTGGCCAGCGGGGCCAGGCAGTTGGTGGTGCAGGACGCTGCCGAGAGCAGGTTCATGGTCTCGGGGTCGTAATCCTTCTCGTTGACGCCGTACACGAAGGTGCCGTCAACTTCCTTGCCCGGCGCGGACAGCACGACCTTCTTGGCCCCGGCGTCCAGGTGCGCCTGCATCTGCGGGCCCTTGGTGAACTTACCGGTGCACTCCACCACGATGTCCACGCCGAGCTCACCCCAAGTCAGCTTGGAGGGGTCCTTCTCGGCCAAGAAGGTGATCTTATGTCCGTCGACAGTCATGACGTTGCCGTCCAGGGAAACCTTGCCCGGGTAACGGCCCATGACGGAGTCGAACTCGAACAAGTGCTTCAAAGTCTCCGGATCGGTCAGGTCGTTGACTGCCACGACCTCGATGTTGTGTCCGTGCTGCGTGAGCACTGCACGCAGGAAGCTACGTCCGATGCGTCCGAATCCGTTGATGCCAACCTTGATGGTCACTGCGATCTCCTCTTGTCATTGACAATGTCGGTATGCGGGCCCTCGCGAGACCCGATGTTGGATCGGTCACGATCGGTAAGATTCCAACATCTGTCGATTCTCAGATTTATGAGAGCCGAGCTGTTCTACCGCGTTTATTCTATCGAGATACCCGGGTGTTTCCCAGTGCATCCCGGGAATTTTCATCGCTGAGCGCGATCAAACCCCACATAAACCCACATTAACTTTCCGTTCTCGACGGCGTGCTAGAGTCACCGCCGCTGTGACAGGCCGGCGGCCGCCGCGAACTCGCTCGTGTTCGGAACACCGAGCTCCTCGGCACGGCGATCGGCCATGGCGAGCAGCCGCCTGATCCGTCCGGCAATTGCATCCTTGGTGAGTGGCGGATCGGACAACCGCCCCAGTTCGTCCAGGCTCGCCTGTTTGTTGGCCACGCGTAGCTTGCCGGCCGCGCGCAGGTGTTCCGGTGCTTCGTCGCCGAGCAGGTCGAGCGCTCGCTCCACCTTGGCCCCGGCGGTAACGGCGGCCTGTGCGGAACGCCGGAGGTTGGCGTCGTCGAAATTGGCGAGCCTGTTGGCCGTGGCGCGAACCTCCTTGCGCATGCGGCGATCCTCCCACTGCAACAGGTTCTGATGTGCACCCATGCGGGTCAGCAGGGCGGCGATTGTGTCACCGTCCCTTACGACCACGCGATCGATGCCACGAACCTGCCGCGCCTTGGCGAGCACATCCAGCCGACGTGCGGCCCCTACCAGGGCAAGGGCCGCCTCAGGCCCCGGGCACGTGAATTCCATGGCCGCCGCGCGACCAGGTTCCGTCAAGGAACCGTGGGCGAGGAACGCACCGCGCATGACCGCCGCGGCGTCCTCCACGGTTCCGTTCACGACCGAGGGCGGCAGGCCCCGCACCGGGCGCCCGTGGGCGTCCAACAGACCGGTCCGGCGAGCAAGAGCTTCACCGTCGCGGGCCACCCGAACGATCCACGTGCGGTCCCGGCGTAGTCCGTTGCCGGTCATCACACCCAATTCGGTCGAGTGCCCGTACACCTCGTTAATCGTGTGGGCCGTGCGGCGCGCGGTGGCTTCGGTGTCCACCTCGGCCTCGATCACAATCCGGCCGCCCACAATGTGCAGCCCACTCGTGAACCGCAACAGAGCGGACAGCTCAGCGCCCCGGACCGAGGATTTCTTGACCTGCAGGTGTGCAAGTTCGTCCTTGACCGACGAGGTCAATGCCATGTGAGTAGGTCTCCTTGTGCGTGATTGAGGAACGGCCACCGATCGAGTCGGTGATCAGCCGTCCGCATTCATAATTTTTTGGTAGGCCGCAGCCAGCTTGAAGTGGTTGTGGACGGATGAGCCGTCGTTGTCGCGCAGATCCGCCCAGTGCACCTTGGCGCCCAATTGCGCCGCCGCGAGTTCGACGTCGTGCGGAGACTCGGCCGCGGTCGGATCCGCCAGCACGGCGTCCAGCCGCAGCTCGGGCGCATAGCGGGCCAGCACCCGCAGGTGGTCCCCGGTGCTCATGCCCAGGGTCTCGGAATCGCGGGACAGGTTCAGAGTGACCAGTCGCTTGGCCGGGGACTTGCAGATCGCGTCCCGCAGCCCGGGCAGTAACAGGTGCGGCAGCACGGAGGTGTGCCACGAACCCGGGCCCAGAACCACCCACGCCGCCTGGTCGATGGCGGCCACGGCTTCGGGGCAGGCCTGCGCATCGTGCGGGTTGATCCGGACATTGCACACATCCGCCTGCTTGGCGAGCAACGACTGACCCGTGACCGTACGGGTGATGAGTTCGGGCGGGCACGGCTCGGTGGGATCCGAGTTGGGTGCGATATCACCCTCGATCACCAGCGGTTCCCGAGACATGGGGAGCACCTGTCCCCTGGCACCCAGCAGGGCACCGGCCCAGCGCAGACCGTCAACCGGGTCGTCCAACAGTTCCCAGAGGGTCACGATCAGCAGGTTTCCCAGCGCGTGGTTGTCCAGTCCCTCGTTGGGGTGTTCGAGGTCTTGGAACCGGTGCTGCATCACGTCGCGCCAGGTACGGCCCCATTGGGAGTCATCACACAACGCAGCCAGTGCCATGCGCAGGTCCCCCGGAGGGAGCACGTTCATCTCGGTGCGCAACCGACCGGACGATCCGCCGTCGTCGGCAACCGTGACCACGGCTGCGACGGCCGGTGCGAGCAGGCGCAATGCGGACAGGCTCGCGGAGAGGCCGTGACCTCCGCCCAGGGCGACCACCGAATCGGCATCGGTGAGGCCGTCGCGAGCGGCGGGGTCCAAGGAATGGTACGGGTCGACGTCGCGCCGGGTGCTCAAGGGCAGCCTCGGAAGCGCGCCGGTCGAAGGAAAGTTACTCATAGTGGTCCGTAGGGTCTAGGGCACCGGGTCTGCGACTACTCGCGCCCCATGTCTCGGTGTTGGATGTTGACGGTCACGCGCGGGGACTTGCTCAGTCGCTTCGCGATGTCTTCGGTGACCGCCACGGAACGGTGCTTACCTCCCGTGCAACCAATGGCGATGGTCGCGTAGTGCTTGTTCTCCGTCCGATAGCCGGCGAACACCGGTTCGAGCATGGAGACGAAACGATCGACGAATGTGGCCGTGCCGGGATGACCGAACACGTAATCCCGCACCTCCGGGTCCTTACCGGTGCGCGGACGCAACGCCGGAACCCAGTGGGGATTGGGGATGAAACGGACGTCGGCCACGAAATTCGCGTCCGCGGGCACGCCGTACTTGAAACCGAAGCTCATGACGGTCAACCGCAGCACCACCGGACCGTTGGTCGAAAACATGTCCGCCACGGCGCGCGTGAGCGCGTGCACGTTGAAGGAGGACGTGTCCAGCACGGAATCCGAGGATTCACGCAAATCCTGGAGCAGTGAACGTTCCGCCTTGATGCCGTCCAGGATTCGGCCACCGGCCTGCAGCGGGTGGGGCCTGCGCTGGTGTTCGTAGCGCGAGACCAGTACCTCGTCCGAGGCGTCCAGGAACAGCACCGAGAACTCCACACCGGAGTTCTCCAGCGCCGCGAGCGTCTCGCGCATGTCGTTGAACAGCGCCTTGCCGCGCACATCGATGACGACCGCCAGCTTGGGCAGGGTCTCGGGTGTGCGAGCCACCAGATCCGCCAGGGTGCTGAGCATCTGGGGTGGCAGGTTGTCCACCACGTACCAGCCCAGATCCTCGAGCGCGTTGGCCGCCGTGGAGCGACCGGCACCGGACATCCCGGTGACGATCAGAAGTTCGGAGGTGGGGGGTTTAACCGGTTGCAGTTGGGGGGTGGGGGAATCCGACTCAGGAGTTGGATTACTCATGTCCGTCTGCGCCGCCTGACTGTTTGCCTGCAATGGGTCCGCTTCCAGGGTAGTCCAGTTTCAATCGAGCAACTCCCCCGTCCCCACGTCCACGGCCGCCGAGGGCGCTTCCCCGCCTCCCAACGCAGCCACCACCCGCTCGGCCAGACCCGGGCCGAAACCCTTGACCTGAGCGATCTCATCAACGGTCGCCGCACGCAATTTCTTGATCGATCCGAAGTGCTTCATGAGGGCCTTGTGCTTGGCCGGGCCGAGCCCCGGGACGGCATCCAAGGTGGACACGGTCATGGACTTGGAGCGCTTTTCACGGTGGAACTTGATCGCGAACCGATGTGCTTCATCGCGCACGCGCTGCAGTAGGTACAGCCCTTCGGAGGCGCGGGGCAGGATGAGCGGGAATTCGTCGTCCGGCAGCCAGACTTCTTCGAGTCTTTTGGCCAGCCCGACCACGTACACGTCGGTAATCCCCAGGTCATCGAGGGCACGCTGCGCGGCGGCCACCTGGGGCGGTCCACCGTCCACGATCACCAGGTTCGGTGGGTACGCGAAGACCCGGCCGTTGTCCTCATCGGCCTGATCCGCGGTGACCTCACCGGAGGTCACACCGCGTTCGGCGGCCTTGCGTTGCTGTTCGAGGTGGCGTGTGAAGCGGCGGTGGATCACGTCATACATCGAAGCCGTGTCATCGCGGGCGGCATCACCGGTGATCGAGAACTTGCGGTACTCCCCCTTGCGGGGCAGACCGTCCTCGAAGACCACCATGGAGGCCACGACGTTGGTGCCCTGCACATGGGAGATGTCATAGCACTCAATGCGCATGAGCGCGTCCGGGAGATCCAGTGCCTCCTGCAGCTGCTGCAGGGAGGCGGAGCGCGTGGTCAGGTCTCCCGCGCGGCGGGACTTGTGCAACGCCAGCGCCTGGCGGGCGTTCTCGGACACCGTTTCCAGCAGCTGTGCCTTGTCTCCGCGCTGCGGAACCGAGATGGTCACCCGGGAACCGCGCAATTCGCTCAACCAGTTCTCGAGCTCCGGGGCCTGTTCCGGTTCCGTGGAGACGTACACGGTGCGCGGAACGGTGTCCTGTCGGTACGCGAGCTCGGCCGTGCGACGGTGCTTGGCCACGGTGTCCTGGCTGCCCTGCTGGGCCACCCTTCTCCCCCGCCGCTGGGTCTGATTCAGCTCGACGGTCGCTTCACCGTAGGCCTGCTGCAGCAGATGCTCGACCAGTTCTCCGGTCGAGACCTCTTCGACCTTTTCCGTGATCCAGCCGCGCTGACCGCGGATGCGGCCGCCACGCACGTAGAACACCTGCACGGCGGCTTCCAGCTCGTCCTCCGCAAGCGCGAAGAAGTCCGCGTCCGTGTTGTCGGCCAGCACCACGGTGTTGCGTTCGAACGCTTTCTCCAAGGCCACCACATCATCGCGGCGAGCGGCCGCGGTTTCGAAGTCCATGCGCTCGGAAGCTTCTTGCATCTGGCGGCCGAGTTCGCGGATGTACGGCTTGGCGTGCCCGGACATGAAACGACACAGGTCCTCCGCCAGGGCCCGGTGGTCTTCACGGGAAATGGTGCCCACGCAGGGGGCGGAGCACTTGTCGATGTGGGCGAGCAGGCATGGCCGTCCCGTTCGCTCGGCTCTCTGGAAGACACCCTTGGTACAGGTGCGCACGGGGAACACGCGCAGCAGGGCGTCCAGCGTCTCGCGGATCGCCCACGCCTGGGAGTACGGGCCGAAGTAACGGTTGCCGGGCTTCTTGTCGCCGCGCATGACCATCGCGCGCGGAACCAGCTCGGACATGGTGATCGCGAGGTACGGGTAGGACTTGTCATCGCGGTAGGCAATGTTGAACCGTGGGGAAAATTCCTTGATCCACGTGTACTCGAGCTGCAGAGACTCGAATTCGGATCCGACCACGGTCCACTGCACCGCAGCGGCGGTGGTGACCATGGCCCGTGTCTTGGGTGAGAGCTGATGCAACGGCGCAAAGTATGAGGACAACCTGTTGCGCAGGTTCTTGGCTTTTCCCACGTAAATGACTCGGCCGTGCTCGTCCCGGAAGCGGTACACCCCGGGGTTGGTGGGGATGTCCTGGCGAGCCGGCTTGTAGCTCGCCGGATCAGCCACGTTCGGGATCCTTCTCCGCGGACGGCGACTGGTTGTAGGTGTCCTTGCGGGGTTGCCCCGACAGCTCGGCAATGGCGTCCATGACCTGGTTGGTCAGTTCCTTGCGCATGCGACCGTTGTGCTGGGGCCCGGTCTTGGGCACGTGGATGGGGTCGCCCACGTGCAGTTCGAAGCGCGCGGGACGAATCACGTTGGATCCGGGCGGCTGTAGCCGCTGGGTACCCACGAGCCCCACCGGTACCACGGGAGCGCCGGTCATGTAGGCGAGGTACGCCACGCCGTTGCGGCCCCGGTACAGATAGCCGTCGCGGGAGCGAGTGCCCTCCGGGTAGATCCCGAAAATGTTGCCCTGTTCCAAATGTTCGAGTGCGGGAGCCAGCGCCGCTACAGAGTCACTCTGTTGACCCCGCTCCACGGGGATCACATCGATCATCTCGAAGAGTTCACGCATGATTCGACCCTTGAGGCCCGGGGTCGTCAGGTACTCGGCCTTGGCAATGAACTTCACGCGCCGGGGCATCATGACCGACAGGATCACGGAGTCCAGGAACGACAGGTGGTTGGACGCGATGATCACTGGTCCGTGGTCGGGGACCTTCTCGGTACCCGTGACCACGGGTCGACACAGCGCCTTGAAGGCCCTGGTGACCGAGGTCTGCAACAACCGATATTTATCCATGGTGCGAGCTACCCCTCCCCGGAATCGTTGTACCGGTCAGTCCATGCTGCCAGCTCCGAGGGAGAACTGACCACCGCCACACACAGTTCGTCGAGTTCACCGGGCTGTCCGAAACCCCACCCGGCACCTAAACAATCGAGCCCGTGCGCGTGCGCACCCTCGGCGTCGTAACTGCGGTCCCCGATCATGACCGTGCGTGTCGGATCCGGGGTACCAATACCGAGCCTGCGCAACGCCTCGCCGATGATCTCGGGCTTGTCGTGCATGGCGGTGCGGCCTTCCTTGGGCTGCGCCAGATCATCCGCCGCGCCGCTGACCGTCTCGAAGTAATCCGCCAGACCGAACCGCTCGACCACTTCAGTCGCGATCCGTTCGGGCTTCTGGGTCGCAACCGCTTGACGAACGCCCAGACCTTGCAACCGGCCCAATTCGCGTTCGATCCCCGGGTAGACCCGGGTGCGCTGTAGCCCTTCCGTGAGGTACCCGGCGCGGTAGACGGAAACGACCTGAGGAATCTGATCCTCCGGCACCTCCGTGAAGTGCCTCAGAGACTCGCCGATGGGAGGGCCCACAAAACGCTCCAGATTCTCCGGGACGGGGAAACCGCACGTCCACAGTGCATCGGCAATACCTTCGGTAATGGCACCGGCCGGATCCAGAATGGTTCCGTCCAGGTCCCACAACACCACGGGAGTCTGAGGGTTCACGGGCGCCTTCTCTCGGTTGCTGCGGAGTTACTGCTGGATGGTCACTGGTCAGGCGTGTGCGGCTGCCTTACGGTCCGCCGATGTCTGAAGTACTTCGGACAGGAACTGACCGGTGAAGCTGTCCTTGTTCTTGGCCACGTCTTCCGGTGTTCCCTCGGCAACGATCGTGCCACCACCCGAACCGCCATTGGGTCCCAGGTCGATGACCCAGTCCGCAGATTTCACCACGTCCAGGTTGTGTTCAATGGTCATCACGCTGTTGCCCTTGTCCACCAATGACTGCAGCACCATGAGCAGTTTGCGGATGTCCTCGAAGTGCAGGCCCGTGGTGGGCTCGTCCAGCACGTAAATCGTGCGACCGTTGGAGCGCTTCTGCAGTTCCGCAGCCAGCTTCACACGCTGGGCCTCACCACCGGAGAGCGTGGTGGCGGGTTGTCCCAGGCGGACATAACCGAGCCCCACCTCGACCAGGGTGTTGAGGTAGCGCGCAATCGCGGTGAACGGTGCGAAGAACTCTGCTGCCTCTTCAATGGGCATGTCCAGAACCTCGGCAATGTTCTTGCCCTTGTAGTGGACCTCCAGGGTTTCCCGGTTGTACCGAGCACCCTTGCAGACCTCACACGGAACGTAGACGTCCGGCAGGAAGTTCATCTCGATCTTGAGCGTGCCGTCACCCGAGCACGCCTCGCAGCGCCCGCCCTTGACGTTGAACGAGAACCGGCCCTGCTGGTAACCGCGGATTTTCGCTTCCTGGGTGTCCGCGAACAGCTTGCGGATCCGGTCGAATACGCCCGTGTAGGTCGCTGGGTTGGAGCGCGGGGTGCGACCGATAGGGCTCTGGTCCACGTGCACCACCTTGTCCAGGTGGTCCACGCCGTCGATCCGCTTGTGGCGGCCCGGCACCTGCTTGGCGCCGTTGAGCTTATTGGCCAGCGAGGTGTACAGGATGTCGTTGACCAGGGTGGATTTGCCCGAGCCGGAAACACCGGTCACCGACACGAACACGCCCAGCGGAAAGTCGACCGTGAGGTTCTGCAGGTTGTTCTCGCGCGCGCCCACCACGGTCAGCTGGCGTTTCTTGTCGATCGGACGACGCTGCTCTGGCACCTCGATCGCGCGGCGTCCCGAGAGGTAGTCCGCGGTGATGGAGTTCTTGTTCTCGAGCAGGCCCTCGTAGGTGCCCGAGTGCACCACGTCGCCGCCGTGCACACCCGCACCGGGACCAACGTCAACGATCCAGTCCGCTTCACGGATGGTGTCCTCGTCGTGTTCGACGACGATCAGCGTGTTGCCCATGTCCCGCAGTCGCGCCAAGGTCTCGATGAGTCGCCGATTGTCGCGCTGGTGCAGACCGATGGACGGTTCGTCCAGCACGTAGAGCACGCCCACCAGCCCGGCACCGATCTGCGTGGCCAGCCGGATGCGCTGTGCCTCGCCACCGGACAGGGTGGCTGCCGCGCGTTCCAGGTTGAGGTAGTCGAGTCCCACGTCGATCAGGAACGTCAGACGAGCCACGATCTCCTTGAGCACCTGGTCGCCGATCTGAGCCTCACGATTCGAGAGCTCCAACGACTGGAAGAACGCCAGGGAATCACGCATGGGCAGGCGGGTGGCCTGGGCGATGTTGAGACCGCCCACGGTCACGCCCAGGATGGTGGGGTTCAGCCGGGCACCGTCGCACGCGGGGCACGCGACCTGCCGCATGTACTGCTCGTAGCGGTCCTTGGCGTGATCCGATTCGGTTTCCTCGTGCTTGCGCTTGATGTAACCGAATACGCCCTCGAAACCCTGGGAGTAACGGCGTTCGCGACCCCAACGGTTCTTGTAGGACACCGTGACCTTGTAGTCCTTGCCGTTGAGCACGGCCTTCTTTGCCTTGGTCGACAAGTCCTTCCACGGGGTCAGCAGGTCGAATCCGACCTCTTCGGCCAGGCCCGCGAGCAACCGGTTCCAGTAGTCACTCGTGGCTTTACCCAGGGACCACGGGGCCACCGCACCCTCGATGATGGACAGGTCCGGATCCGGAATGACCAGGTCCTCGTCCACTTCCAGACGCGAACCAATGCCGTCACACTCGGGGCAGGCACCGAACGGCGCGTTGAAGGAGAAGGACCGCGGTTCGATCTCGTCGGTCTGGAGCGTGTGCTCGTTGGGGCACGCCAGGTGTTCGGAGAACATCCGGCTGTTGCCGGCCCACGCGGTTTCCTCGCCCTCGCGCGGAACGAGTTCGATCACCACGCGGCCCTCCGCCAGATTCAGCGCGGTTTCCACCGAATCGGTGAGTCGCTGCCGGGCTTCAGCCTTGACCGTGAGCCGGTCCACGACCACGTCGATGGTGTGCTTGTACTGCTTCTTGAGCTTGGGAGGATCATCCAACTGGACGGTTTCCCCGTCCACGATCGCTCGCGAGAAACCCTGGGTGCTCAACTGCTGGAACAGATCAACGAATTCGCCCTTGCGCCCCTTGACGACGGGTGCGAGCACCATGAAACGGGTGCGTTCGGGCAGCTCGAGCAACTGATCCACGATTTGCTGCGGGGTCTGCTTGGTGATGGGCTCGCCACACACGGGGCAGTGCGGGTGACCGATGCGCGCCCACAACAAACGCATGTAGTCGTAGATCTCGGTGATGGTGCCCACCGTGGAGCGCGGGTTGCGGGACGTGGACTTCTGGTCGATGGACACCGCCGGGGACAGCCCCTCGATGAAGTCGACGTCTGGTTTGTCCACGCGTCCCAGGAACATCCGGGCGTAGGAGGACAGCGACTCGACGTAGCGGCGCTGTCCCTCGGCGAAAATGGTGTCGAACGCGAGCGAGGACTTTCCCGAACCGGACAGACCGGTGAACACGACCATGGAGTCGCGTGGAATGGTCAGGTCCACGTTCTTGAGATTGTGCTCACGGGCGCCCTGGACCACGATTTCGGTCAGGTCGGACGCTCCGGAGGCTCTCAGCTTGGGCGCGTGATCGGACGCGACCTGCTGGGCAAGACCGGTAGACGAGTGCTTTTTCACGGGGGCTTCGCGGGTTTGCTCGGACACGGCAGTCACTCTATTACTCACCTCAGACATGCAACGCTGAGCGAGGGTGAATCCTCGCTCAGCGCAACGATCGACGAACTTCTATTGTCTCAGTTTCGCGGGCCGCGGCTCGAGTCGGACCTGGCCGACGCCGCGCTGGAACTCGAGCGTGCGGCGTCGTCGTCCTCCTCTGCGGCGGAGCGGCGCAAGCCGGACGCTTGCGGGTCGATCACCGGGAGCGAACCCGTCTGCGCGGTGTGCATGCGCAAGCCGGCGGCCTCTACGGGATCCACCTTCTTGGAGACCACGGAGAGCTCACCCGTCTCCGGATCGACCTCCACGACGTCCACGGTGGTGCGCAGCGGAATCTCCTTCATGAGCAGCACGCAGATGAGCGTGACCACCGAAGCGATCGCGGCGATCAGGAACAGCAGGCCGGTGCCGGTTCCGTAGGCCGAGCGCAGGGCCTCCTCGACGGCCGGCGGCAACCCGGACAGGTCGATGGAAGCGGCGTCGCCCATCTGCGAAGCGCCCACGTTGTGTTCCCGCGCGAACGTCTCCATGGAACTGGTCAGGTGACGCGTGAGCACGGCACCGAACAGCGAGACCGCCAGCGCGCCGCCAACCGTCCGGAAGAACGCGACGCCTGACGAGGCCGCGCCCATGTCCTTGAGACCCACGGTGTTCTGGACCGCCAGGATGAGGTTCTGGTTGAGCGTTCCCACGCCCAGACCCACCAGGCAGATGAAGATACCTACGAGCCAGACCGGCGTGGTGTGCGTCAGTGTGGCCGCGGAGAACAAACCGGCACCCAGGATCACGGTGCCCACGATCAAAATCCGCTTCCACTTGCCGAACTTGGTGATCAGTTGGCCGGCCACCATGGATCCGACGAACGAGCCGATTACCTGCGGCAGCATGAGCAGCCCCGATTCGGTGGGCGTGAAGCCCTGGCCGAGCTGGAAGTA
>CAACWU010000348.1_pt1 | contig 19138 bp, 20 predicted proteins | sample 2275741 | NCBI WGS metagenome assembly CAACWU01 (sample SAMEA5312470, study PRJEB27640) | indoor metagenome | biome: indoor environment; feature: uncontrolled; material: tiles wood | place: Germany | collected 2014-07-07
GTGCTGCAGGCCCACGTGACCAACCTGGACGCCTCCCCGTTCCTGGGTCGTCTGGCCCTGCTGCGTATCTTCAACGGCACCCTGAAGAAGGGCCAGACCGTTGCGTGGGCCCGCCAGGACGGCCAGCTGAAGAACGTCCGCATCTCCGAGCTGTTGGCCACCAAGGGCCTCGATCGCGTTCCCGCCGAGCAGGCCGGTCCCGGTGAGATCGTGGCCGTCGCCGGTATCGAGGACATCACCATCGGTGAGACTCTGACCGACCCGGAGAACCCGCAGCCGCTCCCGCTGATCACCGTGGACGATCCCGCGATCTCCATGACCATCGGTATCAACACCTCCCCGCTGGCCGGTCGCGTCAAGGGCGCCAAGGTGACCGCCCGTCAGGTGAAGGATCGCCTGGACAAGGAGCTCATCGGTAACGTCTCGCTCAAGGTTCTGCCCACCCAGCGCCCGGACGCCTGGGAAGTTCAGGGTCGTGGCGAGCTGGCACTGGCCATCCTCGTGGAACAGATGCGCCGCGAAGGCTTCGAAATCACCGCCGGTAAGCCGCAGGTGGTCACCAAGACCGTCGAGGGTAAGGTGCACGAGCCCTACGAGCACATGACCATCGACGCCCCGGACGAGTTCCTCGGTGCCATCACTCAGCTCATGGCGGCACGTAAGGGCCGCATGGAGGGCATGGTCAACCACGGCACCGGTTGGGTGCGCATGGAGTTCAAGGTTCCTTCGCGCGGTTTGATCGGCTTCCGTACCAAGTTCCTGACCGAAACCCGCGGCGCCGGCATCGCCTCCTCGTACGCGGACGGATACGAGCCGTGGGCCGGCGACATCGAGTACCGCACCAACGGCTCGCTCATTGCTGACCGTTCCGGTGTGGTCACCCCGTTCGCCATGATCAACCTGCAGGAGCGCGGTTCCTTCTTCGTGGAACCCACCTCTGAGGTGTACGAGGGCATGATCGTGGGTGAGAACTCTCGCGCGGACGACATGGACGTGAACATCACCAAGGAGAAGAAGCTCACCAACATGCGCTCTTCCACCTCGGACAGCTTCGAGCACCTCACTCCGCCGCGCAAGCTCACGCTCGAGGAGTGCCTCGAGTTCGCTCGCGAGGACGAGTGCGTCGAGGTCACCCCGGAGGCCATCCGCATCCGCAAGGTCGTCCTTGACGCCAACGAGCGCGTGAAGGCTGCTCGTCAGCGGGCTCGCGTCTGATCATGAGCACACCGCAATACCCCCAAGCGGGCACGGTCACCAAGGGCGCAGTGGATTCACTGCTGCCCGCGGGCCGTGCCCCGGGGGACGCGCGGATCCTGTGGGTTCACGCCCACCCGGACGACGAGTCGATCGCTACCGGTGGCTCGATCGCCCACTACGCGCGCACCGGTGCCAGCAACGTGCTGCTCACCATGACGCGCGGTGAACGCGGCGAGGTCATTCCCGCGCCATTGGGCCACCTCGAGGTCGGCCAGCCCGGCTGCCCCGACACCGACGGCACGGCCCTGGGCCTGTATCGCGTGGGCGAGCTCGACGACGCCGCCGCGGCACTCGGTCTCTCCGATCGCTTTTTCGCGGGGGAGACCCCCGCCTTTGATGAGTCCGTAGGTTTCGCCAACGGGTTGGGCCGTTACCTGGATTCCGGGATGAGCTGGGGCGACAACGGTAGGGCACAGCCCGCTGAGGACGTCTCGTCGGCAGCCCTCACGTCGGCCACCGAGGACGAAGCCGCCGCCCACGTGGCCGCGGCGATTCGAGAAGTCCGTCCGCACGTGGTGGTCACCTACTGCGACGACGGCGGTTACGGCCACCCGGACCACGTGCGCACCCATCACGTCACGATGCTCGGCATCGACAAGGCCAAGAGACCGGCCGACGGCGCGGAAGCCTGGGACGTCCCACTCGTCTGGGGCACCGAGGGCGACGTCGATCCCGCCGACCAGAGGCAACAGGCCGTGATCTCCGGGGACCTCGACGCCAAACGCGCGGCCATGGCGGCCCACGCCACTCAAATCGTTCTACCGGAAGACGCATCCGAGACGTTCGAGCTGTCCAACGGCGTTCCGCAGAGGTTGACGGCCACCGAGCACTATCGCTTGCTCAGTGGGGACCTGAACAGCGGAGACCTAGACAGCGGAGACCGCTCATGAGCCGTGCCGAACGGACTCCCGTGAATCCCGCCCCGTGGCAGAACAGCGCAGGGAACGGGAACCGCGGCGACCAGATCTCCACTGGATACGACTCCGCTACTCGACTCTCCGCAGACGGCACTAAGCCTGCCGCGGCGGATCCCGCGGTTGCGAACCCGGCCGACGAAACGGGGGAGACGGACGAGACCACCGCGACCGGGGCGGCGTCGGCGCGCCCGACCACCCTGTCCGCCGTGCTGACCACCGTGATCACCGGCCTGCTGATCGGCTCCGTGGCCACCGTGATGCACGCGAACATCTGGTACGTCAACGAATCCTTGTGGCTACCGTGGGGACTGTTGTTCTCCGGAGCCCTCGTGTGGTTCGCGAGCGTGTGGTGCGGTACCGCGACCCGTCGGGTGTGGGCCGCTGCGGTCCCCGGCCTGCTGACCTACGTGCTCTCGTGGGGGTTCGCCTATCTCAAGAACGGCTCAGCCCTGGTGGTCACCTCGTGGGAAGCGCCCATCGGCATGGTGGGTTACGGATGGTTCGCCGTGATTTTCGTGGCAGTCATGGCCGCCGTGATTGTTACGGGCCGCTACATCGTCAGACTCCGCCGACAAGCACGTGACTGACCACGCGGTTAGACTGTTGGCTGATCCCCTCGAACCAGGAAAGGTACGTTTACCGTGACATACGTGATCGCTCAGCCTTGTGTGGACGTCAAGGACAAGGCATGCGTCGAAGAATGTCCCGTGGACTGCATCTACGAGGGAGAACGCTCCCTGTACATCCACCCGGACGAGTGCGTGGACTGCGGCGCGTGCGAACCGGTGTGCCCCGTGGAAGCCATCTACTACGAGGACGACACCCCGGAGGAATGGGCCGAGTACTACAAGGCCAACGTGGAGTTCTTCGATGACCTGGGTTCCCCGGGCGGTGCCGCCAAGCTGGGCAACACCGGTAAGGATCACCCGATCATCGCCGTGCTGCCCCCGCAGAACCAGGACTGACCGTGACGCAGCAGCGCGCCTTCGGTCTGGATCTGCCGGATTACCCGTGGAACTCGCTCGCGCCCTATCGCCAGCGCGCGGCTGAGCACCCGGGCGGCACCGTGGACCTGTCCATCGGCACGCCCGTGGATCCCACGCCGCTCGTGGTCCAGGATGCGCTCGCGGCCGCCTCGGACGCGCCCGGCTATCCCACTACGCACGGAACGCCCGCGCTGCGCGAGGCGATCGTGGACTGGTACTCCCGACGCCGCGGCGTCGCCCATCTGGACCCGGCCGCCGTGATGCCCACCGTGGGTTCCAAGGAATTGGTCGCGTGGCTGCCGCTGTTGCTGGGACTGGGCCCGGGCGACGTCGTCGCGCGTCCGACCGTCGCGTACCCCACCTATGACATCGGGGCGCAGCTGGCCGGCGCCGAGGCCGTGGCCGCCGATGACCTGGACGACCTGGAGCCGGAGATTCGCTCTCGTGTGCGCATGGTGTGGGTCAATTCGCCGGGTAACCCCACCGGAATCGTGCGTGACGCTGCGAGCCTGAAGAAGATCGTGGACCAGGCGCGTGCGCAGGGTGCCTTGGTCGTTTCGGACGAGTGCTACGCCGAACTGGGCTGGGGCGATTGGGACGTGGCCGAAGGCGGCGAACCCGTACCGTCCGTGCTGGACGAGCGCGTGACCGGGGGAGACCTGTCGCTCGTGCTGAGCGCGTACTCGCTGTCCAAGCAGTCGAACCTCGCGGGCTACCGTGCAGCGTTCTTGGCCGGTGACCCCGAACTGATGCCGTCGCTGATCAATTCGCGCAAGCACGCGGGCATGATCGTGCCGTATCCCGTGCAGGAGGCCATGCGAGTGGCTCTCGCCGACGACGCCCACGTGGCGTCCCAGAAGGCGCTCTACCGTGACCGTCGCGCCAAGTTGTTGCCCGCCGTGGAGGCTTTCGGGCTGCGCATCGACCATTCCGAGGCCGGTCTGTACCTGTGGGGAACCGCGGGGGAGGACACCTGGGACACTGTGGGTCGCTTTGCCGAACTGGGCATCGTGGTGGGCCCCGGAACGTTCTACGGGGACGCCGGAAACGGCTACGTGCGACTGTCCATGACCGCCAGTGACGAGCGGATCGATGCCGCTGTAGCACGACTGCGCGAGGCCGTGTAACCACACTCATCGCATGTCGAATGAGTGGAACCTACGCCACACCACGGGGTAGGTTAGATGATGATCAAACTGTGCCCCATTATGTGCGTGACAGTCACGGAAACGAAGTTGTTGCCGTGAACGGGACCGCGAACAGCTCGCGGGGCACCCAAGCAAACCGTGGAGGACAACACCATGGCAGAGGCCAAGAAGAACGCCCAGAAGGTTGAACTGAACTATCAGGACGGCAAGGCATTGGAGCTGCCCGTCCTGGAAGTCACCGAAGGCAACCAGGGCTACGGTCTGGGTTCGTTGCTCAAGGAAACCGGCAACGTGACCTACGACCCGGGCTTCATGAATACGGCCAACACCAGGTCCCAGGTCACCTACATCGACGGCAACAACGGGATTCTTCGTTACCGCGGTTACCCGATCGAGGAACTGGCGGAGCACTCCAACTTTGTGGAGACCGCCTACCTCCTGATCTACGGTGAGCTGCCCACGCGCGAAGAGTACGAGGACTTCGAGCACCGCATCACCACACACACCATGGTCCACGAAGACATCAAGATGTTCTTCAACGGTTTCCCGCGTTCCGCGCACCCCATGCCCGTGCTGTCCTCGGCCGTGTCCGCGCTGTCCACGTTCTACTCGGACTCCCTGGATCCGTTCGACAAGGAACAGGTGGAGATCTCCACCATCCGCTTGCTCGCCAAGGTCCCCACCCTGGCCGCATACGCGTTCAAGAAGTCCATGGGTGAGCCGCAGCTCTACCCCCAGAACAAGCTCAACTACGCGGAGAACTTCCTGCGCATGTGCTTCGGCGTGCCCGCCGAGGACTACGAGGTGGACCCGGTGGTCGCCAAGACCCTGGACATTCTGCTCATGTTGCACGCGGACCACGAGCAGAACTGCTCCACCTCCACCGTGCGCCTGGTGGGCTCCTCGCACGCCAACATGTTCGCTTCCGTCTCCGCGGGCATCAACGCCCTCTACGGCCCGCTGCACGGCGGCGCCAACGAGTCGGTGCTGCACATGCTTGACCAGATCCAGAACCGCGGCCTGTCCGCAGACGAGTTCATGGAGAAGGTCAAGAACAAGGAAGACGGCGTCCGCCTCATGGGCTTCGGACACCGCGTGTACAAGAACTACGACCCGCGCGCCAAGATCATCAAGGGCTACGCCCACGACGTCCTGGCCAAGCTGGGTGGCAACAACGAGATGCTTGACCTTGCCATGAGCATGGAAGAGAAGGCCCTTGCGGACGACTACTTCGTGGAGCGCAAGCTGTACCCGAACGTCGACTTCTACACCGGCCTGATCTACAAGGCCATGGGCTTCCCCGAGAAGATGTTCACCGTGCTCTTCGCCATCGGCCGCCTGCCGGGCTGGATCGCCCAGTGGCGCGAGATGATCGAGGATCCGGAGACCAAGATCGGCCGCCCGCGCCAGCTCTACGTGGGCGAGGGCGAGCGCCACTACCCGACCTCCAACTAAGCGCCACGCTTCAGTAGAACACCCCGTCACCGACTCAGGTCGGAGGCGGGGTGTTCTGCTGTGCGGCGGTGCGCTGCGGCCTGCGTGTGAGGGGACGTTAGGGCCGTGCGCCGCACCTGAGGTGTCGTTGGAACCCTTGGAGGGGCGGAGAAGGGTTCTTGGGGCGCAGGAGGTGTCCGTGAGGGTTCCAGCGGCGCACAGTGCGGCATGCATTCCAGGGGACACGGCGAGCAGCGCGACGAGACTAATCGTTCAGATCAGCGAGCTTCTTCTCAAGTTTCACCTGTTTACGATGCAGGCGGCTCCAGCTGAACATCCGCAGGCTGACCATCTTTGCCAGTTCCTTGCGAGAGGGGAGCTCGTGAGCGGCGAGATCGCGATCGATGGCGGCTTCGTCGTCGCCGTCGTGCCGGTCCATGAGGTCGTTCGCGGCCTTGGCGCGCTCGGAACTCAACGGATGCTCCTGGATTTCGGCATTGACCGCATCGAGTTCAGCCTGTAGCTCCTGGCGTTTGTCCAAAGACAAGTTTGTTCTCCCTGATAGCCCTATGCGTACGAATAGAAACTAACAAGGTTCGTAGCGCATCGCGACAGCGCCGGACTTGTACTCGACGCGGTCAACGAGTCGGAGGTCCAGGGGTTTGGACAACCCTGCGAACAGCGTGGGGCCGTGGCCGATCACCCGTGGGTGGACGACCAACTCGTATTCGTCGATCAATCCCAGATCAGCCAGCGCCAGCGGTAATGTCACGCCACCGACGAACAGCCCTTCGCCGGGTTCCTCCTTGAGAGCGCGGACGGCTTCGCCCGGATCACCCCGCAGGAATTCGGAGTTCCAGTCGAGGCTGTCCAGAGTGCTTGAGACCACGTACTTCTTGGCCGAGTCGATGGTCTTCGCGAACGGCTCCATCCACGGCACGATCCACTCGCCCCACGTACCCGTGACCGGGTCGCGGCGCCATGCTTCTTCCATCATCTGATAGGTCACCCTGCCGAAAATGAGGGCGTCCGCTCGTGCAAGGGTCTCCGCCGCACGGCGGTGAAGTTCTTCGTCAGGAACGGCCGCCATATGATCTACGCAGCCGTCCAACGTGACGTTGACGGAGTACCTGAGCGGTCTCATGGCCCCAGGGTACGCCCGGGGCGAGCATTCGGGAAGGGTCAGCCGTCGTAACCGTTGGGGTTGTTCTTCTGCCAGTTCCAGTGATCGCGGCACATGGTGTCCATGTCGCGGTCCGCGGACCAGCCCAGTTCGGCCAGAGCGGAGGAGGGGTCGGCGTAGGACACGGCGGCGTCACCGGCGCGGCGGGGTGCGATCTCGTAGGCGATGTCGCGCCCCGATGCCTTCTGGAATGCGTCGCGGACCTCGAGCACGGAGTAACCGCGGCCGGTGCCCAGGTTCCAGACGTGCACTCCGGGGTCCTGGCTAATGCGGTCCAGCGCCTTGAGGTGACCGTCCGCGAGGTCCACCACGTGGATGTAATCGCGCACGCCGGTGCCGTCCGGAGTGGGGTAGTCATCGCCGAAGACCATGAGCTTCTCGCGGCGGCCCACGGCAACCTGCGCCACGAACGGCATCAGGTTGTTGGGAATACCCGAGGGATCCTCGCCGATCCGGCCGGATTCGTGCGCACCCACCGGGTTGAAGTAGCGCAGCAGCGCCACGGCCCAGCGGTCGTCGGACGCGGCGAGGTCCGCGAGCATGTCCTCGATGTGCTCTTTGGTGCGCCCGTACGGGTTCTGCGCGTCCATGTTCTGCTTCTCGGTGAGCGGCATGGTCTCGGGCGCGCCGTACACGGTGGCCGAGGACGAGAACACGATGGAGCGGCAATCGTTCTCATCCATGGCCCACAGCAGGTTCACGGTGCCGGACACATTGTTCGTGTAGTACCACAACGGCTTCTCGTTGGATTCGCCCACGGCCTTGAGGCCCGCAAAGTGGATGACGGCCTGGGGGCGATGACGAGCGAACACGCGGTCGAGCCCGGCGCGGTCCAGTAAGTCGACCTCTTCGAACGCAGTGATCTCGCGGCCGGCCAGTTCCTGGACCCGTTCCAGGGACGTCTTGGACGAGTTGGAGAGATTGTCCAACACCACCACGTCGTGGCCTGCCTCAAGCAGTGCCAGAACAGTGTGCGAGCCGATATAGCCGGTTCCCCCGGTCACGAGAATCTTCATGGGCACCAGCTTAATCAGTTCAGGCTGGATCCTGGCTTGTTGCAGTACTGATCACCACTTGTGTGGACGGCGGCGCAGCTTGGCCCTCGTCGGTCAACTCAGCCGCGGACTCCCACCCGGGCACCGGGGAGAAGCGCGTGGAGGTCTGGTGCTCACGGTCCCAGGTCTGCCCCTCGTAACTCACGCGCGTGATGCCCAAGCGTTCGGCATTGGCCACGGCCCAGTGAGCGGCGGCCCAGCCGGCCTCGGGATCCTCGGGTTCGACGACGGCGCTCTCACCCTCTGCGCGCACCTCACCCAAGGTGTCGCCGTAGTCCCGTTGCAATCCGACGGTCGTCGAATCCGCGCGCTGCTCTGCGGAAGCGGCACCATTCGAGGTCGAGGGGGACTTCTCCACCGGGTCCAGCACGCAGTTGAGCAGCGCGGGCTGTGTCCCGTGGAAGGCGTCCGTGAGGGCGGTGGAGCTGCCCTCGTGTTTGGCGTAACCGTCCGGCACACCGGATTGCTGCACGGCCTGGGCCGCCTGCGTCACGGACATCGAGTGGTAGTCCACGTGCACCAGGTGGTTGTAGAAGGCCACCGTGGAGTAATGGGGATCCATGATTTCTTCGACGGTCCCCCAACCCTGGGAGGGCCGCTGCTGGAAAAGTCCCACGGAATCGCGGTCGCCGTAGTCGATGTTGACCAGTTCCGACTCTTGCTGTGCGGTGGCCAGTGCAATCACGGAGGCCCGGTCGTCCAGGTCCCGCGCGAGCGCCTCGGCGGAGACGATCGAGGCATTGAGGGTTTGTTCCGGGGTGAACGTGTGTTTGGTGCCGTCCGCAGCGACCACCGTGCACCGGGGATCGCCGACCGCGGGTTTACCGGCGATCAGGTTGAACCCCACGTACAGGGCGGCCGCGATCAAGGCGCAGATCAGCACGATGATCAGGATCAGGTGAAGCGCGGCATGGCGGCGACGACCGGACGAAGTGGAAGACATGATTCCCCGGAGTAGGCTGCTGAAGAGTCGAGTGTATCGCCGAGCCCGCGGCACCTCGCTCGGAGGTGCCGCGGGCTCACCGGCTTCAGTGGGTGTTCCTAGTTGGCGTGCAGGGCGGGGTTGAGCTCAATGGCTCCACCTTCGCGCGGCAGCGCTTCGACCGCGCCGTTGGTCGAATTACGGCGGAAGAGCAGGTTGGAGATCCCGGACAGCTCGGAGGCCTTGACCACGCGGGAATCGGCGCGGGCTTCCAGCAGGGTTACGCGGGTACCGGCGGTGACGTACAGGCCGGCTTCGACCACGCAGTCATCGCCGAGGGAGATGCCCACACCCGCATTCGCACCCAGGAGGCAGCGCTGGCCCAGGGTGATGCGCTGCTTGCCGCCACCGGACAGGGTGCCCATGATGGAGGCACCGCCGCCGATGTCGGTGTGGTCGTTGACCACGACACCTGCGGAAATGCGGCCCTCGACCATTGCGGATCCCAGGGTGCCCGCGTTGAAGTTCACGAAGCCCTCGTGCATTACGGTGGTGCCCTCGCCCAGGTAGGCACCCAGGCGCACACGGTCCGCGTCACCGATGCGCACACCGGTGGGAACCACGTAGTCCACCATGCGGGGGAACTTGTCCACACCGAACACGGTCACGTGCCCACCGGCGCGCAGTCGCACGAGCGCGGTGGTCAGTTCCTCGGCGAGCACGGGGCCGCGGCTGGTCCAGGCCACGTTGGCCAACTGGCCGAACACGCCGTCCATGTTGATGGTGTTGGGCTTGGCCAAGCGGTGGGACAGGACGTGCAAACGAAGGTAGGCGTCCGCGGCGTCGGCGGGGGCGGCGTCGAGATCGATAACGGTGGTGACGATCTCGGAACGTACGTTGCGATCGGGATCGGTGGTCGCGGCCACGCGCAGGTCGGCCTCGAAGGACGTGTCAGCGTTGGGGCTCAGCGCGGGAGCCGGGTAGAAGACATCCAGGACGGTGCCGGCCTTGGGACCGGAATCGACCACGGTGGCCAGGCCTACGCCGGATGCGGTGCGGGAAGTTTCGGTGCTCTCGCTCGTTGAAGTCATGAGCACCATCCTAGGATGTCCGCCACGGTGTGAGGCGAAGGTGACTAGGCTGGCTCGCATGGACTCCACCACCACACCCATCGAACTCGACCTCACTATGGACCCGGCCGATCTCACCGCGGCACTCGTGGACGTGGAATCGGTGTCCGATCATGAGGGCACCCTCGCGGACGCCGTGGAAACCGCCCTGCGTCAGCTGCCGCACCTCGAGGTGCACCGCGACGGGGACTCCATCGTGGCCCGGACCAATCTCGGCCGTGACGAGCGCGTGGTCCTGGCCGGCCACCTGGACACCGTGCCCCTGCCCACCGTGGAAGGCTCGCTGGGCACGGTGCCGTCCGTGCGGCGTCGGGAATCCGAGCGAGACGTGATCTACGGACGAGGCACCACCGACATGAAGGGTGGGGTGGCGGTCCAGCTCGCGCTCGCGAACGCGTTGACCGACCCCAACCGGGACATCACCTTTGTCTTTTACGACCATGAAGAAGTCGCCAGCGACGCCAGCGGACTGGGCCGACTCATGCGCAACAGTCCCGAGTTACTGGAGGCCGATTTCGCGGTGCTGCTCGAACCGACCAATGGCACGGTGGAGGGCGGCTGCAACGGCACCATGCGTTTCCGCATCACCACGGCCGGCAAGGCCGCGCACTCGGGCCGCGCGTGGATCGGAGAGAATGCGATCCACAAGCAGGCCGACGTCCTTGCGCGGTTGGCCGCCTACGAGCCCCGAACCATCACCGTGGAAGGTTTGGACTACCGCGAGGGCCTCAACGCGATCCGGGTCGGCGGGGGAGTGGCCGGCAACGTGATCCCGGACAGCGCGTGGGTCGACATCAACTTCCGTTTTGCCCCGGACAAGACTCTGCAGCAGGCGCAGGACCACGTGCGCGAAGTTTTCAAGGGTTATGAGCTGGACTTCCAGGATCTGTCTCCGGCCGCCCGGCCCGGGCTCGATCGGCCCGCCGCGGCGCAGTTCGTCGCGGCCGTGGGTCAGGAACCGATGCCCAAGTACGGCTGGACGGATGTTGCTCGGTTCTCGGAGGCGGGGGTGCCGGCCGTGAATTTCGGTCCCGGGGACGCGCTGCTGGCTCACACGGATGACGAGCACGTCTTCGACGACGCAGTGCGCGAGTGCTACCGGGCGCTCGCGGAGTGGCTGGCCTAGTCACTTTTCCGCATGAGTGACGAAAGGGCCTCGGAAGCTCTCGGCTTCCGAGGCCCTTTCGCTGCGTTGATTTCCTGGTGTTCTCGTTTGATTCGACGACGACGACGCTCGGCCGGCTCAGCCGGTCTCGTCACCCGCCGCGGCCTCGTGGAGGGGCCGGGTCTTGCCGGAGGTGCGGTAGCTGAGCAAGCGTGAGAGCCTCCCCGCGAGGAACGTCAGAGCCGAGTTGATGATCATGAACACCACTGCGGCCAGCAGCAGAGTCTGCAGAATGTTGCCGTCACCGGAACCCAGTCGGCGCGCGGAAGCGAGCAGCTCGGGGTAGGTGATGATGTAACCCAGGGCGGTGTCCTTGAGGATCACCACGAACTGAGAGACGAGTGAGGGCAACATGGCCGTGAGTGCCTGGGGCAGCAGGATGCTCCGCAGCGCTTGGGATGGTGTGAGTCCCACGGCCAAACCGGCTTCCCGCTGGCCCTTGGGCAATTGGTAGACACCCGAGCGCACGAGCTCCGCGATGACCGAGCCGTTGTAGAGGATCAACGCGATGACCACGGCCCAGAACGGTGTGTTCGACGGCTGAATCAGCCCGGTGCGTGCCAGCCCCAGGTAGAAGAAAATCATCATGACCAGCACGGGTACCGCGCGGAAGAACTCAACCACCACGGTGGACACCGCACGCAGGATCCATACACTGGAGAGGCGTCCCAGGCCGAAGATCAAACCGAAAATGACGGATCCCACGACGGCCAGGGTCGCAGCCCTGAGGGTGTCGAGCAGGCCGGGAATGAAAAAGTTGCTCCAGGTGCGTTCGGTGAACAACGCAGTCCACTTCTCCGCATCCAGCTGACCCTGTTCTCCCAGTTTCTGAACCACCAGCCACACCAGGACTGCGACCACGAGCACGGCCACCACATTGAGGATCATGGTGACGCGCTTGGCCCGTGGACCTTGAACATCGAAGAGTACGGACGTGCTCATCGCTTCACCGCCAATTTCTGCGACAGCCACGTGGTCAACAGACCCACGGGTATCACGATGATCACGAATCCCAACGCCACGGTGAGGAACACCGCAATGATCACGTCCGGACGGAACTCGATCATGGTTTTCATGAGCGCGGAAATCTCCGTGACGGACGCCGCCGCGGCCACCGTGGTGTTCTTGGTCAGCGCGATCAGGGTGTTACCCAGCGGTGTGATGGCCCCGCGCAGAGCCTGCGGGAAGATGATCAACCGGGCCGCCGGTAGGAAGCTCAGGCCGATCGCCCGAGCCGCTTCCGCCTGCCCCGCGGGAACGGTGTTGACCCCGGATCGAATGGCCTCGCACACGAACGCCGCGTGATAGATGCTCAGGCCGATCACGGCGTAGATGAAGAAGTTCTGGTTGAAGTCGTCGGTGAAACTGATGGTCAGTTGCGACCACACGCCCAGAACCAGGAACACCAGGATGATGGTCAGCGGAGTATTGCGGATCAGGGTCACGTACGCGGCGCCCACGGCACGCATGGAGGCCGCCGGGCTGATGCGCATGAGCGCCAGGACACTGCCGAGCACCATGGAGCCGATCGCGGCCCAGAAGGTCAGTTGGATATTGACCCAAAAAGCACCCAGCACGTCGTACTGGGATAACAGTGAAGCGTAGTCACTGAGGTATTCGGACACGTTTTCCTCCCGTTGTACCCGGTGGGGTTCCGTAGGAATCTGTTGGGATCCCCACCGGGTGCGGGTCAGTCAATCGATCAGGCGCAAGCATCGGGAGTGGGCGGGTTCAAATCCTCGTTGTACTTGTAGTCAGCGCCCTCGGTGTTCTTGGTGACGGCTTCTTCCCACGCGCCGTCCTCAACCATCTTGGTGATCGCATCATTGATGGCCTGGCACTTGTCCGAGTCCTTGGGCAGGCCCACGCCGTACTTCTCTTCCGTGAACGGGTTGCCCACCACCTTGAACTTGCCGGAGTTGGCGTCCGTGGCGGCCAGGCCTGCCAGGATGATGTCATCGGTGGTGACGGCGTCCACGCCCCCGGAGCCCAGAATGGTCACGCAGTCCGCGTAGCCACCCTGTTCCACGAGGTTCACGGTGCCGGCGTACTGGTCCTTGATCTTCTGCGCGGAGGTCGAGCCGGTGACCGAGCAGAGGTTCTTACCCTCGAGGTCCTCGGGGCCCTTGATGTCCGTGTTGTCCTGGCTGACCAAAAGGTCCTGACCGGCCACGAAGTACGGCCCCGCGAACGCCACGGATTCCTTGCGCTTGTCGGTGATGGAATAGGTCGCGAAAATCATGTCGACCTGGTCGTTGGAGAGCATGTTCTCGCGATTGGCCGACGGCGATTCAACCCATTCGATCTGGTCCTCGGAGTAGCCCAGTTCCTTGGCGACGTACTTGGCTACGTCCACGTCGAAACCGGTGTATTCCTCGCCGTCCTTGAAACCCAGGCCGGGCTGGTCGTACTTGATGCCGATGCGGACCGACTCGCCGTCGCCGCCAGATGATTCCCCACCGCCGCCGTCGTCATTGCCACCGCACGCGGTCAGGGTCAGGGCTGTGGTTGCGGCCAGGGCCGCAAGGGTCATTGATTTTCCGTACTTCACGGGGTGCTCCTTAAATAGAGTGTGAGGTGCGCTGTGATCAGTGGTGCTGAGGCATCAGTGACCCAGAACCTTGCCGAGGAAGTCCTTGGCACGGTCACTGCGCGGATTGGTGAAAAACTCTTCCGGGGTGTTTTCTTCGACGATTGCGCCGTCCGCCATGAACACCACGCGGTCCGCCGCACGGCGGGCGAAGCCCATCTCGTGGGTGACCACGACCATGGTCATGCCGGCCTTGGCCAGAGAAACCATGGTGTCCAGGACCTCGTTGATCATCTCGGGGTCCAGGGCTGAGGTTGGTTCATCGAACAGCATGACCTTGGGGTCCATGGCCAGCGCCCGGGCAATGGCCACACGCTGTTGCTGACCACCGGAGAGCTGGGCGGGCAGCTTGTTCGCCTGATTTCCCACTCCCACCCGGTTGAGCAGTTCCATGGCCCGTTCTTCGGCCTTTTTCTTGCTAGCTCCGCGCACGCGCATGGGGCCAAGGGTGACGTTCTGCAACACGGACTTGTGTGCGAACAGGTTGAAGGACTGGAAGACCATGCCCACGTCAGCGCGGAGTTTCGCGAGCGCGCGGCCTTCCTTGGGTAGAACTTTGCCATCCACGGTGATCTCACCGCTGTCAATGGCTTCCAAACGGTTGATGGCCCGGCACAGGGTGGACTTCCCGGAACCGGAGGGACCGATGACGATGACCACCTCGCCGGCGGAGACTTCCAGGTTGATGTCTTTGAGTACGTGAAGGTCTCCGAAGTGCTTGTCCACGTGTGACAGTCGGACCAGGGGCTCTCCGGTGCGCGTTCCGGCCCCGGCGCCTGGATCGGTGTCGGTGGAGGCGGTTGAGTGTGACATGCAAGTAAAAGTAGTGCACGGATTGACCAAATGTGGTCTACAACACAAGACCGAATGTTAAAGTTCGGTTTCATTTTGATGGCGCGGTGCACGCCTGTGCGTGTCCCAGGCACCCCGTAGCCTGGAGCCATGACCATTCCCTCTGACTCCAGTCCAGATCAGGTTCCACCCGAGCGGTTCAAAGGTCCCGTGGTGCTGCGCCGTTCGGAAATGGCACGACGCACCTCTGATCAGCGGTTCTTGGATCAGCGCCCGGAAGTTCCGGGCGATTTCACGCGTACTGATCCGTGGCGGGTGCTGCGCATCCAAGCGGAGTTCGTGGAGGGGTTCGACGCCCTGGCAACACTGGGTCCCGCGGTCTCCGTCTTCGGTTCGGCACGCACACCGCAGGAGCACCCGGAATACCGAACTGCTCGTGAGATCGGCCAGGCCCTCGGGCGCGCCGGTTACGCGGTCGTGACCGGCGGAGGCCCGGGAGTCATGGAGGCGGCCAACCGTGGTGCGGTGGACGTGGGCGCTCAATCGGTCGGGCTCGGGATCGAGCTGCCCCACGAGCAGCGGCTCAATGACTGGGTCGATCTGGGCATCAACTTCCGCTATTTCTTCGCCCGGAAGACCATGTTCGTGAAGTACACGCAGGGGTTCGTGGTGCTCCCGGGTGGTTTCGGCACCATGGACGAGCTCTTCGAAGCGCTCACTCTGGTGCAAACGGGCAAGGTCACGCGTTTCCCGGTGATCCTCATGGGCACGGCATTCTGGTCGCCGTTGGTTGCCTGGTTGGAGCAGATCGTGGCCCGGGACCTCAAGATCGCTCCCGATGATCTGGAACTTTTCCACGTCACGGACAGCGTGGAGCAGGCGGTGAACATCTTGATCGAGGCGCATGCGGCGTCCAACGGTTCCGGCGCATGAGCACTACGTCCGTGGCCACAGCGCAACGATCTCGGATAGGAACTTCGCTGCAACGCGCCTGGGAGATCACACCATGGTGGCTCGCGGTGGTACTCGTCTATGGACTGTCCAGGGTGTGGGGCTGGATCGTCTTCACGGTCGTGGGGCGTCAGCAGGGGCCCGGGCCCTGGGGCCAGGGTGCCATGGGCTATCTGCAGTTCGTGGACATCTGGGATTCGGACTGGTACCGCCGGATCTTCTCGGAGGGATACCCTGCCCAGATTCCCCGCGATGTCTTCGGTCACGCTGAGCAGAATCAGTGGGCCTTTTATCCAGTGCAGCCCTTCCTGGCCCGCGGCATCGATGCCGTCACGGGAACCGGGTGGGCACTCACGGCCGCCACGATCTCGCTGCTCGCGGGCTTCGGGGCGGCCCTGGTGCTCTACAAAATTTTCGACGGCGTTCCGGCTCTCCGCGAATCGCGCTGGGCCAACAACGTGGGCAAGGCGCCGCTGTGGGCGGTAGGAGTCTTCGCCTTCAACCCCGTGGCGCCGGTGCTTCAGACGCCGTACTCGGAGGCGTTGCACCTGCTGTTCTTGAGCCTGGCCATCCTGTCGGTGCTGCGAGACAAGGCCCTACCGGCCGGAGTGTTCACCGTACTCATGGCACTCACCCGGCCCACGGGAGTGGCCTTCGCCGCAGCCCTGGGCGTGTGGTGGCTGTGGCGCAGCGTGGTGAGTGTGCGGCGTCGTGAACGGAAGTGGTACCGATGCGCGGACCGCTGGCTCGTGGTGACCCTCATCGCGTGCGCCGCGGCCCTGAGCTGGCCCGCCATCGCGTGGGCCGTCACGGGGGAGCTCACCGCGTACACCGACACGGAAACGGCTTGGCGCGGTGACGACCGGGTGATCCCGATCCTGCCGTGGGTGGACCGGGGTGTGAATCTCTTCGGTCCGGTCGCCGGGGTTCTGGCCCCCGTAGTGCTGGTCGCCGCGGTAGTTCTGATGCTGCGATCCCGCGTGGTGAAGGAGGCCCTGCCGTTCTTCGCCCGGGTGTGGATCGCGGCGTACGGCGTATACCTCCTTTTGGTCCTTCATCCGCAGTCCTCCACGTTCCGACTGTTGCTCCCGTGGGCCCTGCTGGCCGGGCCGCTGGTCCATGTGTCCGATTCCAAGGCGTATCGAACGCTGCTCATCATTACCGGAGCCATCCTGCAGTTCGTGTGGGTGGGGTGGCTGTGGCACTGGAAACAGCTGCCCGGCGGCGGCGATTTCCCGCCTTAACGGCCCTGGTCGGCGGCTCCGAAGGTGGGGCTGGTCACGGCGGCCGGTCAGTGTTCGATAAGATGGAATCCGTAGGTACACACGAAGAGGAGTTCATATATGGCGGCCATGAAGCCTAGAACCGGTGACGGACCGATGGAAGTCACCAAGGAGGGGCGCAGCCTCATCATGCGAGTCCCCCTGGAAGGTGGCGGGCGCCTGGTGGTGGAGCTGAAGGCCAACGAAGCCACGGAGCTTCGCGAGTGCCTCGCCAAGGTGACCGAGTAACGGACGGTTCAACACCGCACCACATACCTCGAGGGTCCACACACGCATCGTGTGTGGACCCTCGAGGTATGTGGTGTTCGCTGCGGGTCAACTGAGTCCAGCCGAAGCCCGTTTCAACGGTGGCGCGGTGCAGATGCCGGCCCGTTGAGGGGTTAGGCCCGGGACCGACGATCAGCGGCGCACGGCCAGCAGCACGCCGGTACCGGTGGGAAGCAGGGTGCTCGCCAGACGGTCCTCGCCGCGCAGGGTACGTACCACGTCGCGCATGATCACAGTGTCCTCGTCGCGGTGGGCCGGTTGCGACACCCGGTCTTGGTGCAGAGCATCGTTGACGATCAACATGCCGCCGCGGCGCAGCAGTCGTGCACCCTCGATCACGTACTCGGCGGTGTTGGCGAGGTCCGCGTCCAGGAACACCATGTCGTAGGAGTTCTCGGTCAATCGCGGGAGCACCAGCGAGGCCGCACCGGAAATGGTGCGGGTCCGTTTGGTTTCGAAACCGGCCTCGCGGAAGGTATCACGCGCGGCACGCAAGGCACGGATGTCCGTGTCGATCGTGGTCAGCACGGAATTTGACGGCATACCGCGCAACAGCGACAGGCCGGAGACACCGGCACCCGTTCCTACCTCGACCACGGTGGCCGGGCGGGACGACGCCGCCAGGACCGTGAGCAGCGCCGCGGTCGCGGGGGTGACCGGGTCGAGTCGGAGGGCGAGGGAGCGCTCGCGGGCACGGTACGCGCTTTCGTCGTCCGTGGCGTAAGCCTCGCAATAGGCCCAGCTAGTGGTCTTATCCGTACTCATGGACGTTAGTGTGCCCTTCGCTGCTTCCCTGTGGTCTCGATCCGCGACAATCCTGCCCGTGCGGGTGATGATGGTTCAGCTTATCGCGGTCCCCGAGCCACGCGCGTACCCGGGACTCGACGGGTGGACCGGGCTGAAGAGCGCCGGGCCCATGGTGCGTAGGTCACCCAAGTGAGTCCAGGGTGCCGGGAGATTTTCCCGCGACCACCCAGAACCCTGTCAGCTTCACGGCACACAATAACAACGTCAAATCAACGATCCACCATGATGGTCCGGGAGGGGGAGACCTCACTGAGCACGCTGTATCGAAACCTCACTCGGACCCGTCGCATCCCCCAGCGCCGTACCGTGATGTTCGCGACCACCGTGGCCCTGTGCGTCACCGCAGCGTTGCTCATAGGCGTCGGGTGGTCGGTGGGTAACAAGCTGAACGGATCCGGTGCCGAAGACGCACCCCCGGCCGCGGCCGCCTGGAACGGTAGTCACGGCATGATCAAGACCACCACCGAAACGGACGCGCAGTCCCTGCGTGCCGAAGGGTGGACCCTGCCGTCCCTGGGATCGGAGGGCTACCAGGTCGAGTCCATGGTGCAAGGCGAAGTGGCCGGACAACCCATGGTGGCCATCACCCTGGTGAACGATCACCACCGAGTCCAGGTCATCGAACAACGCGGTGACGTGAACCCGGACAACCCCGTGGACGGTGCGACCGGCCTGCCCGTGAGCGCAGAGGGCCTGCATGAATCCGCCGTGGAAGGCACACAGCTGTGGGTCGTTCGTTCGGAACCGTGGCGCGCCGTGATGGCCCGAGACGATGTCGTGTACACGGTCATGACTGACGCATCCCCGTCCACGCTGTCGCGTACTCTTACCCTTGTAGCTGCGGAAGAACGAGGCCGCGTCGCGCTGCCGGGTTCCGAACCGGATGGTTTCGGCACCACGGTGCTGGACGGGCTGCGGGAAATTGTTGGGTAAACGCGGCGTTCACGTTCGCGTCATATGGCGTTGGTAGGTTCAGTAAGTGTTCGGCATTTCTGGCGGAGAAGCCATCCTCATCCTGGTGGTCGCCCTGGTGGTCATCGGGCCCGAGCGGCTGCCCGAATACGCCGAGAAACTCAAGGACCTGATCAAGTCCTTGAAGCGCTATGCGACCGGCGCCAAGGACGACCTCAGGGAAACTCTCGGCCCCGAATTCTCGGACGTGGACTGGCGCAAACTCGATCCACGGCAGTACGACCCCCGCGTCATCGTGCGCGAGGCCCTCATGGAGGACGACGAGCCCCAGACCCCCGG
>CAACWU010000303.1_pt1 | contig 18953 bp, 17 predicted proteins | sample 2275741 | NCBI WGS metagenome assembly CAACWU01 (sample SAMEA5312470, study PRJEB27640) | indoor metagenome | biome: indoor environment; feature: uncontrolled; material: tiles wood | place: Germany | collected 2014-07-07
TTGCGGGTCTGGGCCGCCGAACGTCTCGTGGTGTTCAACAAGTACGAGGTTCTTCTGGGCACGCCCATGGCCCGGACTCTCCACCGTCTCTTCGGCAACAAGGTGGGCCGCGGTGCACACCTGCACCACATGCCGCCCGTCACCGGTCTTGTCTCCATCGGAGACAACGCCACCGTGGAATTCGAGGCGGACCTGGCCGGCTATTGGCTCGACGGCGACACCTTGCATGTCGGCGCCATTGAGATCGGCGCGAATTCGCGAGTGGGTACCCGCACGGTCGTGGACCCCGGATCCCGTGTGGGCGAAGGAGCAGAGGTACTGCCGGGCTCGCACGTGACCGGCACGGTTCCGAACGACGAACTGTGGGGCGGCTCCCCCATGTACCATCGCGGTGCCGCCTCGCAGACCTGGCCCGACGTCGCTCCGGAGGCCGTATCTGGCCTTCCCACCTGGGGCAGGGTCAAGTCTCACCTGGCCTACTCCGGGGGCGCGGCCATCATTGGCCTGTTGCCGTTCTTGGCAATCATCCCGGGCGCACTCCTGATCCTGCCGCAGGTGATCGGAATCGAGTTCTATGAACTGGTTTTCCCGGTCCTCGCGCTGTGGGTGCCGGTCTTCGTCATTATCACCGCTGCAGTGTGGCTGTTGCTCGTGGTGGGTTGCGTGCGCCTGGTCGCGGGCATGATCACCCCCGGTTACTTCCCACAGAACGGTCCCGTGGGCTGGGCCACCTGGCTCACCGAAACCCTCATGCAGCGCACGCTGATCTCGACCTACCCGATTTACGCGTCCTGCATCACCCCCTTGTTCCTGCGCTTGCTGGGCGCACGCGTGGGACGCTCGGTCGAAATCTCCACAGCAGAGACCATTCCGCACCTCACGTCCCTCAAGGACGGTTCCTTCCTGGCCGACCACTCGCTCGTTGCCTCGCACCGGGCAGGATTCGGCTGGGTGCACCTGGGTACTTCCGTGATCGGGGAACGCACGTTCGTGGGTAACTCAGCGATCGTGGGACCGGACCGTGACCTTCCCGCAGACGCCTTGGTGGCTGTGTTGAGTTCCGCTCCCCACAAGGCCCCCGTGGGTTCGTCGTGGCTTGGCCGCCGTGCTCAACCCATTGCCCGCGCCCACACGGAAGCCGACGAGTCGGCAACCTTCCGTCCGCCCCGCCGTCTTCAGGCGGCACGTGGATTCGTGGAGGCGTTCCGCATGGTCCCGGCCATGGTGTCCGCGTGGATCGACCTGATGATCGTGTACGCGCTGACCAGCATCTACATGGCCCACGGCATGGGCATGCAGGGTCTGCTCTACACCGCACTGTGGTCCGGCGCGGTCCTGTTGGCCGCCAGCACGTTGGCGTGCTTGGTCCCCGTGATCGTCAAGTGGGCCCTCATGGGTCGCTTCCGCACCGGCGAGCGCCCGCTGTTCAGCTCGTTCGTGTGGCGTAACGAGTTGGCGGACGTGTTCTCCGAGTCCCTGGCCGTGCCGTCCCTGATCCGCCTCAGCGTGGGCTCCCCGTTGTTCAATGCCTGGACCCGCCTCATGGGTGCTCGTGTGGAACGCGGCGTCTGGTGCGAGACCTGGTGGCTGCCCGAGTTCGACCTGGTCACCCTGGAAGAGGGTGTGTCCGTCAACCGCGGCACCGTGTTGCAGACCCACTTGTTCCACGACCGCATCATGCGCTTGGAGCCGGTCTCAATGCGCCGCGGTTCCACGTTGGGCCCCAACAGCTTTGTGCTGCCGGGTGCCACGATCGAGGAACGCTCCACGGTTGGTCCCGGTTCGCTGGTCATGCGCCAGGAAACCGTACCCGCCGACGGCAACTGGGGCGGAAACCCCATCCGACATCTCGAACCCGGGGACCAGGCCATCAGTGCCCAGGTTGTTCCCGGACCGCCGGTTGCGGGACATGATCTTCCCATCCTGTCCACTGCACCCATCACGACACCACAGGCCGTCTCGGCGGCTGCCCCCGAGGAGGCCACCCGATGAACGAACAAGCAGTGGAGGAAATACCCGAAGGGTACCTGGCTCCCGGCGAGCGGCCCCGCCCCGGACAGCGCCCGCAGCGGGAGGTGTGGACCGGTGGCTCCGACAACGGCCGCACGTCCACGACCGAGGCCCAGCACTGGCGCGAAAATGCTCCGGTGGTCACTGCCCCGCCGCGCGCCACCGCACCCTCGCCTCGGCAAGCCGCGGCGACACGCAACGTGGCCAGCGCGGACGGGCGACGCACCAAGCGACGCATCATGGGGGTCGACGTCGCTCGAGGCTTTGCGCTTCTCGGCATGATCGCGGTCCACACCTTGCCCGCCTCCGTGGGCACCACCGATCAGCCTTCGTTGACGTGGGTGCTGTTCGGCGGCCATTCCGCCGCCTTGTTCGCCGTCTTGGCGGGCGTGAGCCTGGCATTCCTCACGGGTGGCAGGAACCCACGTAAGGGCATCGACGCGCGTCGCGCTCGCGTGGGCATCGCTGTGCGCGCACTGATGTTGTTCGCCCTCGGGTTACTCCTCAACACCTTGGACTTTCCGGCGTACAACATCCTGATCTACTACGGCCTGATGTTCCTGCTGGCCATTCCCTTCACCATCATGTCCGTGCGCTGGCTACTGACGAGCGCCGCGCTCTTCATGATCTTCGCCCCGATGCTCATGCAGTTCTCCCTGACGGTCCTGCCCGGACACGTGCACGACAACGCCAACCTCGTGGACTTGGTGTCGGAGCCCGGGACGGTCCTGGCCGAGCTATTCCTCACCGGAACTTATCCCGCATTGCCGTGGATGGCATTCATCTGCCTGGGCATGGCGCTGGGGCGGTTGCCCCTGACCCGTGATCGGACCCAGATTCTGATGGTGATCTTCGGAGCGGTGATCGCGGCCGTGGCGAAGGGCCTGTCCATGTTGATGCTGCTTCGCTTCGATGTACGCGAAGCATTGGTCGCGGCCACCCCGTGGCTGACCAACAAGGAGGTCATGACCATTCAGAATTACGGTCCAGACCCCGAGCTTCCGACCACTACGATGAGCTGGTTGCTGATCTCCGGTCCGCACACCAACACGCCCTTCGCCATCGCGGTGAGCGCGGGATTGGCCATGGTGGCCTTGGGAATCTTCCTGTTGATCTGCCGGTGGATCGGTCGTTTCTTGGCTCCCCTGGGTGCCATGGGATCCATGACCCTGACCATCTACAGTGCGCACCTGGTGTTTCTGGCCTTCGTACCCATCAGCGAAACCCCGATGTTCTGGTTGATCGTCCAGATCGCGGTGGCCGCGCTGGTGGCCACGGCATGGCAGCACGCGTTGGGTTCAGGCCCCCTGGAACGGTTCGTCACCAAGGCCTCCCGCGCCGCGGGTCGCAAGCTGGTGCCCAACGGTCAGGTCGGTCCCCGGCACTGATGCGATAGCCGCTTCCACCGGTAGACCATGAACCGGCGACAATGACTGAAGCCCCGAGCGATTCGATCGCTCGGGGCTTCAGTCATTACTCAGACGGCTACAACATTCCCACGAGAACGCAGGCTATGCGTGGCGTTTGTGTCACATTGTGGTCAGTCGTTCGACGTGGTCCCGTTCAGCGTGGGACCCGGCGCCAAGCGAATGGGGCCGCGAGCAGCAGCGATGTCTACCGTTTTGCCCTTTTGCTGCACGATCACCTGCCCCTGGTCCACGAGCCCCGCGGCAACGTCGCGCACCAACGGCATCAGGTCCCGCCAGTCGTCCCCGCCGATCGCACGTGCGGTCTCGGAAGGGCAGATCGTTTTGCCGTTGCGTTGGCGCAGCAGATCACGGATGGATGCGGCGGCCCGGTCTCGGAGATCCGGCGTCTCGGTGGTCTCGGCAGTTTCGGGACTTCTGGGTATTGCTGCGCCCGGTTCAGTACCGCTCTCGCTCATCATGTGGGGATGTCCTCCGCGCTAGTCGACCAGCTGCATGGTGCGGATGAGCCGCTCGTGGCGTTTCATGCCAGCGGCAACCACCTGCGGGAAGCGCGCGTACCAGCCGAGGTGCTCCGCGGCGACGTCGGCCTCTGAAACCTTTTCGCCGCCGATGATCCAGTGCTCGCGCGAACCGCCCTCGAGCTCCTCGGGGCGATACCCCAGCGCATCCAGTGTGGACTCGTAAATCGGTGCGCGGATGCCGCCGAGCAATACGCGCCCCGGGTCCTTGACCTCGCCCGCTCGGCCCAGGTCGTCGAGAATCGCCCGGGCCACACCCATCAGCACCTGATTGCTCGGGTGGTTGATCACGTACGCGGCGTTGGGGCCAGCGGCTTCGAACAACGACGCCGCGTCCACCGTCCCGTGTGCCTCCTGCCGGGTTCGCAACTGGCGCAGTGATTCGTCCCGGGAAGCGCGAACAGCCTCCGGGGACACAGGCTCCAGGCGCACGGATTTCTGTCCTTGAGCGGCTGCGACCAGCACTCGGAGGTCGTGGTAGGGCGCGATGGGCGGGTCCGTGACGCCGGCTGCCCGCACGATCGCCAGCGTGGGCATGAGCGCAGTCCACCGCATCACGGGGTACTTCACGGCGCTAGCATCCGCAGGGGTCAGAGCGAGAATTTCATCCGATCCCAGGGGCAATCCGCGATACCCGGAAGCGACGGGTTGGGTCGCCACAAAGCTGCAACGGTTCAGTAATCGCGTGAGATGCGGTAGGTCTTCGGCCAGCAACTCGTGAACCGGTGGAACCCGCACACCGTGCCAGCGACCCTCCCCCGCCCCGTGCAGGAGCACGCGCAGTGACTCGGCCTGGCAATTGCCGTGCACCATGAAGATCGGGGCATCCGGTAGTTCGGTGAGCCCGTAGAACTCACCGTAGTGCGCTCGGCGACCGGGGTCGTGCGGATCGAATCCCAATGCCTCAGCCATGTGCCACCCGTCCTTCGATGCGTTGGTGCGTGTCTGCCGGACGAGCCGCGTGGCACGCGTCTGATGCGTCCGATTCCCCACGGTTCACCCTACGTGTCTCCCGCAGCTCCAGTAGCCCGGGGGCGCTTTGTTCACCGCGTTCACACAACGCACCCAGCGCTTCGTCCAGGGTGAGCGGGGCCAGGACATCCACCACGTAGCGGGATCGATCAACGATCTTCGATCTCGGCTCACCCACCCTGATCCTGGGATCCTGTGCAAGGACAACCGGTACCGAGTCGCGGTCCACGAACCAGACGCCGGCGTCCGTGTCCCGGAGCAACTGGATCGCCGTCAGGAACGCCTCACCGTCATTCTCGTGACCGCGCACCCGAACCACCACGGCCGATTGCCCGACGACCAGACCCCGCCCGCGGGTGGACGCAAGCGGGATGCGCTGAGCCAGTGCCATGGTCTCGGCGTCCTTGATATCCCGGGTGTCAGGCCGCTCACCCAAGTCAGGGCCATCGTGCCACGCGACTGCCCCCGCAACGTGAGCGAAGCGCGCGCCCGCTTGCCAGCACCGGTAGGCGAGGTCCCAGTCCTCTCCCCCGTAGCCGGTCAGTGTTTCGTCGAATCCGCCCACTCGTTCGAAGAGCTCACGGTCCACGCCCATGAGCGCGCTGATGATGAGTCGGAAATCCTCGACTCCGGCCTCTGCCAGGTCGTTCGTGCGGGCGTAGCCGTCCGAAAGCCAGGCAGGGTCCGTGAGTCGACGAGCGCCGTCGGCATGTCCGAGAGCCAGCCACTGGTCGATCTGGGCCGGCGTGCATGCGGAGACGTCCACGTGCTGGCGGGCACCCACGGCCAGGACGCCGTGACCGTCATCGTGGCGTTCGAGACCCGCGAGCATTGCGGTGAGGAATCCGGGTTCGGGCATCATGTCCCCGTCGAGGAATACGAGCCGGGGTGCCCGCGCGAGCGCCGCGCCCTTGTTGCGCGCCGCGGCCGCACGGAATCCCAGGTTTTCCTGCCGGGTGACGGTGATCGAGTACGACGTCGCTCGGGTCGCGGGTGCCTCGGCCGACCCGTCATCGCTGACGATCACCTCGAACTCGTGCGGCGGAAGATCTTGTCGTTCCAGCGCACGAAGCAGCCGGTCCAGTCCGAGTTGGTTCTCGTAGTAGGGCACGATCACGCTGACGCGCGGGGCGTTCTCCTGGTGCGAGGCGTCGATGGTGCGGGCACCCGGGATCACGGTGTCACCGGCGATTCCGAGGGCGCCCCAGGCTTCGCCGGTGGAACTTCCGCGGAGGTCGTTGATCGCGCGTTGGACGGTCCATGGGGCTGGAGGTTCGGGTCAGCAGCTGACAGTCGGGACCACTGGGTACGGGCGGCGTGAGCGGTGGAGGGGACGTCGGAATCGTTCCAGTCCCGTGCGTCGATCCACGTGGAAGCGGGATTCTCGAGTGCGGCGTTCAAGGCCGAAGGGAGGTCATCGGTGAGGGTCAACGCCCAGGGTGCACGATCACGGAGCTCTTCGAAGAACGGGTGCCGGGTGACGATCGGCCGGCGGCCGCTGGCGATCCAGCGCCCCACCGATCCCGATGCGGAGACGTGCTCCGGCGCGACCACTGGGACCGTGACCGAGCGTGCCGCCGCGGTGAGCTGCTCCTCGGCCAGAAAGCCGGTGACATGGAAGCGTCGACCCTGCGCGCCCGCACGTTCCTCGAACTCGGCCACGAGGTCCTGGTGACCGTCCGACGGCCGACCCAGCGCGGCGACGTCGGCGGAGTGATCACTGGATGCCAAGGCGGACAACACCCGCGCATGGCCCTTGCCCGGGTAGATGAACCCGAGAAGTCCCACGGTGGGGGTGTTCACGAACCCGAGGGGATCGCTGACTACCTCGAGGGCGGGGGCACGGTCGATGGGCAACGGGTCGACGTGCACGGGGGTATCCGTGGGCAGACCCGAATGCCTGATCAGAAGGTCACGTTCGTACTCGCTACTCACGATCACCGTGGACGCTGCTTCGACCACGCGAGCGTAACCGGCACAACGGGCCGTGAAGGCGTGGCCGTCGGAGGGTTGCGGGATGTCGTGAAGGGTGACCGATACGGGACGGTGAGCCGCGATCCGCTCGACGGTCCCAGAGGCGTCGTGCGCGTTGTGGCCGAAGATCCGGTCCGTGAAATGAAAGTGCACCGGCCCTTCGCTGGCCAGCAGGCGCGGCAGGATCTCGGTGATCTCACCCTCGATGCGCTCGGCGTGCGGAGTGTGATGGGCCAGGGCACTCGCGTGCATTCTGACCCCGTGTTGTGACGGTCCGACGAGAGCCAGGGTGGTTATTTTCACCCGTGAAACTCTACCGGACCGCCCATCATCCACCCCCGTCGATCCTGCCCCGCGACTCACGGGAGAGCGAGCCGGAAGACCTTACGCCACGCCTCGAAAACCTGCTTGGGCAACGGACCAGAGGTGTAGGGAATGCCGTACTCCTCGCAGATCGCCTTGACCCGCGGAGCGATCTCGGCCATGCGGTTGGACGGCAGATCCGGGAACAAATGGTGCTCGATCTGGAACGACAGGTTGCCGGTCATAAAGTGCATGAACTTGGAACCGTCGATGTTCGCCGAGCCCATGGCCTGGCGCAAATACCAGTGACCGCGGGACTCGTTCTCGATGTCCTCTTCCGTGAAGGTTTCGGCACCGTCCGGGAAGTGACCGCAGAAGATCACGGCGTGGGCCCACAGGTTACGGATCACGTTGGCGGCCACGTAACCCTTGATCGAGGACTTGGCCGAGCCGGTCAGCGAGGCCAACAGCGGCGACAGGACGAAATCCTTGGCGCTCTGCCGACCGAACTTCTTCAGGACCCGTTTGAGGTCCTTGAGCATGGCCTCCTTGGGCTTGGTGCCCTCCAAGTACTGGTCGAACTCGACATCGTAAATCGCGATGCCCCACTCGAACATGGGTGCCAGGCCAGCGTTGATCACCGGGTTGAGCAGATTGGCCGGGCGCCACGGCTGCGAAGGATCCATGCGCAGCACGTTGTAGCCCACATCGCGGTCCTTACCGACCACGTTGGTCCAGGTGTGGTGGGTTTCATTGTGGGTTCGCTGCCAGCCCGATGCCGGCGCTACGAAGTCCCATTCCCAAGTGGTGGAGTGGATTTCCATGTCGTTCATCCAGTCCCACTGACCGTGCAGAACGTTATGACCTATCTCCATGTTCTCCAGGATCTTGCCGCCCGCCAGGCAGCCCACCCCCAAGAACCAGAAAGGCTTGTGCTTGGAGAACAACATGGAAGCGCGTCCCACCATTTCCAAGCTGCGCTGGAGCTTGATGACCCGATTGATGTACCGCGCGTCGGAATCGCCGCGCTTGGCCGTGATGTCATCGCGAATGGCGTCGAACTTGACCTCGAGCTCAATGAGTTGTTCCTCAGTGAGATTCAAGGGGTTGGGCGTTGGACGCGAGCGCTCTAATTCAAAGGTGGGTGTCTGCTCTTCCAATGTTGCTGTCATGCGTTGCTCCTTCAGAGGGGTGTGAATGCCTGTCGGCTGAATCTATGGGGTGGGCGGGAATGCGGCAGGGCCGCTAGACGTCTAATTCCACCCAGGGTGCTGGTCGGGTGATGCACGTTTGTACCAGCCCCGGATCGTGTGTCACCTCGCCGGTTCGGATGTCGGACACTTGGCCGTCCGTCATGGGGACCAGGCAACTGCGGCAAATACCGATGCGGCAGCCGTGCGGTAATTGCCGACCCGAATTCTCGGCCGCTTCCAGGATGGAATCCGCCCCGGTGACCTCGAGCGTTTCCCCGGACTTGGAGAAATACACTTCACCGTTGCCACTCGCGCTGGTGCGCCGGGTGAGGTCAAAGCGCTCCACCCGGGATTCGCCACCGAAGAGGATGGCCATGTCCTGCACCTGGGTCACGAAGGAATCGGGGCCGGACGAGTAGATCTCGCGATCCTGGTAGTCGGGGCACAATCGCGGGATGTCCCCTGTGTCGGAGAAGTCGATGCGACCGTCTTCGCGGCTGAACCGGAAAATGGGTTTCAATCCCGGGAACTGGTCCGCCAGTTCAAGGATCTCGTCGTGGAAGATGCAGTCCTCACGGGATTTGGAGGAGTACAGCAGCACCACATCGTGGTCGGGGCGCCGCGGCATGAGCGTGCGGAGCATGGACATCACCGGGGTGATGCCGGAACCCGCCACGATGAACAGGATGCTCGCGGGAGTTTCCTCCAACACGAACTGGCCGGAGGGTTCCTCCAGGTACAGGAGAGTGCCGGGTTCGGCGTCGTGCACCAAGAACGTGGACACCTCACCGTTGGCTTTCACCGTGATGGAGGGATCGTGGCCCTCTGCGGCGCTGATGGAAAAGGGGCGCCACACCCGCTTGCCGTTGAGTGAGACTCCAATGCGTGCCCACTGACCGGCCACGTGGGGAATCCACCCGTCCCCGGCCTTGAAGAAGATGGTGGAGGTGTCCGGTGTTTCACGGGTCACATGTGACACGATTCCCCGGGTGTACCGGGCACTGGTCAGGTTGTTGAACACCTGAAGGAAGTCTTTCGGATCACGCGGGTACGTGAACTGTGAGACGGCGAATTTCAAGAGTTTTCGAGCGCTCTTGTTCTTCACGCTAGGCCCCCACTTCTTGACTATCGCCAATCATAGAAATCTGGATATCAGGTTGCACTTTCTGCGAACGGGACCGGTACTCACACACCGACCTCCGACGCCGGAACCTGTTGACGATCTGCGCGGGTCCTCGGTCTCTACGGATGTCCAGCCACTCGGGATCATGCGTGGCCAGAACATTATTACCGTAACAACCAGGTATGCGTGCCCACACCGAACCTCCTGATTGTTACCTGAACACAACCTTGGGTGTGGGGCCCACGCCAGCAGTTCTTGCACTTGTGCAAGTTTGCACCAGTGCATAATATGTACCGGTGTCAGAAGTGAATGTGTCATTACGTGAGCGTCATCGAGCCCAGACTTCACGCGAAATCCACGAGGCCGCATGGGAGCTGTCCCGCCGAAACGGGTACGGTGCTACCACTGTGGAGGCCATTGCCGAACGTGCGGGCGTCTCCCGTCGAACCTTCTTCAACTACTTCGCGTGCAAGGAAGATGCCGTCCTGGGGCTGAAGCCGGTTCACATTCCGCAGGCAGCCCTGGAGAACTACGAGGACCCCACCACCGGTGATGAGTTCTCCCGAACCGTGCGTCTCTTCATGGCCGTCCTCCGGCACTCCGCCGGATTCAGCGCTACCGGCACAGAACGTAAGGAGTTGCTCGCGGCCAACCCGGACCTCTCGCGAAAGATCGGGCTCCACATCACGGCAGCGGAGTCCTTGGTGGCCTCGACCGTTGCCGGGCATTCCACCGCATCGACCAGTACGCGAGCATCCGAGAGGTCGCAGGCCTACGTTCTGATGGCCGGCTCGGTCCTCAAATACGTTTACCTAAACAACGAAGACCTGACCAGCAATTCTGACCCGGACGTCGTCGACCGTGCCGTGGAGCAGGCCCTGTCCGTCTTCCGATCCGCATTCAAGGAGATTTCATGAGTCACACCACGGCGCCGGCCTCGGGCCGGACCTCGAGCACGGAAGAGTCAGCACCCCCGCCACGCCTGGTCCTGCTGTTCGGCGCACTGATGATGGTCATGTTGCTCGCGGCGCTGTCCCAAACCATTCTGTCCACCGCGCTGCCCACCATGGTGGGAGAACTCGGCGGAGTAGATCACATGAGTTGGGTCATCACCGCATACATCCTCGCTTCAACCGTCATGATGCCCGTGTACGGGCGGATCTCCGACCTCTTGGGACGCAAGCCCATCCTGCTCGCCGCCGTGGTGCTGTTCATTGCAGGATCCGTGATCGGTGCAGCGGCCCAGTCCATGAGCCTGCTCATCGCGGCACGCGTGGTACAGGGTCTGGGCGGCGGTGGCCTGATGATCCTCTCCCAGGCCGCCATTGCGGATGTGGTGCCCGCCCGCGAGCGCGGCAAGTACATGGGCGTCATGGGTGCCGTCTTCGCGGTGGCCTCCGTGGCCGGCCCGCTGCTCGGTGGCTGGTTGACCGAATGACCCGGTTGGCGCTGGGCGTTTATCATCAACATCCCCCTGGGAATTCTGGCCTTCACCGCCGTGGCCGTGTTCCTGCGGATCCCCCGGCCCGAACGCGCCAAATCCTTGAACCTTGATTACCTGGGCATGGTGCTTCTGGCGTCGGCCACCACCACGCTCATCCTGGTTTGCACGTGGGGCGGCCAGCAGTACGACTGGCTCTCCCCACAAATCCTGGGCCTGGCACTGTTCACCGTTCTCGCCGCCGGTGCCTTTGTCGTGACCGAGTCCAAGGTCAAGGATCCGGTGATCCCGCTGTCGCTGTTCGCAGACCGGAACTTCACCCTGACCACTGTGGCCGGCCTAATGGTCGGCATCGTGATGTTCGGTGCCCTCGGATACATGCCGACCTACATCCAGATGGCCAAGGGCGTGGATGCGACCACGGCCGGACTGCTGATGACGCCCATGATGGGCAGCCTCCTGGTCACCTCCGTAATTTCGGGTCAGATCGTCTCCAAGACGGGTCGGTACAAGTTCTTCCCACTCGTCGGCATGGTCATCACCGGACTGGGACTGTGGCTCACGTCCACCATGACCGCGGCCGATCCCATCTGGAAGCTGTGCCTGTTCATCGCCATCTTCGGCGCGGGAATCGGCCTGAGCATGCAGATCCTGGTGCTCATCGTCCAGAATTCCTTCCCCAACCGCGTGGTCGGCACGGCCACGGCGTCGAGCAACTTCTTTCGTCAGGTGGGTGCCACGGTCGGTTCAGCCGTGGTCGGTTCGGTGTTCGTGACCCGTTTGCACGACCTCCTGGCGGAGCGGATGCCACCGGCCGCCGCGAACGCCCCGGTCAGCGCCAACTCCCTGACGCCCGGCGCAGTCCAGGGTTTGCCGGATGCCCTGCGCATCCCGGTAATCGATTCCTACAACGACGCGCTCTTGCCCATCTTCCTGTTCATGGTGCCGTTGACGATCATTGCCCTGGTGCTGCTCTTCTTTGTGGAGGAGAAGCCTCTGGCAACGCAGATCGACCGCGAGGTTTACGCCCCGAAAGACGATGAACCGGCCGCCGACGCCGCCTCCGACGCCAAGCTGCACGGTGCGGATCCGGCTGTTTCCGATCCCTCCTCCGCTACCGTTAAGCCGGAATCGGACCAACGGTCCGTCTCGACCCGTCCCTGAGCAGGAGCATCCCGTGCGCATTCGCATCAACATCACCAGTGTCCTGGTGGACGATCAGGCCAAGGCTCTGGCGTTCTACACCGACAAGCTCGGCTTCGAGCTCAAGCACGACGTTCCCGCCGGTGAGGCCCGTTGGCTCACCCTCACCTCCCCCGGCGATCCCGACGGCGTGGAGCTCCTCCTCGAGCCGGACGCCAATTTCGGTGCTCCCGAGTTCAAATCCACGCTGAAGTCCGCGGGGGTTCCCTACACGCAGTTCCAGGTGGACGACGTGCAGGAGGCGTTCGACGAGCTGCGCGAGAAGGGTGTGGAGTTCACCATGGAACCCACGAACGCTGGTCCGGTGAGCATCGTGGTCCTGGATGACACCTGCGGAAACCTGATTCAGCTCATCAGCGAGAACTAGCGCGCGACCCGCGCAGCGGTAAAACGATCGACGGTACGACCCAGAAAACGAAAGTTCCAGGTCGTACCGTCGATCGTTTTACGGAGATCCACTCTGGCGGGGTTCTACCGTCGGTCAGACGGCTTCAGACAGCCGGGCGGTTAGTCCTCGCTCGGAAGTTCCCGCTGGATGTCCTCCACCAGGTCCCCGATCAGCTCCGGGGCATCATCCAGGCGGGCTCGCAGGGACGCCATCTCGATGCCGTGCAGCAGACCCACTGCGTAGCGGTCCTTGCCGGTGCGCTGGAAGCTGCGGGCCACACGGGCCAGCCAGTGTTCCATGACGGCGCAGTCCGTGAGGGAACCGAGTTCGTCCTGGTATTCCTTGGCGTACGACGCCGCTTTGGAGCGTTTCTTGCCCGGCTCGACATTCGCGCGGTCCAGGGCATCGCTGACGTACCGGACGGACTTGATGGCCTTGCGGGCGTCGTGCAGGTGATCGAAGTAAACGGCCAGCGCCACGGGATCCTCGTCAGCCTGCGCCAGCCGTTCGCTCAGCTCGGCACCGAGCTCGCTGACTTCGGTTTCACCGGTCTCAGAATCCACGGTCGGCTTGGCCGTGGCCTTCTGGATCACGTCCGTCAAAGCGGTCGTCATGACGGCCTTGGCGAATTTCTTTGCGGACAGCCCCGCGGCCTGCTCACCGAACGTGGAGTCCTGGAACAGTGCCCGCAGGTCAGTCAACAACTGGATGTGCTCGGGACTGTCCAGCATGCGGCGAACGGCCCGAGCGGCGTCGGCAGACGCTGCCTCCGAGGCGGCAAACAAGTCCTGCCGGGCCGCGGTCGTGATCTGGCCCTGGAACTCGTCGTCCAACCGAGCGTGCAGTTGCTCGGCCGCGACTTCCTCGTCACGAGCATCGCTGAGTGCCCGCGCCAGAGTCTTGAGGCGTTCCTCGAGATCAGCCCCGATCTGCTCGGGGATGAAATCGCGCGAGGCGTGCAGCACGCTACGCAAGGCACGGCTGCGCACCCGCATCTGATGCACGGAATCATCCGCGTCGATCCGCACCGCGAAATCCCAGTGCTGCAGCTGGCGTGTGAGAGTTTCACACATGGCCGCCAGAACGTCCTGGCCGCTGGTCGGTGCGTCCTGGACGGGTTCGGATGCTTGCTTCTTCTCAGCTTCCTTCGTGGACTTCTTGGATGTCTTGTCCTTTTTCGCAGAGTCCTTGGAAGAATCCTTGTCCTTGCCGTCCGCGGCCAGTTCCTTGGCCGGCCCTTCGTCCTGGCCCAGCGCGCGAGCAATCTTGGCCGGCGACGTGGAAGCCACTGCCCCCGCCTCGAACAAAATGTCCTCGACTGCCGAGAAGACCGCCTTGGACTGCTTCTTGGACAGTTCATTGGAGCTCAGCTCGATTTCGCACTCGCTCCACTCACGATCGACCCCGGCTCGCTCATCACGCGCGCAGACGAAATCCACGCACAGCACGGCGTGCTGCTGACCGTCTTCGGCGGTGATCGGGTACTCGGCGCGCTTGGTATTGATGGTCGCTACGGGCGTGAGCGGCTGGTCCAGGGTGATCCCGACCAGCGTTTTACGCAACGCTGCGGGCATGCGCGTCGAGGTCTTGAGCGGCTCGTAATGCAGCTCCCCACGCACCTTGCCTGCCTTGTACTTCACGTGCCAACCGTCGTCGCCGCCGCCCGCACGACGCCGCACGGCCACGTTGGCACCGCTCAGCGCGTAATCGTCGGTGTCGAAGTACGCGGCCGTCAAGTCGTAGATTGCGGGCTCGCCCACCGTGAATCCTTTGACCTTGTGCAGCTTGATCTTGGCCGCCTGTTTGGGCGAGACATCGTACTTGCGCTCAATCTCCCATTGGTGCTCAGCCATGACACTCCCTAGATAAGAAACGCGCCGCGACCATCCCTGCTGGGTACGGCCGCGGCGCGGAATCAAAATATTTCTCTAAATCGTTGTGGTTCTACGCGCTATGCCCGGCGGCGCTTGAGGACGTCGTCCAGATTGAGGGCCGCGGATTCCCGTGCACCCGCCTCGGCGGCGTCCTTCAGCGTGGTGGACTTGGCTGCGGGGCGCTGCGGAACCTGCAGGGGCTCGGGTTCACGCGGGGGAACGACCGGAGCCTGGGTGTACAGCGGCTTGGGAACCGGAACCGGCTTCCAGGTGGCCTTGCCCTCGAACTTGGGGGCAGTGGAGCGAGCGACCTTGAGGGCTTCCGCGCGCAGTTCATCCACGGTGTAGGCGGGTTCATGAGTCTTCGCGGCAACCTGCTGCTCAGGCTGTTCCACCTGCACGGGCAGATCCAGCGCGGCCATGGCACGGCGTTCGCGGACCTGTTCTTCCTGGCGGTTCTCGTCCTCGTTGTCGAAGAGCTTCTGCTCCGGCTGCTCCACCGGAGCGCTCACGGAACCGCGGGCACGACGAACGTTTTGTTCCTCGACGGCCAGGTAACGCAATCCGGCAACACAACCGATGCCCAGCAGAGTCAGGACGGTCGGCACAGCCCAGGTGACCGCGGTGAAAGGAGCCATGACACCCGTGATCAGAGCGGTGAACAACAGCATGGCACCGGCCAAGAAGATCAGGGTGCGGTCCCACCGAATGTGCAGGCCGGCCATGGGGCGGCGCGCAGATGCCGCGGTGGACGGTTCCGTTGCCGGCGTCTCCATGGTGCTCTCCCGTTCGTAGGTTGATGTCTTGGGCGCAAGACTCACTGTAGTGTGCTGTGGGCCATTGCGGGGTGCATCGAACCGGAGGTCGCGCGCATCCACCTGTGCCAGCACGGGGGTGTCTTCACGTCGCAGAATTCGGGGTGCCAGCCATACCGCGCACAACACGCACACGATGGCCAAAACGGCCGAGCTGCTTACCCACGTCAATCCCACGACCCCTACCCTAAAGGAGCGGGGGACGAAATCTGCGCCACACAGGACCGTGTTGCTTACAACGGTGTAATTCGTTGCGTGCTACACGGTGCTTTCCTCAGAATACCCTTGCCGGGGTCATCAGAAACGTGCCCGGTGCACGGTCACGAGTTCATCGGATCCCGTGAAGCGATGCACCAACCCGCGGGGAACCTCCGGTGACGTGAGGGCAAAGCTCCGGTGATCCCGCCAGTGCCCGGAAATGTGCAGAAAGTCTTTCCGTAAACCTTCGTCACGGAATCCAAGTTTCTGCACCACTCGCAAAGATTTGACGTTCTCCGGGCGAATGTTGATTTCCATCCGGTGCAGATTCAAATGCTGGAAACAGTAATCGGTGGCCATTGCGACCGCCATGGGCGCAATCCCTCGGCCCGCTTGAGCGGCATCCACCCAGTACCCCAGAGTGGCCGATCTGAACGAGCCACCCGTGATGCTGGAAACACTCAGCTGGCCCACCAATTCGTCTCGGCCGGTCTCCGGATTCACTTCCGTGATCAGCCACGGTAACGAGGTGCCCTGTTTGGCTTGGTCGCGCATCAGTTTCACGAACTGGCGGTACGTGGGCGGCTCTCCCCCGGGCAGCGGGTTGCTGGCCTCCCACGGCTCCAACCACTCACGATTCCGGTACCGGACGCTGTCCCATTCAGCACGGTCACGCATGGACAATGGGCGCAGCGTCAGCTGCGCCCATTGCACACTTACCGGCCACACGACTTCAGTGTTCACGGAACACTGACTATCAGTCCTGCAGGTCCTTTGCGAAATCCTTGACCCACTCGCGCAGGTCCGGACCCAGGTCGCCACGTTCGCACGCGAGCACGATGTTGGCCTTGAGGTAGGACAGTTTGTCACCGGTGTCGAAGCGGCGGCCCTTGAAGACCACGCCGTACATACCGTGCGCCTGATCACCCTTGTCGGAAATGGTCTGCATGGCGTCCGTCAGCTGGATTTCGCCACCGCGGCCCGGAGGGGTGTTCTCGAGGATCTCGAAGATCTCGGGGTGCAGCACGTACCGGCCGATGATGGCCAGGTTGGACGGCGCATCTTCCGGAGCGGGCTTCTCCACCAATCCGTTGACCTGGACGTACTCTTGGCCATCGACCGCGGTGATGTCCGCGCAGCCGTAGGCGCTGATCTGCTCCTGCGGAACCTCCATGAGAGCCACGACCGAACCACCGGTGGCTTGCTGAACCTCGATCATGCGTTCGAGCAGGTCTTCGCTCTCGTCGATGAGGTCGTCACCGAGCAGCACGGCGAAGGGGTCATTGCCCACGTGGGTCTTGGCACGCAACACTGCGTGGCCCAGGCCCTTGGGATCCTGCTGACGCAGGTAGTGAATCTCACCCAGGTCGGAGGCGTGCTCAACTTCAGTGAGCAGCTTGTCCTTGCCGGATTCCTTGAGGGATGCCTCGAGCGCGGGCACACGGTCGAAGTGATCCTCCAGGGCGCGCTTGGAACGCCCCGTGATCATCAGGACATCGTCCAGGCCCGCGTCCACGGCTTCCTGAACGACATATTGAATGGCGGGCCGGTCAACGACCGGCAACATTTCCTTGGGCATGGCCTTGGTGGCCGGCAGGAAACGAGTTCCCAGACCTGCCGCGGGGATGACCGCCTTGTGCGCGCGCTTGGTTTGATTAGGGCTCATAAACTCAGGTTAATGGACGATCCTTCCGTGTGGCTGATTGAGGCAAAATATGCAGAGTTTGTCATCGTCCCTTCATGAGGGGACACCCCGCTTTCGCACGTTTCTCCTCGACGACCGCCGCTCGAATCCACCAAGGACGGAACTGTGATGACCTCCATTTCCTCGAACGGGACCACGAAAGCCGACCTGAGGCGGCGCATACTGACCGAGCGGCGTCGTCGTTCACCCCAGGTGCGCCAGGCAGCAGCGCACGCGTTGACCGAGCACCTAATGCGGGAGTTGGCCAGGACCTCGACCGGGGATCTGGCCGCGTTCCTGCCCCTGGACACGGAGCCTCCGCTGCTGGCTGCTCTCGAGGCAGCGGACCAAGCCGGTCACCGGGTCTGGGTGCCCGTGGTGGAGACCGACCGTGCGATGCGGTGGTGCCAATGGCGGCCGGGAATCGCGCTTGCCCCCGGCTCGTTGCCGGGTCTGCGCGAACCGATCGGTCCCCGGCACGACATCGAGGTCTTCCGAACCATCGCTCTGATGGTCATCCCGGCCGTTGCCGTGGGCGCCGACGGCGTTCGGCTAGGTTTCGGGGGCGGCTACTACGACCGCTTCCTGGAAAAACTCGCGGCCGCGCATCCCCTGCCCGAGATGCTTGCGTGTGTGTTCCACGACGAGATCCTGGTCGCCGGGAGTATCCCGCGAGAACCACACGACGCCGTGATGACCAAGGCACTGACCGAACGCGGTGTGGTCGGCTTGGGGAGCAGTAAGAATCACACTTCGCAGCCGTCCGGGGCGGAGTAAGATTGGCACTCGGTCCACACCAGTGCCAACTACTTGCGAGGAAATCCGTGCCCGTTTACGCCTACGGCTGCAAAGACTGCGGCCATGCCTTCGACATCCGTCAGTCCTTCACGGACGATGCCCTGACCGAATGCCCCGAGTGCGGTGGCCAGCTGCGTAAGAAGTTCAACACCGTGGGCGTGGTGTTCAAGGGCTCCGGTTTCTACCGCAACGATTCTCGTTCGGATGCGAAGTCCTCCGGTTCCAACGGCTCGGATTCATCGGCATCCAGCTCATCTTCATCGTCGTCGAATTCGACGTCGTCTTCGTCCGGCTCCTCCGAGAAGGCTGCCTCAACTGCCGCCGAGTGACGAGGGCTTCGAAAACCACCACAGCGCCGCACCGATCGCGCTCAAGGGGAGTCCGATCAGCCATAGCGGCCCGATGAATGCAGCCATGAGTGCGGCACCTTCATCGGAGCCGCTCCTGAACATCGGCGAAAGCCACCCGTTCCATGCGATGGCCAGGGCCGACGCCGTTAGCAACAGAGCCCCCGCCGCTAATACGAACAAGCCAATACCGTTCCAAGCGTTCCTCATGGTGACCCCTCTGAATCCCTGGCTGCAGCGTTCGGACGCGGTGGTGAAGTAGTCCAAGCCTATGTCTATTGAGGAACGCTCACGATGGCAGGATTCAAATAATCCTCATTGATGTGTGGCAATCTCCCTCCACAGGACCAGCTCCCGCGATCGTTCGACCCACCCTGTCCCCAATTTCAACGGACCGGCACCTGTGATCCGAGATTATTCGTAGGGTTCGGGCATGAGCCCACGAGCCCGCCCCCGATATCCGCTGAGTCTGCGTTTCCGCACCGCGGTGAACCGCCGCCACCGGTTGGTCGCCGCTGCCCTGTGTGCCGTGGCGCTCACCCTACTGATCCTGCGCTTCGCTCCCCCGAGCGCGCAGTCCTCCCCCGTACTCACCGTCGTGAATCCGATCCCAGCCGGGCAGGCGTTGACCCGCTCGGACATGAACGTCCAGGACGTTCCCATCGATTGGGTTCCCCAGGAC
>CAACWU010000254.1_pt1 | contig 18778 bp, 15 predicted proteins | sample 2275741 | NCBI WGS metagenome assembly CAACWU01 (sample SAMEA5312470, study PRJEB27640) | indoor metagenome | biome: indoor environment; feature: uncontrolled; material: tiles wood | place: Germany | collected 2014-07-07
TCCACCTTGGTGCCCGAGCCGAGTTCGATCTCGTAGCGGGTCACGGTGGGGCCGCGGGAGAAACCGGTGACCTCGGCATCCACGTTGAACTGCTGCAACACGTTGGTCAGTGAACCCACCACGCGGTCGTTGGCCTCGGAGCGTTCCTTGGCCGGCGGGCCCTGCACCAGGCTCCCGGGGTCCGGCAAGTTGTACGCCATGTCACCGGCAAGCTGCAGCTGCTCGGAGCGGGCCGGGATCGGCGCCGACGGCGTGTGGGTCCGTGAACTCTCGGGGGCATCCACCTCTGCGAGCGCCGGTGCGTCCGAGGCTTCTGCCGTGTCTGCGGCCGGTTCCAGACCCTGCTCGCGCCGCAACTTGTCCGCGGCGATCTGGGACTTGGTCGGGCGCTTCACACCCGGTCGCACGCTCGGGATGTCCTCGGTGTCCTGGACCTGGGCGCTCGCGGCACCCGCGGCGGTCGAGGACGTGGAACCGGACGGAGCGCCGTCGTTGGAAAGATCGAACACGCGGGTACTCGAGGAGCCGTCCGCGGCCTCGCGGCGCTTGGCCTCGTCCACGACGGCACGTTCGAAGGCCTCGTCCCCGTTGTAGGCGTCCAACTGGGCCTTTTCACGACGCCGCTCGGCGCGGGTCTGGCGCTTGCCCCGCTTCTTCTGCGGGCTGGCCGGGTCCAGGTACGAGCGGTCGTGTTCAGGGTCCGACACGTCGGTGGTGCGGTGCTCGCCCTGTCCCATGAGTTTGTCGTAACCGTCCCGCAGTCGCGGCCCGATCTGGCCGACAGGGGTCGCGGTCATGACGAGTACGGCGAGGAAAGCTAGAACGGCAAGTACCACCAGGGCACCCCAGTGGGTCACGAGCGCCGAGAGCGGATCGGCGGCCAGGAAACCGACGAACCCGCCGGCGCGCCAGATCGCTTCGAACCCCTGGTTGAGTTGGGGCTGTCCACCGGCGATGTGCGCGATACCGGATCCAGCCACGGTCAGTGCCATGAGCCCGATGGCGATGCGGTTGTTGGCTTGTGTCTCGGTGGGGTGCCGGAATGCCCGCCATGCGAAGAACAGGCAGAACACGGGCAACACGAGCGCCATGAAGCCGAACGTGCCGCCGACCACGGCGTGCACCCAGGAGGCGGGCATGGAAATGAAGGTGGCATCCACTCCGCGAAGGTTCCACCACTCAACCGCCGCGATCAGGACGGCCAGCACGAGCCATACGAGTGCGCCGCCGTCGCGGCGCTCCTCCGGAGCCATGTCCGTGCGCACGGTGCCGATCCGCCGCACACCGGCACCCACCACGTGGCCGAGACCGGCCCACGCGTTGACCACGGCATGAAGGAGACGGCTACCGGCAGACGGTCCCTGTGGTATGGACTTGGCCGGGGCCTTGGACGTGCTCTTGGTAGTGCCCTTGGAGAAGCGGGATGCGGTCGAGGTTCGAGATGTTGACTTCGACGATCGCGGAGGGGAAGTTCGTGACGCCATATGTTCCAGAATACCCGCCGAGCGCAAAGCCCGCCCCGACATCGCGTCGGGGCGGGCTCGGCTCGCTCGGATCAGCCTTAATTAAGCTTCGACCACCACGGGTACGATCATGGGTTTGCGGCGCAGCTTGCGCGAAACCCACGAGCCGATGGTGCGGCGCACGACCTGCTGCAGCTGGTGCGCTGTGTGATTCTTGCCGGACTCCCCCATCGCGTCTTCGAGGGCCGCAATGATCTTGGGGCGGATTTCATTGAAGACAGTGTCCTCCTCGGCCACGCCGCGCGCGTGGATGTCCGGGCCGGAAACGATCTTGCCGGTGTCGCGATTGACCACGGTAACCACGGAGATGAAGCCTTCTTCACCCAGGGTCATGCGGTCCTTGAGGTCCGCGTCCGTGATCTCACCCACGGAGGAGCCGTCCACGTAGATGAACCCGCATTCGACCTGACCGGTGATCTTGGACTTACCGTTGTGCATGTCCACCACGGTGCCGTTCTCGGCGAGCAGCACGTGATCGCTGGGAACACCGGTCTCCTGGGCCAGGGCACCGTTGGCGATCAGGTGGCGCACCTCGCCGTGGACCGGCATGACGTACTCGGGCTCCACGATGTTGTAGCAGTACAGCAGTTCGCCGGCGGCTGCGTGACCGGACACGTGCACCTTGGCGTTGCCCTTGTGCACCACGTCAGCACCCAAACGCATCAGACCGTTGATCACGCGGAACACCGAGTTCTCGTTACCGGGGATCAACGACGACGCCAGGATCACCGTGTCACCGGCGTTCACCTGAACCTTGTGGTCGCCGTTGGCCATGCGGGACAGCGCGGCCATGGGCTCACCCTGAGAACCGGTGCACATGATCACGAGCTTGTCGTCCGGGTAGTCCGCGGCCTTCTTCTGGTCGATCAGCACGTTGGGCGGAACGTCCAGATAACCGAGCTTGTCGGCGATCTCCATGTTGCGGATCATCGAGCGACCCATCAGGGCAACCTTGCGACCGCTGGCCACGGCGGCGTCGAGCACCTGCTGCACGCGGTGAACGTGCGAGGAGAACGAGGCCACGATCACGCGCTGGCGTGCCTTGGCGATCACGTCTGCGAGCACGGGGCCAATGGCCTTCTCGGTGGGTACGAAGCCCGGCACCTCGGCGTTGGTGGAGTCAGTCAGGAACAGATCCACACCCTCTTCACCCAGGCGGGCGAAGTGGCGGAGGTCGGTGATGCGACCGTCCATGGGCAACTGATCCATCTTGAAGTCACCGGTGTGCAGGACGGTGCCGGCCTTGGTCCGCAGGAACACGGCCAGGGCGTCAGGGATGGAGTGGTTGACGGCCACGAACTCGCACTCGAACTCGCCGAGGCGCTCGACCTGGCCCTCGCGCACGGCCAGGGTGAAGGGCTTGATGCGGTGCTCCTTCAGCTTGGCTTCGATCAGTGCGAGGGTGAGCTGGGAACCGATGATGGGGATGTCCGGACGGCGCTTGAGCAGGTACGGAACGGCACCGATGTGGTCCTCGTGACCGTGCGTCAGGACGACCGCCACGATATCGTCCAGGCGGTCCTTGATGTTGTTGATGTCCGGCAGGATCAGGTCCACACCGGGCTGGGTTTCTTCGGGGAACAGCACACCGCAGTCGACCACGAGCAACTGCCCATTGATCTCGAATACGGTCATGTTCCGACCGACCTCGCCCAAACCTCCCAGCGGGATGACGCGCAGAGTGTCTGCGGCCAACGCGGGGGGTTCGGAGAGGTCAGTGTTGGTCCATCGGGTCATGAGACCCCTTTCGTCTTAATTGTTCAAAGTGTCTGCCAGGACCGAGGAACTCAGATCCGCGCGGATCTGCTCGATTTCGGCCTGAGTGGGCGCCACATGCGGCAAGCGCACGGTGTTGTTCGGCAGGCGCCCCTGCCAATTCAAAATCGTTTTCGCGGCCACGGCACCGGGCACACGAGTCATGGCGGCGCGAACCACCGGGATCAGCTCATTGTTGACCTTGCGCGCGGTGACGAGGTCACCGGCGAGGGCGGCGTCGACGAGCGTGCGGAACCGCGGAGTGTCCAGGTGGGACGTGACGCCCACGAGACCTGCCGCGCCCAGCGCGATCCAGGGCAGGGTCAGTCCGTCGTCACCGGAGTAGTACACGAGATCGGTTTCGGCCATCACGTGTGCGGCGGCATTGAAGTCTGCCTTGGCATCCTTGACGGCCACGAGGTTCTCGTGGGACGCCAGCGAGATGAGCGTTTCCGGGGCAATCGGGACGCCCGAACGACCCGGAATGTCGTACATCATGATCGGCGTGTCGACGGAATCCGCCAGTGAGCGGAAGTGCGCCTCGATACCGGCCTGTGTGGGCTTGCTGTAGTACGGCGTGACGATCAGCAGGCCGTCCATGCCGATTTTCTGGGCTTCCAGGGAGAGGTACCGGGAGTGCTCGGTGTCGTTGGAACCCGTGCCCGCGAGCAAGGGCACGCGCCCGCCCACGGCATCCTTGACGGCCCGGAAGACGGCGAGGTTTTCTTCGTCGGTCATGGTCGAGTACTCGCCGGTGGTGCCACACACCACCAGTCCGTCACAACCATCGTTGACCAGTTCTTCCGCCAGATGCCCCGTGGTTTCGAGGTCCACGGACCCGTCGTCCTTGAACGCGGTCACCATGGCGGTGAGCAGAGTTCCGAACATGGGGGCGGGGCGGTCGGGCTGAGTGGCTACGCTGCGATCGGTCATACGCTCAAGGTTACCGCGATCACCGCGCCAGCGCCGCCCCCGGGTCCGCGCCGCGGTACAAGGCAATGGCGGTGCGCATGGCACCGCGGGCGCGCCGACCGTCCGAGCTCGCCGAGTAGGCCAGGCTCAAGCGGTACCAACCGCGCCAATCCTCCGGGTTCGCTTCGACCTCTTCGCGCACGGCGTGGAAGTGCTCGTCCGCGGCCTCTCGTACATAGCGGCCCGACGGCGTTTTGGGCAGGTTGTCCTCCGGGAGCCCGCCTTCCGCGGCGAGGGTGCGGCCGAGTTTTTCGGTACGGGCACCGAAAATGATCTCTCGCACCATGGCCCACGTGCCCACCGCCGGGATGACCAGCATGGCGATCCCGAAGCCCTTCACGATCAAACCCTCCGAGCTCAGCAGCAGCACCGCTCGTTGGAACGACAGGCCAAGATAGAGCGCGAGCAAAGCGACCATGAGGGCGGCCAGGATGCGCCCCTTGGAACCGATTTCGAGCACGGTAAAGACCGCAGCGAAGGCCAACATGGCGATGATCCACACTTTGGAGCCCACGGAGATGGGCAGGATCACCACGGTCAGCAGCGCCAGCACGATGACCGCGGCCACCCACCACCGCAGAGAACTGGGTTTCCCGGAGTCGGACGTTACGGAAACGTGTTCTCGGGAGTCGGAGTCGCGATGACTCACAGGCCCAGATCCATGTAGCCGTCCAGCCCGTGAGTCAGTCCCGGGTGTTTGGCCACTTCACGCACGCCCAGCACCACACCGGTCATGAACGAGATCCGGTCAAAGGAATCGTGACGAATGGTCAACTGCTCCCCCGTGTTGCCCAGCAGAGTCTCCTGGTGGGCGACCAGGCCGCGTAGTCGTACGGAGTGCACGTGCACACCGTCGACCACGGCGCCGCGTGCGCCGTCCGGATCGGTCTGTGTCGCGTCCGGCGAGTCAACCACACCGGCCGCGCGGCGGGCCTTCCCGATCAACGACGCCGTACGGGCTGCGGTTCCGGACGGCGCATCCAGCTTGTCGGGGTGGTGCAGTTCGACGACCTCCACGGATTCGAAGAACGCGGCTGCCGCCTCCGAGAACTTCATGGCCAGCACCGCACCCACTGCGAAGTTGGGGGCGATCAGCACACCTACCTCGGGGTGCTTGGCCAGCTGAGATTCGAGGTCCGCCAGGGCCTGATCGTCCCAGCCCGTGGTGCCCACGACCGAATGGATACCATGGTCGATGGCGAAGCGGACGTTGTCCCGCGTGGACTCCGGAACGGTCAGGTCGATCATGACCTGCGCACCCGAGTCGACGATGGTTTGGAAATCATCGCCACGACCCAGCGCGGCGACCAGTTCCAACCCGGCAGCACGCTCAACGGCAGCCACGGCCTCGGAACCCATGCGTCCGTGGTGACCGAGCACGGCCACCTTGATGGTGTTGTTCGATTCGGTCATCTCAACCACTCCTTAGTTCTGGCTCGGCAGCTTCTCGGCCGGAGCTTGCGGCCCCACCACGGTCTGCACGGACGACGCCGCGGACAGTTCCGCCGCCAGCGTCTGAACGTCCTGCGAGGTCACGGCGCGGATCCGGTCCAGGGACTCGTCCACGTCCATGTACACGCCGGTCTTCAATTCTGCCGATCCCAAACGGGACATCCGTGAACCGGTATCCTCCAGGGCCAGCACAGTGGCGCCGCTGAGCTGGCCCTCGATCTTAGCCAATTCTTTGGCGGTCATTCCGTCCTGCGCGAGCCGGTCCAGCTCGGTGCGCATGAGTTGCGCGACCTGGTCCACCCGATCCATGGTGCAGCCCGCATACATGCCGAAATACCCGGCATCCGAATACGCACCCGAGAACGAGAACGTGGAGTACGCCAGGCCCTTCTGCTCGCGGATCGTGTGAAACAACCGTGAGGACATCCCCCCGCCCAGTGCGGCATTGAGCACGGTCATGGTGAAACGCCGGTCATCACCCACGCGCAGTGCAGGACCGCCCAGCACCACGTGCGCCTGTTCCACGGGGCGGTGAAACACCTGGGTGCCCGTCAGGGGTGTGAGCACAGCCGATGTATTGGCGCGCCGCGCCCCCACCGCACCGGGTGCATCCGGATCCCAGCCCGCGCGGGTCAAGGACTCCCGAACCAGCTCGACCACGCGTTCGTGTTCGAGCCCGCCGGCGGCCGTGACCACGAGATGTTCCGGACGATAGGCCGCACGGTAATGCTCCCACACGGCGTCACGAGCCACGGACCGGATCTCCTCCGGGGTGCCCGCAATCGGACGCGCCAGGGGTGAGCCGTCCAGGACCGCTGCGGTGAACTGTTCGAACGCGAAATCGGTGGGGTCGTCACGGTCCATCGCGATTTCCTCGAGGATGACTCCCCGTTCGCGATCGAACTCGTCCGGGTCCAGTACCGCGCTCGAGAACATGTCCGCGAGAACGTCAATGGCCATGGGCAGATCGTCCGAAAGCACCCGCGCGTAGTAGCACGTGTTCTCCTTGGCGGTGAACGCGTTGGACTCGCCACCCACAGCGTCGAACGCTTCGGCGATGTCGAGCGATGTGCGCCGCGCCGTGCCCTTGAACAGCAAGTGCTCCAGGAAGTGCGTGGAACCGAGCATCCCGGGTGCCTCGTCACGAGAACCCAGGCTGACCCAGAAGCCCACGGAGGCCGAGCGTTGACCGGGCATTTTTTCCGTGAGCACGCGTGTACCGCACGGCAGTACGCTGCGGGTGATCACGGCGCCGTCGGCGTCGTCGTGGACCACGTGGGTGAAGCCGGTGGTGTCCGGCAAAGAAGCTGAGTACGCCCGAAGGCGGGCGTCCGCGGGGAAGATTTTCTCCCCGGGATCGCCCGCCTCCAGCGGAAGGTGAACTACCGTCATGAACCTCGAGTTACCCCTCGATCAGCTCTCGTTGACGGGTTCGGACTCGAGCTCTTCGGCCTTGTCCTCGTCGGCAACGACCGGTGCCAGCGACAGCTTGCCGCGGTCGTCGACCTTGGTGATCTCGACCTGGACCTTCTGGCCGACACTTACGACGTCGTCAACCTCGTTGACGCGCTTGTTGTCGTTGAGCTTGCGCATTTCGGAGATGTGCAGCAGGCCGTCCTTGCCCGGGGTCAGGGAGATGAACGCACCGAAGGTGGTGGTCTTGACCACGGTACCCAGGTAACGCTCGCCCACCTCGGGGACCTGCGGGTTGGCGATCGCGTTGATCGCCGAACGAGCGGCCTCTGCCGACGGTCCGTCGGTGGCACCGATGTACACGGTGCCGTCGTCCTCGATGGAGATGTCGGTTCCGGTGTCTTCCTGGATCTGGTTGATCATCTTGCCCTTGGGGCCGATGACCTCACCGATCTTGGAGACGGGAACGTTCACGCTGATCACGCGAGGAGCGAATTCGCTCATCTCGTCCGGAGCGTCGATCGCGGAGGTCAGCACATCCAGGATGTAAAGGCGGGCTTCGCGAGCCTGGCTCAGGGCGGCGGTCAGCACGGAGGCCGGGATACCGTCGAGCTTGGTGTCCAGCTGGATGGCGGTCACGAACTCGGAGGTACCTGCAACCTTGAAGTCCATGTCACCCAGGGCGTCTTCGGCGCCGAGAATGTCGGTCAGCGCCGCGTAGCGGGTTTCGCCGTCCACGGTGTCCGAGACGAGACCCATGGCGATACCGGCAACGGGTGCGCGCAGCGGCACACCGGCGTTGAGCAGCGACAGGGTCGCGGCGCACACGGAGCCCATGGAGGTGGAGCCGTTGGAACCGAGGGCCTCGGAGACCTGACGGATCGCGTACGGGAATTCCTCACGCGAGGGCAGCACGGGCGTGATCGCACGCTCTGCCAACGCACCGTGACCGATTTCGCGGCGCTTGGGCGAACCCACGCGGCCGGTCTCACCGGTGGAGTACGGCGGGAAGTTGTAGTGGTGGATGTAGCGCTTGTGCTTGACCGGGGACAGCGAGTCGATCTGCTGTTCCAGCTTGAGCATGTTCAAGGTGGTGACACCCATGATCTGGGTCTCGCCGCGCTCGAAGATCGCCGAACCGTGCACGCGGGGCAGCACCTCGACCTCGGCGGTCAGTTCACGGATGTCCGTGAGGCCGCGGCCGTCGATGCGGACCTGGTCCTTGAGGATGCGCTGACGCACGGTCTGCTTGGTGAGTGCCTGGTAGGCACCGTTGATCTCGTCCTTGCGGTCGGCGAAGGGCTTGCCCTCACCGGTGAGCTCGGCCAGAACGCTCTGGTGCAGCTCGTCGGTGGCGGCTTCGCGCTCCTGCTTACCGGCGATGGAGTACACCTCGGCCAGACGGTTACCCACGAAGTCCTCGACGGCCTGGGTGGCGTCGTCGCCGTAGCCGCCGAAGCGAGGCAGTTCCATGGGGGACTTGCCCGCACGGGCGACCAGGTCGGCCTGAGCGTCGCACAGTGCCTTGATGTAGGACTTGGACGCCTCGATGCCCTCGGAGACGAGCTCCTCGGTCGGGGCGACAGCGCCCTGGCCCTTGACGAGCTCCCAGGCGTTGTCGGTGGCTTCGGCCTCGACCATCATGATCGCGACGTCTTCGGAACCGTCAGCGGTGGTGACCACGCGGCCGGCCACGGCCATGTCGAACACGGCGTTCTCGATCTGGGAGTGCTTGGGGAAGGCGATCCACTGGTGCTTGCCGTTCTCCTCGGGCATGAGTGCCATGCGCACGCCGCCCACGGGGCCCTGGAAGGGCATGCCGGACAGCGAGGTGGACATGGACGCGGCGTTGATGGCCACGGTGTTGTAGATCTCGTCCGGTGCGATGGACAGCACCGTCACGACAACCTGGACCTCGTTGCGGATGCCCTTGCCGAAAGCGGGGCGCAACGGACGGTCGATCAGGCGGCAGGTCAGGATCGCGTCGGTGGACGGACGGCCTTCACGACGGAAGAACGAGCCCGGGATGCGACCGGCGGCGTACATCCGCTCTTCCACGTCCACGGTCAGCGGGAAGAAGTCGAAGCCTTCGCGGGGGTTCTTGCCCACGGCGGTGGCCGAGAGCATGGAGGTCTCTTCGTCGATGGAGACCAGGGCGGAACCGGCGGCCTGCTTGGCCAACCGGCCGGTTTCGAAGCGCACTACGCGCTTGCCGTACGAACCGTTGTCGATGATTGCTTCTGCACTTTGAATTTCGGGACCCTCCAAGGGTCACCTCCGTTTCTTCTGTGGCGAAAAGCGCGACATACCGGTCTTCGATCGAGGCGCTCGCACTGCGCATGCATTGCGAAGGCCACTGTCGAGGACCGCGATATGGTGCGCGAATCCGCTACTAGCTTTTTCTATTTCATGTGTTGGCCCGGTGGGCCGGTGGTTCCGTGTGGAACCTGGCGGTGTTCGTCACGAACAGCGCCGGTTACGGCGGTTCCCCGCGCCTTCACGGGTGAAAACACGGGGAACACCGAGAACTTAGATCACTTACGCAGGCCGAGGCGCTCAATGAGCGCACGGTAGCGAGCGATGTCAGTACGACGCAGGTAGTCAAGCATGCGACGACGGCGACCCACCAGGGCCATCAGGCCGCGACGGGTGTGGTGGTCGTGCTTGTGCTGCTTCAGGTGCTCGGTCAAGTCGGAAATACGACGGGACAGCACGGCAATCTGCACCTCGGGGGAACCAGTGTCACCCTCGTGAGTTGCGTACTCCTTGATGATTTCCTGCTTGATAGCGGCATCCAGTGCCATAAGTAACTCCTTGAGTTAGTACCGTGACCGCCCGGTGCGCAGGTTTCGCGCCCGGGTTTCGGGTGTCTCACCCGAGATCTGACCGCCACGGACTGCAGTCAGGCCGTTGACCAGTCTAACGGACGTCAACCAATACGTCGTATCAGGCGGGTCACCGTTATGGATGTCCCCGTCAACTGGGACAATGAGGACCATGAAGAGAATGAATGTGGAGTCTTTCAACCTCGACCACCGTTCGGTCGCGGCCCCTTACGTTCGGATTGCCGATCGCAAGGAGTTGCCCGGAGGAGACACGCTCATCAAGTACGACGTGCGGTTCTCCCAGCCCAACGAATCGCACCTGGAGATGCCGGCTATCCACTCGATCGAGCACCTCACCGCGGAGCACATGCGCAATCACACCGAAGCGCTCATCGACTTCTCCCCCATGGGCTGCCAGACCGGCTTCTACGCGCTCATGTTGGGCGTGGAGGACGCTGAGTTCAAGGATCTGTTGGAGGCCACGTTCAAGGACATCCTCGCGGCGGACGAGGTTCCGGCCGCCAACGAGGTGCAGTGCGGTTGGGGCGCCAACCACAGCCTTGAGGCCGCCAAGTCTGCCGTGCAGGACTTCTTGGACGAACGCGCCGCCTGGGACGTGGTCACCAAGTGAGCGCAGGCGCCTCCCAGGAGACGTTGAATCACGACGCCGCCCTGTTCGGTCGCTGCGTGGGCGCACCCGCCGTGGTGGTCGCCATGGACGAAGAGGCAGCACCTTTTCTGACGCGCGCCGAGGAACAAGCGGCGCAGCCGCTCACCGTGGGTCAGGCACTGGTCTACGCGGTGGTCCTGGAAGGTGCCCCCGTGCTGCTCGTGCGCACGGGTATCGGGCTGGTCAATGCGGCGTCGGCGGTGACGGCGGTGATCGAACGTTTCGAGCCCTCCATGGTGCTCGCGGCCGGTTCGGCAGGGGGCCTACGAGCGGACGTGAACGTGGGTGACCTGGTGATCGGCACCGGCTATCGATACACGGATGCAGATGCCACGGCGTTTGGATATGTTCCCGGACAGGTACCCGGCATGCCGGAAAGCTACTCCCCCGCTGAGAGTTTGCTGAATGCCACGGAAACTCTGGTCGGGAGCGATGAGCAGACCGTTCTCCGTGGCACCATGCTTTCGGGTGGCTCGTTCGTCACGGAAGCCAATGTGGGTGCCACCCGCGAGATCTTCCCCGAGGCGCTCAGCACGGACATGGAAACGGTCGCGCTGGCGCAGGTGTGCGCCACCCGCGGATACCCCTTCCTGGCGGTGCGCAGCGTGTCGGATCTGTGCGGTCCCGCCGCCGGACAACAGTTCCACCTGGAGATCGACCTTGTGGCGGAGATCAGCGCGAGTGCCGTGTGCCAGGTATTGAACACCCTCCGCCAAAGTACTGCCGAGTGAATTGAGGAACGCATGAGCGACAAGAAACTTGAGGACGCCGTCCCGGACGCCCCGCCCCACGTGCTGCGCGACGGCAACAAGATTCCGCAGTTGGGCCTGGGGACCTACCCCATGGACGACGCCGAGGCTGAGGCGCTGATCCCTGAAGCGCTGTGGCGCGGCTACCGCCTGATCGACACCGCCGTGAACTACGGCAACGAACTGGGTGTGGGTCGCGGCGTCAAGGCATCCGGGATCAACCGCGATGACATCTTCCTGACCACCAAGCTCCCGGGTCGCCATCACGGAACGGATTCCGTTCGGCGCTCGCTCGAAGGCTCCCTGGAACGGCTGGGAACCGATTACGTGGATCTGTACCTGATCCACTGGCCCAATCCCTCCGTGGACCGCTATGTGGAGTCCTGGCGGACCATGATCGAGCTGCGGGATCAGGGCCTGATCAAGTCGATCGGCGTGTCCAATTTCCTGCCGGAGCACCTGCTGCGGCTCGAGAAGGAAACGGACGAGATGCCGGTGATCAACCAGGTGGAACTGAACCCGCAGTACCAGCACGAACTGCTGCGCGAGTTCCACGCAGAACACAAGATCGTGACCGAGGCGTGGTCACCGTTGGGCCGCAAGACGGACATCCTGCAGCACGAGTGGCTTTCGGAAATTGCCCGCAGCATCGGCCGCACGCCCGCCCAGGTCATCCTGAGGTGGCACATCCAGTCCAACATCCTGCCCATCCCCAAGAGCTCGGACGTCACCCGCATGGCCGAGAACCTGGACGTGTTCGACTGGGATCTCTCGGACGATCAGATGCGACGCATCAAGATGTTGCACACCGGATTGAGCGGCTCCGGTTTCGATCCCCTTGAGCACGAGGAGATGTAGCAACTACCCGGCCGGATGTATCAGGCGGTCTCGTGAGGTTCCTTGGCCAGGATCTCGCGGGACCGTTTGACGTCGTCGTTCATCTGGGCCACCAGCGCATCGATGCCGCGGTAGGCAACCATGCCGCGCAGTCGTTCCACGAATTCCACCACGACCTGTTGACCGTAGAGGTCGAAGTCCTCAATGTTCTCTTCCGGCCGATCGATCACGTGCGCCTCGACCTGACGGGAGACCCCTTCGAACGTCGGATTCGAGCCCACGGAAATGGCCGTGGGCCAGCGCTTGCCGTTCTGATCTACGAGCCATCCCGCGTAGACACCGTCCGCGGGGATGAATCCGGACGCGTCCGGCGAAAGGTTCGCGGTGGGGAATCCCAGTTCGCGACCGCGAGCAGCTCCGTGCACTACTTCCCCGCGCATCCGGTGGTTGCGGCTGAGCAAACCCGTGGCGCCGCGCATGTCACCGGCTTCCAGGCACGAGCGGATCCACGTGGAGGAGCAGCGGCGTTCCGTAGCCGCGGCCGCGGGTGTGCCGTTCTTGAGGGGAGTCGAAGGATCGGTGCCCACGACGTCCTCGACGACCACGACGTCGAAACCGTGCTTGTCGCCCAGCGCCCTGATGGCATGCAGATCGCCGGTGTTGTCCTTACCCAGACGCACGTCCTCACCGATCACCAGGCACACCGCTTCGAGCGGCTTGACCAGGTAGTCGACCACGAACTCTTCGGGGGTCAATTGAGCGAAATCGAGGGAATAGGGCTGCACGAGCACGGCATCGATCTCGGTGTGTTCCAGTGCGTCGAGTTTGTCCTCGAGCCCCATGATCACGCCGGGGTGAGACTCGGGCCGGTGCACCAGCGCCGGGTGGGGATCAAAGGTGACCACCACCGATTTCGCGGTGCGTTCCCCGGCCACCTCCAACAACGTGTCGAAGACGTGTTGGTGACCGCGGTGGACTCCGTCGAAGTTTCCAATCGTCACCACGGACGGTCCGAAACCCGGGGTGATGTCGTCGCGGGATCTCCAGCGAATCACTGTTCTCCTCGATGTCGAGTGTGCGGGCGGGACGAAACGAGCCTACCCGTTGGCGCGGGTGGGACGGGTGCGCCACAACCAGATAAGACCGATCATGGGCAAGACCAAGGGCACAAAACCGTAACCCGCGCCGAAGTGCGACCAGACACTGGCCTTGGGGAAGAGTTCGGGCGAGAGCACGCTGAGCAGGCCGACTGCGAGCACGCCGATCATCTCGATCCATACGGCGATCCACGCGATCCGGTGCCAACCGGGGCCGGTCTTGGTCAGTGCCACGGTCGCAATCACGTAGATGACGGCGGAAATCGTGGACAGGATGATCGCCAGCGGTGCCTCGGAAAACTCCGTACCCAGCTGGTACAGGGAACGCACACCTGCCGAGAGCGAGAACACCCCGTAAATCACGATGATGAGCCTCCCGAATCCGCTGGATTTGGCATCCGTGCGCTTTGTCTTCACGCGGTTGCCGAAACGCTGCTGCAACGCGTTGTGCTCGGTGGACTTGGTCACCGTGATCCCGTTCCTTTCCGCGGAGTGGTCAATGCTGCCGGCCTCAGACGTTCTGGTAGTACCAGATGTAGTTCATGCGGTAGACCATGATGATGACCACGGGTCCGGCCGCAGCCAGGATGAGCGTGGACCAGCGTGAGCGTTCCACGAGAGACCAAATGAACGTTCCGGCCGGGATGAGCAGCGCCGTCAGCAGGTAACCCCAGTACTCGAGAACACTGCCCGAGGCTTCCGACCCGAAGATGGGGAGGAAGATCGAACCCACCACGTACACGAGCAGGAACAGTTCCAGAATCAGCACGGAGCCTTGTGAGAAGTCGTCGGGTTCGCGTCCGCGCATCGCCTGCACCAGGCAGATCAAACACGACAGCGTTCCAATCACCACCGAGGCCCAGAACCATCCGTCGTAACCCCACAGCATCAGTGATTCTCCTGTTCGGACGGTTCGGACGTGCCGGTCGAGTCGGCAGAAAACGTCTCGCCCGCGGCAATGCCCAGAACGGATGCCGCGTAGCGCTTGGAAGCGGAGCCGCGGTTCTCGGCCAGGGCCACCAGAGTCCCGTTAGGTGCGAAGCACGCAACGGGCAAGTCTGTTCCGCTGACCAGATCGGCCGGGTGCGCGGAGATCCGGCGACCGTGCGACAGGTCCGTGGCCTCCCCCGCGTCCAAACGGCGCACGGGAAACAGCAGTTCCGCGGCACGGTTGATCTCCAGGGTGTCCACGGTCCCGCCGTCGCTCACCGATTGCGTCAGGTCGTCCAGCGTGTGCGCCTGGTCGAGAGTGAAGGACCCCACGCGCGTGCGGCGCAGCGCCGTCAGGTGCCCGCCCACGCCCAGGCCACGGCCCATGTCACGGGCCAGCGCACGGATGTAGGTGCCTGAGGAACACGAGACCGTGGCCGTCACATCGATGCCGGTCTCGTCGCGCGAGATGTCGTGCACCGTGAATTCGTGGATCGTGACGGGTCGCGCGGCCAGTTCGACGTCCTCGCCGCCGCGAACTCGGGCGTAGGAGCGTTTTCCGTTCACCTTGATGGCGCTCACCGCTGACGGTACCTGCTGGATCTCGCCGGTAAGTGCGGAAACTTCACGCTGAATGTCGCTGTCACTTACTCCCGCGAGGGTCGAGGCATCCGCGCGCTCGGTCACGTCGCCCTCGGCGTCGTCGGTCACGGTCGCTGCGCCCAATCGAATGGTCGCCTCGTACGTCTTGGACGTTCCGGTGACCCAGGTCAGCAACTTGGTGGCCTTCTCGACACCCAGCACCAGGACTCCCGACGCCGCCGGGTCCAGCGTGCCGGCGTGACCTACCTTGCGGGTCCCGGCCAGGCGCCGCATTCGTGCCACGACGTCATGCGAGGTCCAGCCCAGGGGCTTGTCGACGATGACGAACCCGGCCGTCCTCGGAAGCGAGGGGGCCGGGCTCGGAACGTGGGGACGTTCACTCACGCGCGTCAGCTCCGGGGCGAGTCGTCGTCGGTATCGTCATCCGCGGCGTCGTCCTCGGGGGTGCGGTACGCGTCCTCACCCGCGGCGTAGGAGGCGCCGACGGCCTGAGCCGCGACCTGCTCGTCCTTTTCGCGTGCGGCGCGCAAGAGCTCTTCGAGCCGGGCGGCGTCGGCGGGGATTTCGTCCGCGACAAAGGTGAGCGTGGGCGTGAGGCGGGCGGTGATGTTCTTGCCGACCTCGGAACGCAGCACGCCCTTGGCGGACTCCAGTGCCTGCGCGGTCTCCGCGCGCTGCGTCTCATCGCCGTAGACGGTGTAGTACAGCGTCGCGTGCTGAAGGTCGTTGGTGACCCGGGCATCGGTGATGGTCACGAAACCGACGCGGGGATCCTTGATCCGGCGCTCGAGGGCCTGGGCAACGATCACCTTGATGCGGTCGGCCAGCCGTGCGGCGCGTGCGGCGTCAACCATGGTGACTCTCCTTCGCTGGGGAACGCGGTGCGTTCCGTATCTAAAAAATCTGGGGTGCGGCGCCGCCATCACGACGACGCCGCGGGCCCGCCGCCGTGGGCGACGGGCCGGTGCGGCGGGTACCTACCGGAAACCGGGGTACCCGCCGCTTGAACGTGACGTGACTCAGGCGCGCGGCTTTTCGCGCATCTCCCACGTCTCGATCATGTCGCCCTCTTGGATGTCGTTGAAGGAACCGAGGCCGATACCGCACTCGAAACCTTCGCGAACTTCCGTGGCGTCATCCTTGAAGCGACGCAGCGAATCGATGGTGAGGCTGTCCTTCACCACGTTGCCGTCGCGGACCAGGCGCGCCTTGGCGTTGCGCTTGACCACGCCCTTGGTGATGTACGCACCGGCGATGTTGCCCCACTTGGAGGAGCGGAACACCTCGCGGATCTCGGCGGTACCGAGCTCCACTTCCTCGTACTCCGGCTTGAGCATGCCCTTCAAGGCGCTCTCGACATCGTCGATGGCGTTGTAGATCACCGAGTAGAACTTCATGTCCACGCCCTCGCGGTCCGCGAGTTCGGTGACACGTTCCGCCGGGCGGACGTTGAAGCCAATGATGACCGCGTTGTCCACGGTGGCCAGGTTGACGTCGTTCTGCGTAATGGCACCCACACCGCGGTGGATGACGCGCAGCTGAACTTCGTCTCCGCCCACATCGATCTTGAGCAGCGAATCTTCCAGCGCCTCCACGGCACCGGACACGTCACCCTTGATGATGAGGTTGAGGGTGTCCATCTTGCCCTCTGCCACGGCCTCGTCGAAGGACTCGAGCGTGATGCGCTTGCGACGCTTGGCCAGCTGAGCGTTGCGGTCAGCGGCCTGACGCTTCTCGGAGATCTGGCGAGCCGTACGCTCCTCCTGGGTGGCCAGGAAGGTGTCACCGGCGCGGGGCACTGCGGACAGACCCAACACCTGGACCGGTCGGGACGGGGTGGCAGTCTCGACTGCCTGACCGTTCTCGTCGAACATGGCGCGCACGCGGCCGTGAGCCGCACCCGCGACAATGGCGTCGCCGACCTTCAGCGTGCCGGACTGGACCAGCACGGTACACACTGCGCCGCGGCCCTTGTCCAGGTTGGCTTCAATCGCCACGCCACGAGCTTCCTTGTCCGGGTTGGCCTGCAGTTCCAGGGCACCGTCAGCGGTCAGGACGACCGCGTCGAGCAGGTCTTCGATGTTCTGACCGGCACGCGCGGAGACATCCACGAACATGGTGTCGCCACCGTATTCTTCGGGGATCAATCCGTACTCGGTGAGCTGACCGCGGATCTTCTCCGGGTTGGCTTCCGGCTTGTCGATCTTGTTCACCGCGACCACGATCGGCACACCGGCCGCCTGGGCGTGGTTCAACGCCTCGACGGTCTGGGGCATCACGCCGTCATCAGCGGCGACCACCAGCACGGCGATGTCCGTGACCTTGGCACCACGGGCACGCATGGCGGTGAACGCCTCGTGACCGGGGGTGTCGATGAAGGTGATCAGACGCTCTTCACCGTCCACCTCGGTGGAGATCTGGTACGCACCGATGTGCTGGGTGATGCCGCCGGCCTCGCCCTCGATCACCGTGGTGTTACGGATCGCGTCGAGCAGACGGGTCTTACCGTGGTCGACGTGACCCATGACGGTGACAACCGGAGGACGGGATTCGAGAACCTCGTCGCCCTCGGCCTCGGCTTCGGCCTCGAGGTCGATGTCGAAGGATTCGAGCAGCTCGCGCTCCTCGTCCTCCGGCGAGACGACCTGGATCTTGAAGCCCAGCTCGGCACCCAACAGCTCGAACGTTTCTTCGTCCAGCGACTGGGTCTGCGTGGCCATCTCACCCAGGTGGATGAGAACGGTCACGAGCGATGCCGGGTTGGCGTTGATCTTCTCAGCGAAGTCCATGAGCGAGGCACCGCGACGCAGGCGGACCACCGTGTTGCCATCACCGTGCGGAACGGAGACGCCACCCACGGCGGGTGCTGACATCTGCTCAAGCTCTTGACGCTTCGCGCGCTTCGACTTGCGCTGACGTCCACGGCCACCGCCGCCTCGACCGAACGCACCCTGGGTACCACCACGACCACCGCGGCCGCGGAAACCGCCGCCGCCACCGGGGCCACCGGGACCGCCACCACCGCGGCGGGGTCCACCGCCACCGGCGTTACCGGGACGGCTTCCGATGGGAGCCACACCCGTGGTGTGCCCCGGCATCATGTTGGGCGAAGGGCGAGGACCACCGGGACGGGGAGCACCCTGACCCTGACCCTGGCCCTGGCGTGCGCCACCCGGACGCGGAGCACCCGAACGGGGTCCACCCTGGCCGCCCTGACCGCCGTGCGCGGGACGGGGACCGCCCGGACGAGGGCCTGCGGGGCGGGGTCCACCGGGACGGGGACCGCCCTGGCCGGAACCGCTGGTACGCATACCCTGCTGCGGGGCGAACGGGTTGTTACCGGGGCGAGGTGCGCCCGGCTTGCCGGAACGTTGTTGACCCGGACGAGCACCACTCGGCTTGGGACCGCCGGACTCGGAACCGCGACCCATACCCTGCTGCGATGCGTACGGGTTGTTACCCGGACGCGCACCGCCCGGCTTGGGGGCCGAGGACTTGGGTGACTGCGGCTTGGACTCGGGCCCCTTGGGTGCCTGTTCCTTGGGAGCCTCCGCCTTGGGTGCCGGAGCGGGCGTGGACTCCGCCTTGGGAGCGGCAGCCGGAGCCGTCTCTTCCTTGGCCTGAGCGGGCTTGGGAGCAGCCTGACCCGGCTTGGGGCCGGGGGCTGCTGCGGGGCGCTCGGCAGCGGGCTTGGTCTCGGCCTTGGGCTGGGACTTCTGCGCCGGCTTGGTGCTCTGATTCTTCTGGGGAGCCTTCTCCGCTGCAGCGTCGCCGGAACCGGCGGGGAATGCAGAACGAAGTTTCTTGGCTACGGGGGGCTCCACCGTGGAGGATGCTCCACGGACGAATTCCCCTAATTCTTGAAGCTTGGAAATCGCTTCTTTAGACGTGATACCGAGCTCTTTGGCGAGCTCGTGGACACGGGGCTTGGCCACATTTCTCCTGTCTCGGT
>CAACWU010000321.1_pt1 | contig 18607 bp, 18 predicted proteins | sample 2275741 | NCBI WGS metagenome assembly CAACWU01 (sample SAMEA5312470, study PRJEB27640) | indoor metagenome | biome: indoor environment; feature: uncontrolled; material: tiles wood | place: Germany | collected 2014-07-07
GTGGACTCGGTGAGCCCCTTGGCACCGGTCATGGCGATGTACATCCACGTGATCGGCAGAACACCGGCCGAACCGAAGGGGGCCTGCGAGACAGGGAAGCCCGCGCCGCGCTCGTCGAGCTTGGCCTCCACTGCGTTACCGGGCAGGTAGGGCACCAGATGCTCGGCCACGGCCACGGGACCCACGCCGGGCCCGCCACCGCCGTGTGGGATGCAGAAGGTCTTGTGCAGGTTCAGGTGGGAGACGTCTCCGCCGAACCGGCCCGGACGTGCCAGACCCATCAACGCATTGAGGTTCGCGCCGTCCACGTACACCTGGCCACCGGCATCGTGAATGGCCTCGCAAACCATGGAGATGTCCGTGTCGTACACGCCGTGGGTCGAGGGGTAGGTGACCATGATGCCCGCGAGCTCGTCACCCACCGATTCGATCTTGGCCTTGAGGTCCTCATGATCGATCAGACCGTCCGCTGCGGTCGCGACCACCACGACCTTCAGGTCCGCCAGAACCGCCGATGCCGCATTGGTTCCGTGGGCGGAAGACGGGATCAGGATGGTCTTGCGCTGGGTTTCCCCGCGGTCGACCTGGTAGCGGCGGATGGCCAACAGCCCGGCCAGCTCGCCCTGCGAACCCGCGTTGGGCTGCACGGACACTGCTGCGTAACCGGTGATCTCCGCGAGCCAGCCTTCGAGCTGCTCGATCAACTCGTGCCATCCCTGTGCCTGGTCCTGTGGGGCCAGCGGATGGATGTTGGCGAACTCCGGCCAGGAAATGGGCTCCATCTCCGCAGCGGCGTTGAGCTTCATGGTGCACGAACCCAGCGGGATCATGGTGCGGTCCAGCGCCAGGTCCTTGTCGGCCAGCTGACGCAGCCAACGCATGAGCGAGGTCTCGGAACGGTGCGTGTGGAAGACCGGGTGGGTCATGTACTCGTCCGTGCGGTGCCACTCCTCTGGAACACCATCCAGGAGATCGGAGCTGCGCTCCACGTTCTCCCCGATGGTGCACGCCTCGGACACCGCTGCCAACACGTCCTCGACGTCCTCGCCGGTGTGAGACTCACCGAAGCTCACGCCCACGGTGTCCTGGTCCACGCGGCGCAGGTTGATGCCGCGCTGTGCCGCAGCAGCCAAGATGTCATCGGCCTTGCCCTCGACCGTGAACGTCACTGTGTCGAAGAACCGCTCGTGCGCGACCGAAATACCGCGCTCGCGCAGCCCCTCCGCGAAGACCGTGGCCAGCCCGTGCAGGCGCTCGGCCAGCTCACGCAGCTTTGCGGGACCGTGGTACACGGCGTACGCGGCGGCCACGATGGCCAGCAATGCCTGAGCGGTGCAGATGTTGGAGGTCGCCTTCTCGCGGCGGATGTGCTGCTCGCGGGTCTGCAGGGCCAAACGGTAGGCGGGGGCACCGGAGGAATCCGTGGACACGCCCACGATGCGACCGGGCATCGAACGCTCCACGCCCTTGCGGGTGGCCATGAACGCGGCGTGCGGACCACCGTAGAACAGCGGCACACCGAATCGCTGGGCGGAACCTACGGCAATATCGGCGCCGGCAGAACCCGGGCTCTGCAGCATGGTCAGGGCCAGCAGATCGGTGCTCACGGTCGCCAGAGCACCGGCCTCGTGGGCAGCCTCGATCACGGAGCTGGGATCGATGACATCACCGTCCGCGCCGATCTGCGCGACGACCACACCGAAGAAGTCTCCGTCCGAGGCCAAGGTGGCCGCGGCGTCGTCGGCGCCCAAGTCCGCGATGACCAGCTCGATGCCGGCGGCGCGAGCGCGGCCGGTGAGAATGGCGAGCGTCTGCGGAAGGGAACGGCTGTCAACGATCACACGGGAGCTACGGGACTTGCGGTTGGCGCGGCGCATCATCAGAACGGCCTCGGCCACGGCGGAGGACTCGTCCAGCAGGGACGCATTGGCCACGTCCATGCCGGTCAGGTCGATCACGGCGTTCTGGAACGTAAGCAGCAGTTCCAAGCGGCCCTGGGAAATTTCGGGCTGGTACGGGGTGTACGAGGTGTAGAAGCCCGGGTTCTCCAGAATGTTGCGGCGGATCGCGGCGGGGGTGACCGTGTCGAAGTACCCCTGACCGATCATCTGGCGCATCACGGTGTTCTTGCCCGCGATGGTGCGGATGGCCGCCAGCGCCTCGGTCTCGTCAAGGGGCGCAGGCAGGTCCAAGGTGTCGCGGAATCGGATGCTCTCGGGGACGGCCCGATCAATCAGCTGATCGAGGCTGTCCACGCCCACGGCGTTGAGCATGGTGGTGATGTCATCGGCGTCTGGGCCGATGTGGCGGGGCAGGAAAGACATGTGAGGGTCTCCTGGGTTACTTGAGGGCGTGCTAAGTCCCGGTGAGTTCCTCCCCGCTCTGTACATCAACCTGAGAGATTTCGCCGGTGGCCGCGGATATCCGCGATCACCGACCTGCCCCGTCGGTGCTCGGCCGCGGCGTCATGCCAGGGACGAGCTCTTCAGAGTGGCCTGGTGCGGCGGTACGGGTGCCTGAGAGATTCCCGGGGAGGGTTTGCTCCTTCGGCGATGGCGCGATGCTTACGCACCCGCCATGCTCTCCCGCCGCACTGTGACGGCCAAGATGGTCAGTCCTAGTTTCGCACAACCCCGGGCAGCACAAAGCCCCGCACCGAAAACAGTGCAGGGCTTTGCGAAGTAGCAGTACCGCCACCTGCCCTTGCGGGTCAGGCTACGCGGCCGTACCTGCGCTCGAAGCGCGGGGAATTACTTGACGGTGACGGTAGCGCCAGCAGCCTCGAGGGATTCCTTGGCCTTGTCTGCGGCTTCCTTGTTGGCACCTTCCAGAACGGGCTTGGGAGCGCCGTCCACGAGGTCCTTGGCTTCCTTCAGGCCCAGGGAGGTCAAGGCACGAACTTCCTTGATGACCTGGATCTTCTTGTCGCCTGCAGCTTCGAGGATGACGTCGAACTCGGTCTTCTCTTCCTCAGCAGCAGCTTCGCCGCCGGCGGCGGGAGCGCCACCAGCCACGGCCACGGGGGCAGCAGCGGTTACGTCGAAGGTCTCTTCGAAGGCCTTGACGAACTCGGACAGCTCGATGAGGGAGAGCTCCTTGAAAGCCTCGATCAATTCTTCGGTGGTCAGCTTAGCCATGGTGTTGGCTCCTTCTTTTACGTGGTTGTCAGTGCCCGCGGGCGCTGACGAGGTTTTGCGTGGTGATAGAACACGGGTTCATCCGGCCGGAACCGGAACCCGAAACCCAGGGGATCCCGTGAGGGATCAGGCGGCGTTCTCGCCCTGTTCCTCGACCTTGGCACGCAGGGCTTCTGCGGTGCGCACGGTCTTGGACAGCGGGGCCTGGAACAGCGCGGCAGCCTTGGACAGGGACGCCTTGGCAGCGCCTGCGACCTTGGCCAGCAGAACCTCGCGGGACTCGAGGTCCGCAAGCTTCTTGATCTCCGCTTCGTCCATTGCAACGCCGTCAAGGTAACCGCCCTTGACGATCAGCTCCGGGTTGTCCTTGGCGAAGTCACGCAAGCTCTTGGCAGCTTCGACAGGGTCACCCGAGATGAACGCGATAGCCGAGGGGCCGTTAAGCTGGCCCTCGAACGCGTCGATGCCGACTTCCTTGGCCGCAATTGCGGTCAGCGTGTTCTTCACCACGGCGTATTCAGCGTTCTCACCGAGTGCGCGGCGCAGCGTCTTCAGCTGAGCCACGGTGAGCCCGCGGTACTCCGTCAGGACGGCAGCGTGCGAGTTGGAGAAGAATTCCTTCAACTCCGCAACCGCGGCAGCCTTTTCAGGATTCGCCATGGTGCTCCTTCCTTGCTTGTGTATGCCGGATTCTCGTGATCCGCTTCGGAACACAAAAAAGCCCCGCGCAGATGCCCGGGGCTCGACCTGATACACAACGCAAACGGTTCACTCCGCAGGACGCTGTCGAAAAGATTCGTGCTGGTTCACCTGCGCTGGCCATTCTCCGTTTCCGGAGAACTCTTCGATCACACAGGCTTGCGCACGCGTGATGACCGGCGGTCTTAGGTACGCACCAATGTACCCGACGATTTCGGGGCACGCCAAATCGACAGTTCCCGCACCACGTTCCGCAGATTCGGATGTCTCGTGGCGAGCTTTCTACTCCCTGATCCGCTCCGGGTGCGTGTACACGTTGCACGTGCCGCGGCGGTTGAAACCCACCACGGTCACCCCGTGCTCGCGGCCGTGCTTCACCGCGAGTGCCGAGGGCGCGCTGACGGCCGAGAGCACCGGGATTCCGGCCATGGCGGCCTTGCTGACCAGTTCGAAGGATGCCCGGGCGGACACTTGCAGTACGCAGTCGTTGAGCGGGAGTTTGTCGTGGTGCATGGCCCATCCGATGACCTTGTCCACGGCGTTGTGCCGGCCCACGTCCTCCCGCACCACGAGCGGCTCCTGGGTCGAGGCCAGGAACAACCCTGCGGCGTGGACTCCCCCGGTCGCATCGAAGACCTTCTGATGATCGCGGAGTTCATCGGGCAACCGCACGAGCCGTTCCGCTCCCATGACCGGGCGCACCGGCGGCAGCGGATACGAACTCGGCTTGACGATCTCCTCCATGGACGACGTCCCGCAGACCCCGCACGAGGACGAGGTGTAGACGTTGCGCGCTGCAACCCTCTTGGGCCCCGGCGCTCCCGGAGCCAGCCGCACGTCGATCACGTTGTAGGTTCGATGGCCGTCCTGGTCCACACCCGAGCTGTAATCCATCCCCGCAATGTGGTCCATCTGCCGGACGACTGCTTCGCTCAGCAAGTAGCCGGGCACCAGTTCGAAGTCGTGGCCGGGCGTGCGCATGGTCACGGTGAACTGTTCGCCGTTGAGCCGGATCTCCAACGGTTCTTCACCCGCGAGCTTGTCCGGTCCGGTGAATTCTTCACCGTCCGCAGACAATTTCCGTACTCGAGTGGGAACCACGATTCTGCTGACCATGAGTCGTCATCCGTCCAGGCCCACCCACGAATGGGTGCCATCGGTATAGGTCTGTCGCTTCCAGATGGGCACGCGGGCCTTGATGCGGTCCACCAAGGCATCACACGCCGCAAAGGCTTCCTTGCGGTGGGCGGACGCGACCGCGGCTTCCAGTGCACTGTCCCCCACTGCCAGCGAGCCGATGCGATGTTCGGCCCAGATCCGCACCTGCGGGAACTCCACCGCGATCTCCTCGGCCACCTGGCGGATCACGGTGTCGGCATCCGGGTGAGCGCTGTACTCGAGTCCCGTAACGCCCGAGCGGCCGTCGTCATGGTCACGAATCACACCGCTGAAGCCCACCACCGCCCCGCAGTCAGCCGCGCTCACGGCCGCTTGGGCGCGCGCCGGGTCCAAGGGCTCGTTCGTCACCTGTGCGTGCAGTACTCGGGACGACGACGCCGCTGGCGCGGGTTCGGCTGCCGTACCGCGCTCCTCCCCGTGGCCGTGCACGTCCTCCAGTTGAGCGCTGATATGGTCCAGCAGCGGTTCGAGCACCGCCATCCCGTCCTTCACCCCACCCTTGGAACCGGGCAGATTCACGACGAATGTCATACCCACTTGACCTGCCACCCCGCGGCTCATTACGGCGGTGGCGGTCTTCTGAAGCCCATACGCCCACAAGCCGTGCATGACTCCGGGGGATTCCCGTTCCAGGATCCGCGCTGTGGCTTCCGGGGTGACGTCGTCAGAGTTGAGACCGGTTCCGCCGCTGGTCACGATGAACCTTGGGCGTTCGGCCTGCGGTGTCTGTTCTGTGAGCTCGCGCAGGGTTTGCTCGACCTCCGGACCGTCCGGAATCACGCGCACCGGATCCACGGCGAGCCCCATTCCGGTGAGCCACTCGTGCAGGATGGGGCCGCACAGATCCTGGGCCGTGCCACGTGCGGCGGACGAGGACACGATCACGACCACCGCGCGGCGGCCCAGCAGGTTCGCCCCGTGTGATTCGTCCCGATGGGGACCGTGATCTTTGACCCCGTGCTCATCGCTGGGCCCGTGGGTGTCGGTCACTGTCTGCTCCAATCGCCGCTCTTACCGCCGGACTTGGCCACGACCTGCACGCCCGTGATCTGGGCGGCCTTGTCCACGGCCTTGATCATGTCGTAGAGCGTGAGTCCGGCAACGCTGGCCGCCGTCAGGGCTTCCATTTCCACCCCGGTGACACCGCGTGTTTTGACCGTGGCGCTGATGCTCACACGGTCTTCGCCCGGAACCAGATCCACCGTGACCTTGGACAACGGCAGCGGGTGGCACAGCGGAATCAGATCAGGAGTGCGCTTTGCCGCCATGATGCCGGCAATCCGGGCCACGGCCAGGGCATCGCCCTTGGGGAGATCGCCGGTGGCCAGCAGCTCGATGACGTCCGGTCGCGTGATCACCTCAGCTACCGCGGTGGCTTCGCGAGACGTCACGGCTTTCTCGCTCACGTCCACCATGTGCGCCGTGCCGTCTTCGCGCACGTGCGTCAACCGTTCCTGGTTGTCACTCACTGGCCGTCTCCTGTCTGATCGCCCCGCCACTGACGGGCAAAATTTGTACGCGTGTCCCGGACGTGAGTTCGTTGGCTCCCGCGGGGATCCGCAGCAACACGTTAGCGCGCGCGGCTGACATCAACAGGTGCGACGACGCTCCCCCCACGCAGCGCACGACAGGTTCCCGCGCGGCGTCGTCCGTCGTTTCGAGAACACCCCGACGCAGCTGGGTGCGACCGGGCAGACCGCGTACTGGTTCTGCGAGAACCGCGGAGGCCCAGCGGGGTGGCGTGCAGCAACCCCAGACGTCCGCAAGAGCGGGCCGCAGGAACATCTCGCACGAGACCCACGTGCTGACAGGGTTGCCGGGAAGGCAGACCACGGGTACGTCCCGGTACACGCCCAGGCCCTGGGGCCCTCCTGGCTGCATTGCCACGTGCCCGAACCACATCTGGGCTTCACGTTCCAAGGTCACTCGGACCACCTCGAAGGCGCCGGCGCTGATCCCCCCGCTCGTGATGATCAGATGGGGAGCTGCGCCGGCCACGGCCTTTCGAAGTCTCCGGGAAAATTCTTCCGGGTCGTCCGTGACGCTGAGCGTGGTCACGGAGAACGCACCCGCTTCCTCGAGCCACGCCTCGAGCAGCGGACCATTGGCGTCGTAAATGGCACCGGGTTCCAAGGGTTGCCCGGCCGCGAGGACTTCGTCCCCACCGGTCACCACCAGGATGGCTGGGCCATTTCGCACCGTCACCGTGGCAGCGCCGTCCAGACCCAGTGCGGCGCACGCACCCAGCGCGGCGGGTCCCAGACTGGTCCCGGCGGGCAAGGCGACCGAACCGCGTTCGACGTCGCTGCCCTCCGCGCGCACGAAAGTCCCGGGGTCAATCGTGGCGGCGTTCTCCGCCGTGACGGTGATGCGATCGGTGTCGAAGGATGAGGGTGTGACTCGCTCCACGGGAATCACGGCATCGGCGCCGGCGGGCAGGGCGGCTCCGGTCATCACGGCCATGGCGGTGCCGGGTGCGAGGGCCGACGGCGCGGCCCCGGCCGCCTGCGTTCCGGACACGGGCAGCGTGACGTTTCCTTCTCCATCCGGAGTCCTGCGAAACTCCGAGCTGCGCACGGCGAACCCGTCCATTTGGGAGTTCGTGAAGGGCGGCAGCGAGATCGGAGCCGTCAGGTCCCGAGCGAGCACGCGGCCACGCGCCCGAGCCAAGGGAAGCTCGAGACCGGCGACGGCGGCGTCGTAACCGTGGGCGAGGGCGTCGCAGACGGCTGCGGCGTGATCGTCGATGCTGCGGCTCATACCCCCTACCCTAAGCGGGCTGGACACACGCCTTAGACTGGCCCCATGTCCATTTTCCTCGGTATCCCGCAAGCGCTACCGACCCGGGGCGTGCCCGAACAGGGGCCCCTGGTGGATCGCTTCGGGCGCGTGGCCACGGACCTGAGAATTTCGATCACGGACAAGTGCAATTTGCGCTGCACGTACTGCATGCCCGCGGAGGGAATGGACTGGCTGTCCAAGTCGTCCCTGATGACCACTGACGAGATCGTGCGGCTCACCCGCATTGCCGCAGAAGAATTCGGGGTCAAGGAACTCCGGCTCACCGGCGGCGAGCCCCTGATCCGCCCGGACCTCGAAGAAATCGTGGCCGCGGTGACCGAGGCGCTGCCCGGCTTCCCAGTTTCCATGACGACCAATGGGATCGGCCTGGCCCAGCGCGCCGAAGGGCTTGTCGCGGCTGGCATGACCCGCGTGAACGTCTCCCTGGACACCCTGTGCGCCGAGACGTATAAGCAACTCGCGCGCCGCAACAAACTCAGCGAGACCCTTGAGGGCGTGGCCGCCGCGCAGGCTGCGGGGCTGTCTCCGGTGAAGCTCAACGCCGTCTTGATGCGCGGCGTCAACGACCGCGAAGCCCCCGAGCTGCTGCGCTGGGCGCTCGAGCACAATTGTTCGCTGCGCTTCATCGAGCAGATGCCGCTCGACGCCGATCACGGCTGGACCCGCACCAACATGGTGACCGCTGCGGAGATTCGCGAGGACCTCTCCGAGCACTTCGATCTGAGCGCGGATCGGGATCCGCGTAACGGCGCGCCCGCGGAGAAAATGATCGTGCGCGAACGCGGAGGAACAGAAGTTATCGGCACCGTGGGCATCATCGCCTCCGTGACCGAACCGTTCTGCGCGGACTGCACGCGCACCCGCATCACCGCCGAGGGCAGGGTGCGCTCGTGCCTGTTCTCCCACCACGAGACAGACCTGATGCAGTTGCTGCGCTCTGACGCAACAGACCACGACATCGCCCAGCGTTGGCGGGCTGCCATGTGGGTCAAACCCCGCGCCCACGGCATGGACCACGCGGGCCTGGACTCCGAGGATTATGTTCAGCCCGATCGCAGCATGAGCGCCATTGGAGGCTGACACAACAGTGCTCGTTCGTTACTTCGCGGCCGCCGCCGCATCCGCAGGCACCGAGCAGGAAGAAGTGGCCGCTGACACGGCCATGACGCGTTCGGAACTTCAGCAAGTGCTCACTCATTTGCACCCCGTGGCCCCCGCGGGTGAAAAGACCCTGGCGCAGGTCCTTCCTCAGTGTTCCTGGCTGGTCAATGGCGTGGCCCGCAAGGATCCGGAATCGCCCATTGCTCCGGCGGCCACGGTGGACGTGCTGCCTCCGTTTGCCGGTGGCTGAGTCAGCGCCCCCGCCCCCATTGCCCGACGGAACGTGGTGGCGCGGCGTCGAGGTCGTTCGCCATGCACGCCGTGGCGCTGCGCAGCACATCGCTCACGAGCTGGGCCGTGCGCTGGTCAGCACCCGTTCTTCCGCCGTATCGGTGGACCTCGTGGACGCGGTCGGAGCGACCCTGGCCTGCGATGTCCACGCGTTGTGCCCTGTGCCCCATTACGCCTCGAGTGCCATGGACGGTTATGCCGTGTGCGGCTCGGGCCCCTGGCGAGTGATGACCGGGGACACTTCTGTGCACGATGCCGCGTCCACTGCGGCTCTCGAATTGGCTCCGAGTCAGGCCGTGCCCGTGGTGACGGGCGGGGTGATCCCCGGCGGAACCGACACCGTCATTCGGGATGAATACGCGCTGCGTACCGGAGATGAATTACGGTTCGACGATTCCTGCCCGACCTCCGAACTCGAGGGCCGGCACATCAGGCCCGCAGGGACCGAATGTCGATCCGGCGAAAGGATTCTCACCGCCGGGAGCGTCCTGAGTCCGGCGGACATCGCCTTGGCCGCGGTGAGCGGGGTGGACAAGGTACCGGTGGTTCCCGTTCCGGATGCACGGCTACTGCTCACGGGTTCGGAGGTCCAATCCTCAGGGGTTCCGACACCGGGGTTCGTCCGCGACGCCTTCGCGCCCACGGTGCCGCCCGTTCTCACGTCCCTGGGCGCACGTGTCGATTCCGTGCGGCGGCTGCCCGACGACGCCGCTGTCTTTGCGGCCGCCCTCGACGTCGCGATCACGGACCGCGTGCCGCTCGTCATCACGACCGGAGGCACGGCCCGCTCCCGCGCCGATCACGTGCGAGCGCACCTGGAACGTCGTACGACACCGATCATCGACGAACTGGATCTTCAACCCGGTCATCCCACTTTGTTCGCCGCGTGCGGCCCGGGCACCGCGGTGCTCGCCCTGCCGGGGAATCCCTTGGCAGCCATGACGGCGCTGACGGTGTTGGCTGTGCCATTCCTCTGCGGACTCCTGGGCCGCCCTGCTCCGGTGCCGGTCAGCGTGACGGTCGCCCACGAGATTGCCGGCACCCGCCGCGAACGGTTGGTCCCGGCTTTCCAACACGCCGACGGCGCCTGGTCACCATGCAGGCAGATCGGCGCCAACATGCTTCGAGGGTTGTCCAGCGCCCAAGCGCTGCTGAGTGTGCCGGTCGAGGGCTTATCCGCAGGTGCCCGGACCGAGGCCTTGGCCCTGCCCTGGTAGACCCTGGGTCAGTCGGCCCGGAAATCCCTCATCCACACGGCGGACTGCCCAGCGTCCTGGAAACCCAATTGTACGTTGACCCAGTTCATCCGGTCGTTGCCGGTGTGGGTCCACGAGTACACCGTGTCCACTTCGGGTTGCACCTCGACCAGTTGTTTGAGGTTGGCCATTTTCAGTCGCATGCCCAGCCGGCGCCCTCGGTGTTCGCGGATCACCAGCGTCTCGTCCTGGAGGGCCAGGGTGGGTCGGTGCTGCGCCAGGATCAGTTCGGTCATTCCCACCAGCTCACCGGCGTCCCGGTCCTCGGCCACGGCCATGAGGGACCGGTCTCCGTCTTCTTCGCGCAGCTGCTCGGTGCGGCGCACGCGTTCGGCGTCCCACGGGTCCGGATCGGTCACGATCGGCTTCACGAAGGAGTCGCTCGGCAACCGCGCGTGGAGTCGAGCCAGCGGCTCCAACAAGTGTTCCGGCGCAGAACCAACCCACGTGTGCAGTGCGTAGCGATCGGCGAAGGGTACTTCTTCCAACGACCGTTCGATTGCCTCGAGGCGCTCCTGCGGCAAGGGAACGTCCAGCAGCGCGAAACTGCTCACGGTCTGAAGTTCGTAGCCGGCGTGCTCGGCAAAGCGGGTCTGCCGGTGGCTCGCAGGAAGTTTCCCGGAACCGTCCGCGGCGTCGATCCATTCGACACCCACACCGCTGGTTTCACCGCCCATGACGCTTCCGTCACCGGGACCGGCCGGGGCTCGCAATTCCGACGCCGGATGTTCCGTCACCAACCGGATCACGCGCCGCGATTCCCCGTACGCCAGTTGCTCGGCCGCCGACAACAAGGTCCGTCCGATGCCTTCGGACAGTTCGTCCGGGTCCACGTCCACCACGATCTGGGCGACATCAGTGTCGGCGATCAACGGCATGCGCACCTCCGCCCGACCGACCAGCCGACCGTCCATGTAGGCACACAGAATATTGACCCGTTCGTACGGGTCCTTGAGGTCACGGTAGATGTCATGGGCCTCATTGCTCAGCTCGGAGGTCCCCCACACGTAACGACGCGAGGCCTGCACGAGGGCGGCTACCTGCCCGAGTTGATCCTGCGCGGCCTGATCGAACTCGTCAGGGATACGCATCAGCTCAATGGCAAGCGCTGATGTCTGACTCACGGGGGACTCCTTTCACGCTCCGAGCTGTTCGGAACGCACCTGCCTACAATCGATCATGCACCATTGCAGCCGATTGAAATAGCAAGTCTACTGCCTAGTTTACCGCTGCGGCCTCGGGCAAGACAGAAGGGCCCGGCCATGAATGGTCCGAGCCCTTCTGTTCTATAGCGTCAACCGTGCCTCATCCGGGCACGGGCGATGCTCACGCCTCGCTGACAACCTCGGTGGCGTTCGGGTCCACGGGAACACCCGGGCCGAACGTGGTGGCAACGGTGGCCTTGGTGACGTAACGGCCCTTGGAAGCGGAGGGCTTCAAACGAAGCACCTCTTCCAGTGCAGCGCCGTAGTTCTCGGCCAGCTTCTGAGTGTCGAAGGACGCCTTGCCGATGATGAAGTGCAAGTTGGAGTGCTTGTCGACACGGAAATCGATCTTGCCGCCCTTGATGTCGCCGACAGCCTTGGCCACGTCCATGGTCACGGTGCCGGTCTTGGGGTTCGGCATCAGGTTACGGGGACCCAGAACCTTACCCAGACGACCGACCTTGCCCATCATGTCCGGGGTGGCCACGGCGGCGTCGAAGTCCACCCAGCCGTCCTGGACCTTGGCGATCAGGTCGTCGGAACCCACGTAGTCGGCGCCGGCTGCTTCAGCAGCCGCTGCCTTGTCACCGGTGGCGAAGACGACCACGCGGGCGGTCTTACCGGTGCCGTGGGGAAGGTTCACGGTGCCGCGAACCATCTGGTCCGCCTTGCGGGGGTCAACGCCCAAACGCATGGCCACCTCGACGGTGGGGTCGGACTTGCTGCCTTCGGCCAATTCCTTGGCCAGGGCGACTGCCTCGGCGGGGGCGTAGAACTTGCCCTCTTCGATCTTGGCGGCAGCCGCCTGGTATGCCTTGCTGCGCTTTGCCATCTGCTTGTTCTCCTTGTGCAGTTGTGGTCTGCGGACCGCGCTCGGCCCTGCCACGGGAAAATGTCTGGTACTGAGAGCTAGCTAGAGCGCTCAGGCAACCTCGATGCCCATGGAACGGGCAGTGCCGGCGATGATCTTGGCAGCAGCCTCGACATCGTTGGCGTTGAGGTCTTCCTTCTTGGTCTCGGCGATCTCACGGACCTGGTCCATGGTGATCTTGCCGACCTTGTTGGTGTGGGGCACACCGGAACCCTTGGCGACGCCTGCAGCCTTCTTGATCAGCTGAGCAGCCGGCGGGGTCTTGGTGATGAAAGTGAACGAACGGTCCTCGTACACGGTGATTTCCACCGGCACGATGTTGCCGCGCTGGGATTCCGTGGCCGCGTTGTAGGCCTTGCAGAATTCCATGATGTTGACGCCGTGCTGACCGAGTGCGGGACCCACGGGAGGAGCCGGGTTAGCGGCACCTGCCTGGATCTGCAGCTTGATCAGGCCTGCGACCTTCTTCTTGGGAGCCATGTGAGGGTCCTTTGCTTGCTGTGCGTACCGCCGCACAGGAGCGTACGACGGCGGGTGGTCACCGTGGCGCGGTGACCGAACGGAAACGCCCCGGACCAAAGCTCATCCGGGGGTGTCCGAAAACTAGTGGCCAGATCAGATCTTGGTGACCTGGTGGAAACCCAGGGTGACCGGGGTTTCGCGCTCGAAGATGGACACCAGCACCACGAGCTGCTGGGATTCCACCTTGATCTCGGAGATCGTGGCGGGGAGGGTCTCGAACGGACCTTCCTTCACGATCACGGACTCGCCGACCTCGAAGTCCACGGTGATGGTCGGCTCCGCCGCGCCGCCCGCGGCACCGCCGCCGGAGGCGTCACCCAGGCCCTTGGCCTTCTCCGGGGTCTCGAACACCGGAGCGAGCATCTCGAACACTTCGTCCATGCGCAGCGGCACGGGGTTGTAGGCATCCTGCCCGACGAATCCGGTGACGCCCGGGGTGTGACGAACCGCGCCCCAGGAGGCGTCGGTGAGGTTCATGCGAACCAACACGTAGCCGGGGATCCGAACACGGCGCACGGTTTTGCGCTGGGCGTTCTTGATCTCCACGACCTCTTCCATGGGCACCTCGATCTGGAAGATGTCCTCTTCCATGTTGAGGGACTGGATACGGGTCTCCAGGTTGGTCTTCACGCGATTCTCGTAACCGGCGTAGGTGTGAATCACGAACCAGTCGCCCTCCTGGCGGCGCAGCTTGGACTTGAACTCCTCGACGGGGTCGACCTCGTCCTCGGTGTCCTGCTCCTCAGCACCCTCTGCCTCTGCCGGTGCCTCAGCCGGGGCTTCCGTGGCGTCGGCCTGATCGACGTCTGCGGTCTCGGTCTCAGCCGGGGCCTGCTCAGCCTGATCGGCAGTGGCGGACACGCTCTCGGCAGCCTCTGACTGCGCAGCATCCGCCGAGGCGGACTCCGGCTGCGTTGCCTCAGTGGCTTCGTTTTCGAGCTCGTGGTCGGTCACTGGTGATTCCTGCTTTCTATGGACGACTAGAAGATTGAGTGGTCTCAGGCCTGTTCGCCGTTGCCGAAGAGCCAAATGGCAACCTGACCGAAGCCCAGGTCCAGAAGCGAAATCAGCAACATCATGAAGGCCACGAAGACCAGCACGACCAGAACGTAGTTGACGAGTTCGCGGCGAGAAGGCGCCACGACCTTCTTCAGCTCGCCGATGACCTGTCGGATGAACAACCAGATGCGACCAAAAAAGCCCCGCTGCTGATTGGATCCAGCGGGTTGGTCCGAGGTTTCTCCGGTAACGGTGTGCGACATCGGCTCTCCCCTGCGTGGATTGGTTCCCGGCGGTGGTTTATGTGCCGTTGTAGGTCTGAAGCAGGGCAGACAGGACTCGAACCTGCAACCTGCGGTTTTGGAGACCGCTGCGCTACCAATTGCGCCACTGCCCTTCAGTTTGCGGCTTGTTCACACAAGACCACGAACACGGTGCATGAGCTTACCACCTTCGCCCGACCGATCCGGCACTCGGTCCGAATTCAGGCGTGCGAAAGTAAACGCACCAACAAGCCATGGTACGCGCACGGGGCCCTCCGTGCAAAGCAAGCAGATCCGCGCCTAAACTGGGAGGCGAGCGCCTACTGGCTGCGCAGTCAGGGCGGACGCCGTCACCGAACCGAGGAGAGTTGACCACCATGCCCCCAGCTCAGCAGCGAATTTCCCGCAAGATCGACGCGATTGCCGAGTCCGCGACCCTCGCGGTGGACGCGAAGGCCAAGGCGCTCAAGGCCGAGGGGCGTCCCGTGATCGGTTTCGGTGCCGGTGAACCCGACTTCTCGACCCCCGATTACATTGTCGAGGCTGCCGCCGAGGCTCTCAAGGATCCCAAGAACTTCCGGTACTCCCCCGCCGCAGGCCTGCCCGAGCTTCGTCAGGCAATAGCCGACGCCACCGCTCGTGATTGCGGCTGGACCGTAGAACCGTCGCAGGTTCTGGTCACCAACGGCGGCAAGCAGGCCGTGTACGAGGCATTCCAGACCGTGGTGGACGAGGGCGACGACGTCTTGCTCCCCGCCCCCTACTGGACCACCTATCCCGAGGCCATCCGCTTGGCCGGGGGCAACCCCGTCGAGGTGTTTGCCGGCGCGGATCAGGATTACAAGGTCACCCCCGAACAGCTTGAGGCCGCTTACACGGAGAACACCAAGGCACTGCTGTTCTGCTCGCCCTCCAACCCCACCGGTTCGGTCTACAGCGCCGAGGAGACCAAGGCCGTGGGCGAATGGGCCGCGTCCAAGGGCATCTTTGTGATCAGCGACGAGATCTACCAACACCTGACTTACGACGGCGTGGAGTTCACCTCGATCGCCCAGGCCGCTCCCGAATTGCACGAGCACCTGATCCTGCTCAACGGTGTGGCCAAGACCTACGCGATGACCGGTTGGCGCGTGGGGTGGATGGTCGGCCCCAAGGATGTCATCAATGCCGCCGCCAACCTGCAGTCCCACCTCAGCTCCAATGTGAACAACGTGGCCCAGCGCGCGGCACTCGCCGCCCTGAACGGGCCCATGGACCAGGTGACTGCCATGCGCGAGGCCTTTGATCGCCGTCGTCGGGTGATCGTTGACGGGCTCAATGCCATTGACGGCGTGGTCTGCCCCACCCCCACCGGCGCGTTCTATGCCTATCCGGACGTGACCGCACTGTTGGGTCGCGAATTCGACGGCGTGACGCCCCAGACCAGCGCAGAGCTGGCCGAAATGATCCTGGAACGGGCCGAAGTGGCTGTGGTCCCTGGTGAAGCGTTCGGCCCGTCCGGTTACCTGCGCCTGTCCTACGCCCTGGGAGACGATGATCTTGCCGAGGGCCTGTCCCGCCTACAGAAAGTTCTGGGAGCCAAGTAGATGAACTTCAAAGAAACCCTGCACTCCGTGGACCAGCAGCTACCCTCCCCCGTGGAGATGCCCAGCTCCGCCGTGGTCGCCAGTGGTCTGATCGGTGGCTACGCCGTGGCCCGCCTGACCAAAATCCGCGCGCTGGGCGGTGTGGCCCTGCTGGCGGACGGCGTAATGGCCGGACGCACTTGGTACAAGTCCGCCGGACCCGCCACGACCGCGGGCCTGAGCGTGCTGTACCTGGCGGGCTTCGGGTTGTCCCACCCGCTGGCCAAGAAGATCGGCGCGTGGCCCTCCGTGCTGACCTTGGCGGCCGTCAACTCGGCGGCCTCGTGGTTCCTGGTGGACCGCCACAATTTCGCCCGGGCCGAGGAGGAACTGAACGAGATCGCCTGAGGGATCAGCCAGCAGAAGCAGGGGCCCGCACCACGTGGTGCGGGTCCCTGCTTCTGTTCAACGACCGGTGGTCGTCAGTCGTCCACGGCGTCGCGGCCGCGCCGGACGATCAGCGGATCCGGTGGGTACACCACCGAGGTGTCCTTGTCCTCGTAGTCGAACTGGTTGAGGAAGTAGCGCATGGCGTTTAGTCGGGCACGCTTCTTGTCGTTGGACTTGATGGTGATCCACGGCGCGTGGTCCGTGTCCGTGCGGCGGAAGGTCTCTTCCTTGGCCACGGTGTAGTCCTCCCAGCGGTCCAGGGAAGCCAGGTCCATGGGCGAAAGCTTCCAACGGCGCACGGGGTCGATCTGGCGGATCGCGAAGCGGGTGCGCTGTTCGTGCTGGGTCACGGAGAACCAGAACTTGGTCAGGTGAATTCCCGCGTCCACGAGCATCTGCTCGAACGTGGGTGCCTGCTCCATGAAACTTTCGTACTCTTCATCGGTGCAGAAGCCCATGACGCGTTCCACGTTGGCACGGTTGTACCACGAACGGTCGAACAGCACGATCTCGCCATTGGTGGGCAAGTGTTGGATGTAGCGCTGGAAGTACCACTGACCCAATTCACGGTCCGACGGCTTGTTCAGCGCCACCGTACGTGCGGCACGCGGGTTGAGGTGCTCGGTGAAGCGTTTGATGGTGCCGCCCTTGCCTGCGGCGTCACGGCCCTCGAACACGATCACGTGCTTGAGGTCATTGTCCTGACCCCAGTACTGAAACTTGAGCAGCTCGATCTGGAGCTGGTACTTCTCGAGTTCGTAGTCCTCGCGGGACATGCGCTCGTCATACGGGTAGCCCTCGCGCCACGTCTCCACGGCGCTTCCACCTGGATCGATGAGGTCCGGGTCCGGAGACTGCCCGTCCCGCACCGTGTACCCCTGTTCCACAAGTTTGTCGATGAACTCGCGGAGGTTCTCCCGTGCCGGTTCCTGCTGCGGGGTCATATGTCCTCCTAGTGGGTTGTGCCGCGGGCGGCACCTGTATACGTCTCGCGATCAATCCTAGTTGGCGGGGTTAACGAGTGTTGAACACGGCGCGGTACCGGCCTTCATCCGCAATACTCCCAACTCACTAGACTGGAAACGGAAGGTTCGACACTCGATCACCCAGGAGCGCTGAAGCACGCATGAGAATTGGCCTAATGACGAGCGGTGGAGACTGCCCCGGACTGAATGCCGTGATCCGCGGTGCTGTCCTGCACGGAATCAAGTCCTACGACCACGAGTTCGTGGGCTTCCGTGACGGTTGGCGCGGTGTGGTCGAAGGCGACATCATGGACCTTCCTCGCCAGAGTGTTCGTGGCCTGGCGCGCCAGGGCGGCACCATTCTGGGCACCTCGCGGACCAACCCGTTCGACGGCCCCAACGGCGGTCCGGAGAACATTGCCAAGGTGCTGGAGGCCAACGAGATCGACGCGATCGTTGCCATCGGCGGCGAGGGCACGCTGGCCGGCGCCAAGAGGCTTGCGGATGCGGGGCTCCCCGTGGTGGGCGTTCCCAAAACCATCGACAACGATTTGAAGGCCACCGACTACACGTTCGGTTTCGACACCGCCGTGTCTATCGCGACCGACGCCATGGACCGATTGCGCACCACCGGTGAATCACACCACCGCTGCATGGTGGCTGAGGTCATGGGCCGCCACGTGGGCTGGATCGCGCTGCATTCCGGCATGGCGGCCGGTGCCCACGCGATCCTGATCCCCGAATACGGGGTCTCCATGGAGCAGGTCTTCAAGTGGGTCAAGGAAGTCTACGACCGCGGTCGCGCACCGCTCGTGGTCGTGGCCGAGGGTTTCATCCCCGAAGGCTACGAAGAGGCCATCGCGGGCAAGGGCCAGGAAGCATCCGGCCGACCGCGCCTGGGCGGCATCGGGGATTACGTGACCCGTGAGATCGAGGACATCACCGGTATCGAAACCCGTAACACCATCCTGGGGCACATCCAGCGCGGCGGCGCGCCCACCGGTTTCGACCGTGTACTCGCCACGCGTCTCGGCATGGCTGCAGCGACCATGGCCGCGGATCAGGACTGGGGTCAGATGTGCGCCCTGCGCGGCACCGACGTGGTGCGCGTGGACTTCGCCGAGGCACTGGACGGCCTCAAGGAGGTCCCGCTGGATCGCTACGAAGAGGCCATGGTGCTATTCGGGCGGTAGTCTCCCGGCGGCGTCGGCGAACCGGCGCTGGCGAACCGGCACCGGCCCCACTGCAAGGCAACCCCTCCCCGTGGCCGGGGCAGAGAGATGAATCGCGGCGGTTCAGGTA
>CAACWU010000063.1_pt1 | contig 18465 bp, 16 predicted proteins | sample 2275741 | NCBI WGS metagenome assembly CAACWU01 (sample SAMEA5312470, study PRJEB27640) | indoor metagenome | biome: indoor environment; feature: uncontrolled; material: tiles wood | place: Germany | collected 2014-07-07
GTCCTGGAACATCTCCGATTCGTGTGTGTCTCGTGGGGAGATTCGCCAGACACGTCCGAGCCGGAGCGCATTTTGGAGGCTCTCAAGATCGCGAGGATCCAGGACAGTTTTCCGCTTGAACTGTCTTCGGGTGAACGACAGCTCGTCTCCCTGGCCATCGGGCTCATACGGCCTTCCGAACTGATGATCCTGGACGAACCGGAACAGCGCTTGGACATCGAGCGGCGGGCACTCGTCGCGGAACTGTTGCTGGACAAGAAACGCAACGGCGGCGCCGTCGTCATGGCCACGCACGACCCACAGTTCGTGGAGGCGCTCGCGGACAGTCACGTGGCGCTGGGAATCACGGGCTGACATGCTTGGCGGTTCTCGACCAGCGCTTACTGAAGATGAGCGCGCACAGCGGAGCAGTATTGTCGAGGCGCAGCGCGTGCTCGGACCCAAGCAAACCGGCAACAAGAACCTCGTGTACTGGCTCTACCTCGCGGGGCCACTGGCTTGGTACGGCGTATTCGGGGTGCGGGAACTGGGGTACGCGGCGGGATCTGACACGATTCTTACCGCGTTCTTCATGAGTGGCTATCTGGCCATTCTGCTCGCGCCGTGGCTGCCCACCCGATATGGGCCGGTGGTGATCTCCGCGCAGGAGCTTTTCTATTTCGTGGAGGGGCCGTTCGGACTCCGTGGGACGGTCCTGCGGCGGACCGTACGCATTTGCCTCGGTGTGGCGGCGTGCGCGGGGTTGATATCTGCGGTGATCGCCGTCGGGCTGCGAGCGGAGGTGGTGGATGCGCTGCTGGTGGCTGGGTTTGGTATGGGAACGGCCGCGCTCTTTGCCTCCGGTATCGTCCTCGGTGGTTCAGGAGTGGCTACCTGGGCGCGACTTGCCTTCACAGGGCTGGGCTGCGGCATGCTTGGCCTGGCCTTAGGGGTGAACCTCGATCTCTGGCTTCTATGGGCGCTCACCGGGGCGGTCCTGGTCTGCGCAGTAGCAATGATGCTGTCGCTTCCCGCCGCGCTGGATCAGGTCACCGATGCGCGGCTGCGTACGGACCTGCGATCGCGGGAACTGCTCACCGCCGGGCTCGTCGCGGGGGATTTGCGGGTTGCCGCTTCGACCGGTGGGACGGTGCGGCGGTTCTTCCGGGGTTCTCGGCTGGCCCTGGGCTCTCACTCGTGGCTAAATGCGGTGTCCGTGGATGCACTGACACTTGTTCGACGGCCATTTCGGCTCATGGGTGCGCTGCTCATAAGTTTCTGCGCGGGTGCCGTCGTGACCGTTTTTGGTCCTGATCCGCTGCTGGTGGCGCTGGCAGTTGTGGTGCTGCAGTGGGTCTTCGGTGTGCTGGCCAAGGGGCTTAATGACTACCTGGAATCCGTGGGCGCGGATCGAATTATTCCGCAGGGTGTCTGGGGCACGGCGGTCCGGCATCTGATCCTGCCAGTGCTCTTGAGCGCATTGAGCTTGGCCTTGGGGTTTGTCACGGGGGACTGGTTGTTCCTGGGAACGACCATTGTCCCTGCGGCGTTCCTGATCCTCTTCCTCCTTCCGCCACTCATCAAGCTGAGTCTGAGCGGCGCCGGGGCCCTGCCCGCAGAGATGATGACTGGCGTGGTCACACCCATGGGGGACCTGTCAGCCATCGCGCGGATCGTATGGATGTTCCAGGGGCTCGTTCCCGCCGTGCTATTGGTAGTGCTGTTGCAATACATGTCGCTGTCCACGGGGGCTTGGTGGTTCCTCGGTGCGATGTTGATCTTCGCACTCGCTCGCCTCAAAAAGTTGTCCGACATCGAGCGTTTGGAGTGATGATTAGCGCGGGGATTCACGGTGCCCGAACTTTCCGGTCCCCAAGAGTGCATCGTGGGGCTTGAGGTCCGCACTATTACGGACTGGATTGTTTACCCCCGCTGCCCGAGCTGCTGTGGCAGCCATTCGATCAACAGATGGCGGCGTTGCGTGTCAATCAGGTCTTCCCACACGACGTATCGCACCCGCCAACCGTTGTCCTCGAGACGGTGACGGCGGAACATCTCATCGCCGTACTGACGACGGTCCACGTGATCGGCACCGTTGTACTCGACAGCAATCCTGGGTTCCGGCCAGGCCAGATCCAGGTAGCGATCGACGCCGTCCAGGACCACGTGGAAATTCAGAGCGGGCGGCGAAAACCCATGAGCAACAACAATTATTCGAGTCAGGGACTCAGTGGGGGCCAGGCGCCTTCAACGGCGGCATTAAGGGCAGCTCGAACGTTCCGCACGGTACGGGAGGTAGGAGGCAGTTTGTCGATCCGTCGATCCAGAAATTCTCGGCTGTACAACGGGAATGACTTGCCAGCGGGGGATCTGATGTTACGAGTCATGAGGGCGTCAAGACATGACGTCATTCGCCGGCGGGCCAAGTAAGGGGCAGCCACTACGAGTGCCTCAACAGGGTCGGCCAACATGCTCCCCCACGGGCCGGGAAACCGACCCAGGCCATACGACTTGGTCACCAGCGTGGTCTTATCCGGACACTTCCGCCGGAGGCCTAACCAGGAGAGGTAAGGAGTAGCCAGCATCTTCCGATACTCCCCGACACGTACGGGTGGCGCATGGCCGAGCACGTGATCCAGGTCCGCATCGGGCAACCCTACGGGGAGACCATAGAGCTGTAAGGCAGTCAGCCCCGTGACTCGCAGCCCTGACCCCGGACGGTCCAGAACGTGGTGCATTAACGCTGCACGTTGAAGTGCATCAAGTGGCCCGGAGGTGCGGACCCAGTGTCTGTCGGTGAGTCGCCGCATATGGGTGTCACGGTTCAATGACCTAGAAGCTCCACCCCATGCCGAACTTGTGCCCACGAGGGGCTTGATCCCCAGATCAGGCATGCGAATGAGTGGCGGCATAACCGGAGACTATGAATTCCCGTGAAGGTCCGCAGCCACCCAGGGAGATTGTGGAGGGCGCACTCCGGAATTCTCAGGGCCTACAACACTTGAGTCCGCAAAACTGCTCTTCTAACCGGTCAGAATGCAGTTTTACGGACTCAAGTGTTGAGGGGCGGGGCGGCGGAGCTACTTCTTCACCCGCTCCCGCACCAGCGCCGCCGTGGCCTCGGCGATGGCTCGTTCCTCATCCGTGCTGATCACCAGCACCTCGATTGCCGACTCCGACGTGCTGATCCGCGCCACGTCGCCCTCGGGGGAGGCATTCAACTCGGGATCCAGTGCTATACCCAATGCACCCAGTTCATTGCACACCCGCGTGCGGAACTCCGGCGAGTTCTCACCAATACCCGCTGTGAAGATCAGGGCCTGAGCGCCACCCACGGCCACGTGATAGCCACCGATGTACTTGGCCAACCGGTACGCCGCCATGTCCAGCGCCAGCTGGGCCTTTTCATCACCGTTGGCCGCTCGCTGCTCCACGGCGCGCATATCGGAATCACCGGAAATGCCCTGCAGACCGGACTCCTTGTTGAGGATCCTGTCCAGTTCCTTGGCGGTCATTGCGGGGTTGCGGTCCAGCATGGCGGTGACCACGGAGGGGTCCAGATCGCCGGAACGCGTACCCATGATCAGGCCGGCCAGCGGCGTGTAACCCATGGAGGTATCGAAGGATTCACCGTTGCGGATGGCCGTGACAGAGGCGCCATTGCCCAGGTGCGCCACAATGCCGTTGAACTGCTCACGCGGAATCCCCAGCACATCGCAGGCCTTGCCCGTCACGTAGTCGTGGGACGTGCCGTGGAACCCGTAGCGACGCATGCCGTGCATGACATACATTTCCTCGGGAATCGCATAGCGCCAGGCCTTCTCGGGCATGGTGCGGTGGAAGGCGGTATCGAACACGCACACCTGCGGCATGTGCGGCCAGGTCTTCTGGATGGCACGCAACCCCAACGCCGAGGCGGGGTTATGCAGCGGAGCCAGGGGTGCCAGGCGTTCGATCGCGCGGATGATCTCGTTGTTGACCAGCACCGGCGCGGAAAACCTCTCACCACCGTGGACCACGCGGTGCCCGGCGGCGTCAATGGTGCGCCCACCCAGCTCTTCATCGAGCCGCTCGGCCAGGATCTCCAGCGCCTGCGTGTGGTCCTTGATCTCGGACGTGCCGATGTTCTGGATCAGACCTTTGGTGACGATTTCATCGGTCTCGACACCCTCGGTCGCCCGGGCCAGCGGTACGTTCTCGTTGATGGCCGGCATGGAGGAGGTGTACGGGTTGGTCGGTTCATCCGCCGTGGTCACCTCGCGCACCTGGTACTTGATCGACGATGATCCGCAATTGACAACGAGCACGAGCATGATGGGTCCTTCCGCGCGCCCGGTCGGTGGGCGCCTCTGGTGAGCTGGTCGAAGGGGCGACGCCGCCCGCGAACCTCGCGAGCCGCGTCGTACGTACTAGAGGCTCTGGGCCTGGATGGCCGTGATGGCCACGGTGTTGACGATGTCGTCCACCGTGCAGCCGCGAGACAAGTCGTTGACCGGCTTGCGCAGGCCCTGCAGCACCGGGCCCACGGCCACCGCGCCCGCGGACTGCTGGACCGCCTTGTAGGTGTTGTTGCCGGTGTTGAGGTCCGGGAAAATGAACACGGTTGCCTGACCGGCCACGTGGGACTCGGGCAGTTTGGACTTGGCGATGGAGGCGTCCACCGCGGCGTCGTACTGGATGGGGCCCTCGACCTCGAAGTCGGGATTGCTGGCCCGAACCAGCTCGGTGGCCGCCCGAACACGCTCCACGTCCTCACCCGAACCGGAACCACCGGTCGAGTAGGAGAGCATGGCCACCTTGGGGTCCACGCCGAACTGCTCGGCGGTCTGCGCGGAGGCCAGCGCGATGTCCGCCAGGGCCTGCTCATCCGGATTGGGGTTCACGGCGCAATCACCGTAAACCAAGGCGCGATCGGCCAGCAGCATGAAGAAGACCGAGGACACGATGTTGACACCCTCGCGGGTCTTCACGAACTCCAGGGCGGGGCGGATGGTGTTGGCGGTCGTGTGCACGGCACCGGAGACCATGCCGTCCACATCGCCCAGCTGAACCATCATCGTGCCGAAGTATGAACCGTCGGCCATACGTTCGAGCGCCTGTTCCTTGGTCACCCCCTTGTGCGAACGCAGCTTCACGTACTCGTCCGCGTAGCGACCGCGCAGTTCGTCGTCGTGCTGGAAATCGATCAGGTTGAGCCCCTCGGCCTCGAAATCCAGGTCGATGCCCTCGGACTGCGCCAGGGTCCTGATCTGTTCCGGATCGCCCAGGATGGTGAGGTCGCAGAAGTTGCGCCGGTGGATCATCTCCGCCGCGCGCAGGATGCGGGGGTCCTCACCCTCGGGCAGCACCACGTGTTTGCGATCGGCGCGCGCGGATTCCACGAGCTCGTGCAGGAAGCGCAGCGGGGTGCGCTTCACGGGCCGCGGCAGGTTCATGCGCCCGGCTAGCTCGTCGCTGTCCACGTACTGGGACCACGCGCCGCGGGCCGCCGCGACCTTGCGGGGGTGGGCGCCGCCCAGCGTGCCGCGCGTGGAGGCCACCGCGCTGGCCGAGTTGAAGGTGTCACGATCGGTGGTCAGCACCGGGAACGGCGCGGCGGCCAACAACGACGCGACCGCACCTTCCGGGCGGAAACCACCGGTCAGCAGCATGCCCGAGGGCACCGGTAATGACGCCGCGAACGACGACGCCAGGGTCGCCGACATCACGTCCGTCCGGTCACCCGGGGTGATCACCAGGTCACCGTCGGTGAGCTGATCCAGGAAGTGCCCCACGGTCATGGCCGCGATCTTGATGCCCTTGATGTCACGGTCCAGGGAGTTGTCATTGAGGTCGGTGCCGAAGCCTTGCGCGTCCACGAGTTCTGCAATGGTGGGATGGGAGATTGCGGTGACCTCGGGGATAACGTAGACCGGCAGGTTGTGGGCACCGGGTTTGGCGCGCCGGGTCAGTTCTTCGATCTGGTCGGGCGCGGCACGGTTGACGATGACCGCGTAGATGTCGCAACCGGCCTGGCGGAGCTCGGTGCGGGTGACGTCCACGGCGTTGACGGTGTCCTCCACGGATCCCGCGTCGTGAGCGCTGATGACCGCGGCCACCGAACACCCCATGTTGTTGGCCAGGCGAGCGTTGAGGTCGAACTCTGCGGTGGCCGCGTTGTGGGCGACCAGGTCGGTGCCGTCCACCAGGATCACATCGCACTCGCGGGCCATCTCGGAGTAAATGGAGACCGCCACGGAATCCAGTTCGTCGTGATCACCGGAGGCCAGGATCTCCCGCGTGCGAGCCAGGGAGACGCCGCCGCGGCAGCGGGAGTCGGGCAGATCGAACGTGCGCTTCATGAGTTGGAGCGCGGAGTCCTGCTCGGGGGAGTCACCGTCATGCACGGGGCGGAAGAACCCCAGCTTGTCCGTGCTGTTGAACAGCGTGTCCGCCAGCCCCAATGCCACCAGTGTCTTGCCGGACTGCGGTGTCATGGCGGAAACGTAGATGCCCTGGGTCATGGAGGTGGTCCCTTTCGGTTGGCGGTCTGCTGTCTCAGTTTAGAGACGACACGTGTGCAGCGCGGCAACAAAGGTGTGAATACCGAGGGTTTCACGGGCGCTTCGGTAAGAGAAGTGCCACACTGGAAGCATGTTGGTCGCCTTCTCAGTCTCTCCCAGTGGCGGGGACAACCCCGACGCTTCCGTTCACGACGCCGTGGCCGCCGCCGTCCACGTGGTCCGCGAATCCGGGCTCCCCAATCGCACCGATTCCATGTTCACCACCATCGAGGGTGAATGGAATGAATGCATGGAAGTGGTCCGCCAGGCCACCGCTGCGGTGGCGGAGTACGGCCCGCGCGTGTCCCTGGTGCTCAAGGCGGACATCCGGCCCGGTCACACCGGAGAGCTTTCCGGTAAGGTCGAGCGCCTCGAGGCTGCCATTCACAGTCACGAACTCAACCGTGCTCGGGAACGCCGCGGCATCACGTCCGGTTCCGCGGATCAGAAGTAACCGGGCGTCCCGGGGCCAGTGAGCAAGAAACGTAACCATAAGAATCGGCGGGATCAGGCAGAGACCGTGAGCGCGGCGTCGTCGGACGCGGCAGGTCTGAGCGAAGGTACCTGGCACACCGACACCGGGACCGTGCAGCTTGAACATGACTCGTACGTGCCCGGCGCGTGGGTGTTGCGCGTCAACGGTGTGCCGTCATCGCACATCGTGCCGGACCGACCGGACCAGCTCGAATTCGAGTACATGAGGTGGTTCAGCGCGCTTGCCGAAGAGCACGTGGACCGCCACCTGGACCCCACCACCCTGCGCCTTTTGCACCTGGGCGGCGGCGCGTGTTCCATGGCGCGCTACCTCGCATGGCGCTATCCCGCTGCCCGCCAGGTGGTCGTGGAACTCGACGCCGCTCTCACGCGCCTGGTCCGCGAATGGCTCGATCTGCCCCGCGCACCCCTCCTTCGGATCCGAGCCGGGGATGCCCGTGAAGTCACTGAATCACTGCATGAGTCATCGCGCGAGGTGATCCTGCGTGATGTGTTTGCCGGCGAGCAAACACCGGGGCATTTGCGGACTGTGGAGTTCGCGCGGCACGTGGATCGAGTGCTGACACCGGACGGCATCTACCTCATGAACGTGGGGGACACCCGCAATCTCAAGGGAACCCGCGCGGAGCTGGCTGCACTGCTGGAGGTGTTCGAGCACGTGGGTGCGGTTGCGGATCCCGCCATGCTGAAGGGGCGCCGATATGGCAACGTGGTGTTGGCTGCCTCGCACGCACCGCTGCCCGAGCCCGGATCCGAGGCGGGTGCCGCCCTGGCCAAGGAACTGTTGGGTGGGCCGCTGCCCGCGCAGTACAAGGACACCGCGTGGTGCCGCCAGCTCGTGGCCGAAACGCAGCCGTGGCACGACAAACCGGCGGACCAGATGCCGGCGGTGGGGACCATTACGGGCGCGTGAGCCACCCGTCATGGTCCAGCGCACCATTTCTTCCGGCTTCACTGCGCAGTAGCCCGGCCTACCGTGCAGTAAACCCGGACCCGATGGCTCCGGGCCCTCCCGTTCCACGCCGGGTCACCGTAGCGTGGGCCCATGACTAGCTACGTGAGCTCACTGGCCATTGACGCCCAGGACCCGAAAGCCCTCGCCCGCTTCTGGTGTGAGGTTCTGAACTACCGGATCGATGACGAGGAAGAGGGCTTCGTCAGCACCACGCCCACCGAGGGGCAGGGCCCGCGGCTGGACTTTCTGCAAGTTCCGGAGGGCAAGACCGTGAAAAATCGGCTGCACCTGGACATCCGGGCCCTCGACTCGAACCAGGACGCGGAAGTGGCACGCGTTGAATCCCTGGGCGCCTACAGGGTGGACGTGGGCCAAACCAGCAAGGACAGCTGGGTGGTGCTCGCCGACCCGGAGGGTAATGAGTTCTGCATCCTCTCGGATCCGCAGGAGTAACCCATACTCGCCAGTGTGTGGCTGGTCCGAGCGCTGATCAGGTCCCAGGGGCAGATCTTCTTCCAGCGCGCCACACTCAGCGGTCTGGTGGTCCTGCTGGCCCTGACGGTGGCGTCCCCGTGGTTGGCGGGTGCCGCGGTGCTCGGCGCCGCGGTGCAGACCGGAGTATCCCTGCTGCTGCGCCGGCCGAGGTCCGTGCCAGCGCATCGCGACGCCGCGGACGGCATTCACGGGTTCTGCGGAGCCCTCACCGGGTGCGCGGCGTTGCTCGCATGCGGCCCCTCTACCGCCGCGCTCACCTGGACCGTCCTGGGCAGCGCTCTGTGCGCGTTGCTCGTACGGTTCCTCGAACGAATACGCATCTTCACGTGGTTGCCCATGCTCACGGGCCCGTTCTGCGCGGTGAACTCTGCGCTGAACCCGGTCTTCGGGCGGTGGCATCAAGACGTCTCCGCGGTACCGCGGTTCGAGCCGATCGGGCCGCTCCCTGGTCTCGTCACCGGAACGCTCCGGGCCTGCGCGCAAGTCCTCCTGACCGATCACCTGCTGACGGGCCTGGTGGTCCTCGCCCTCATGTTTCTCGCCGGAGCGCGCGAGGGCCTGTGGTCGCTCACCGGTGCAGTGGCAGCCACGGCCCTGGGCTTCTGGATCCTCGGTGGAGAACCCGCCGCGGCGGGCCTGGCCGGCTTCTTGACCGCCCTTGCCCTGGGCGCGCTCTTCCCACCCGCCGACGCCGCTCGCGCAGTTCGCTTGCTCGTCCCCTTGGCGGGTGCGTGCCTCACGGTCCCGCTGTGGGGGGCGCTGCAGCACACCGGGATGGCCATGTACACGTGGCCGTTCGTGCTGACCACGTGGGCGGTACTGATCGCGCAGCACCGGTGGGCGCGACGGGAAGTGGCCCGGGCGGCGTCGTAGTCGAAGAGCGAGCTACGCCGTCCAGCCCTCGATCACGGCAATGCCGAAAAAGACCACGAACGCGCCGGCCACCACGTACATGAGCGGGTGGACGTCGCGCCAGCGGCCCTGCACCAGGCGGATGAACACGAAGGACACGAAGCCCGCGCCAATGCCGTGCGCAATGGAGTAGGTGAACGGCATGACGGCGAAGGTCAGGAACGCGGGAACGGAAACGCCCCAGTCCTCCCAGTCGATGTGCACCACGTTCTTGGCCATCAGGAATCCCACGACCACCATGGCCGGGGCCACGGCCTCGAAGGGCACCACGTTGACCAGCGGGGTCAAGAACATGGCCAGCAGGAACATGATGCCGGTGACCACGTTGGCCAGGCCGGTGCGAGCGCCGTCGGCGATACCGGTGGAGGACTCCACGAAAATCTGGTTGGACGAGACCGAGCCCGCGCCACCGGCCACGGCGCCGAGCGCGTCGACCAGAAGCACGCGGTCCACGCGCTCGATCTGACCGTTCTTGTCGACCAACCCGGCCTGCTGGGAGAGGCCCACCATGGTGCCCATGGCGTCGAAGAAAATGGACAGCAAAATGGTGAAGATCAGCAGCATGCACGCAATCACGCCCAGTTCGCGGAAGGCGTCGATGGGGGCTGCCGAGCCGATCAGGGAGAGGTCGGGGAGCGCGAACAGGCCCTCGGGATTGGCGGGAACCACCAGGGACCAGCCGTTGGGGTTGTCCACGGAGGAACCGGACGGGGAGACCGCCTCGAGGATGTGGGCGAAGATGGTGGTTGCAACCACCGCGATCAAAATGCCGCCGCGCACGTTGCGCACCAGCAGCGCCACGGTCAGCAGCAGGCCCACCACGAACGTGAGGGTGGGCCAGCCGAACAGTTCACCGCCGGTGCCCATTTGCACGGGAACGGTGGTGCCGGCGGCGTCCGGGATGCGGCGCACGAAGCCCGCATTGACGAACCCGATCAGCGCAATGAACAGACCGATGCCCACCACGATCGCGGTCTTCAAAGACGGCGGCACCGCGTTGAACACCGCGGTGCGGAAGCCGGTGAGCACCAGCACCACCATGATCAGACCGGCCCAGATGACCAATCCCATGACCTCGGGCCAGGTCAGACCCGGGTTCGTGGCGATCGTGACCGCCAGGAACGCGTTCACGCCCAATCCGGTGGCCAGCGCGAACGGGGATTTGGCCCACACGCCCATGGCAATGGTCAGTACGCCCGCGACCAGAGCGGTCATGGCGGCCACGCGCTCGCCACCCAAGATATTTCCGGCGCCGTCCGGACCGTAGCCCAGGACGAGTGGGTTCAGCACCACGATGTAGCTCATGGCGATGAAGGTGGCCAGGCCACCGCGAATTTCTCGTCCCACGGTGGAACCGCGTTCGGAAATGTAGAAGAAGCGGTCCAGCGCTCCGCGGGGTTCGCGCGTTTGCGAAGCGGGCTTGGTCGGTGACGACATGAAGATCCTCACGGGTCAAAGGCACAACGGCAGCGCGCGGTACGGCTACCGGAATGGGGGCGTTTGTGTAGAAATACTACGCCGACGGCGCAGCCGCTGCCGCGGTCAGTGTTCTCGCGTGATTGCCTTCACTGGCGCGGTGTTGCTCAACTCACAGCCATGCTGGCCCGTCCTCAGTACGCTGGTGCCAGGGGAACGATGATTGCCCGGGGAGGACAAAGCTCATGACGAAGTCCGCAGAGGCACAATTCACCCACGTCACCACGTGGCTCACCGACATGGACGGTGTGCTGGTCCGCGAGAACACGGCCATCCCCGGTGCGGCGGAGCTCCTGGAACTGTGGGAAGAACGGGGCCAGGAGTACCTGGTGCTGACGAACAACTCCATTTACACCCCTCGCGATCTGGCGGCTCGGTTGGCGCGCTCGGGACTGCATGTGGCGGAGGAAAATCTCTGGACGTCCGCGCTGGCCACCGCGCAGTTCCTCAAGAATCAGAACGCCGGTTCCCGCGCTTACGTGATCGGAGAAGCGGGGTTGACCACGGCTTTGCATGAGGCGGGGTTCGTCCTGACGGACACCGATTGCGATTACGTGGTCCTGGGTGAGACCCGAACGTATTCGTTCGAGGCCATCACCAACGCGATCCGGTTGATCCTCAACGGTGCGCGTTTCATCTCGACCAACCCGGATACCACCGGACCATCGCCGGAGGGGCCCATGCCGGCCACGGGATCGGTTGCGGCCCTGATCACGGCGGCCACCAACCTCCACCCTTACGTGGTGGGCAAGCCGAACCCCATGATGTTCCGCTCCGCCCTCAACCAGATCGGTGGGCACTCGGAGACCACCGCCATGCTGGGTGACCGGATGGACACGGACATCGTCTCCGGTATGGAGGCGGGCCTGCGGACCGTTCTGGTCTACAGCGGAGTGACCACGCCCCAGGACGTGGAGCGGTTCCCGTTCCGACCCACCCTGGCGCTGGATTCGGTAGCCGACCTGGTGGAACTACTCACTGTCGACGGGCAGGACGCGGCCGGGGCGGCGTCGTAAATCGAATATCGCCTGACCCGGGTGTGACGGAACATTACGCGGGGGTGGCCCGGTGTGTGTGATTGCCCAAATTTCACTACCGTAGAACCCAGTCCCCGCAGGCACGCGAGTGTGCGTGCGCGTTGAAAGGAAATACCAGCTGTGACAGCACCTACTTCAGCACGTCCGTTGCGCGTTGCCGTGATCGGAGCGGGTCCGGCGGGCATTTACGCCGCCGACATGCTCACAAAGTCCGAGGCCGTGCGGGAAGGCGAGCTGGAAGTCAGCGTTGATCTGTACGACCGCTACCCCACCCCGTTCGGTCTGATCCGCTACGGTGTGGCCCCGGATCACCCGCGTATCAAGGGCATCATCACTGCGTTGCGCTCGATTCTGAGCCGCGGCGACATCCGCTTCTTCGGCAACGTGGAGTACGGCAAGGACCTCACGTTGGGGGAATTCCTGTCGCATTACGACGCCGTGATTTTTGCCACCGGTGCTGTCAACGACGCTCCGTTGGAGATTCCCGGTTCGGATCTGGATGGTTCCTACGGTGCCGCCAAGTTCGTCGCTTGGTACGACGGTCACCCCGACTACCCGCGGACCTGGCCGCTCAACGCCAAGGAAGTTGCTGTGATCGGCAACGGCAATGTGGCGCTGGACGTGGCGCGTGTGCTGTCCAAGCACGCTGACGACATGCTCGTCACCGAAATCCCGGGCAACGTCTACCAAGGGCTGCGCGATTCGCCGGTCACGGACGTGCACGTGTTCGGCCGCCGGGGCCCCGCTCAGATCAAGTTCACCCCGCTCGAGCTGCGTGAGCTGGCCAAGTCCCGCGACGTGGACATCGTGCTCTACAACGAGGACTTTCAATTCGACGAGGCCTCCGAGCAGGCCATGGTCGAGAACAATCAGACCAAGGTCATGATGAAGACGCTCAACAAGTGGCGTGAGGACGATTCGCCCAAGACCGCGTCCCGCCGCTTGCACCTGCACTTCCTGCAGACGCCCTCCGAGATTTTGGGCGACGAGGACGGCAAGGTCAACGGCATCCGGATGGAGCGCACACGCCTCAACGGCGACGCTTCCGTGACCGGCACCGGCGAGTACATCGACTACCCGATTCAGGCGGTTTACCACGCCATCGGTTACCTGGGTTCGCCGCTTCCGGAGGTCCCGTTCAACCCCGAGCGCGGCGTGATTCTCAACGAGGAAGGCCGCGTGGTCGACGCCGAAGGCGCCGTGGTTCCGGGCGTCTATGCCACCGGTTGGATCAAGCGCGGTCCCGTGGGCCTGATCGGCGCCACCAAGTCCGACGCCCTCGAGACCATCAACCACTTGCTCGAGGACCGCACCGCCCTGGCCGATCCGGACTTCCCGGAGCCCTCCGCCATCGAGTCACTGCTCGAGGAAAAGGGCGTCGAGTACACCACCTGGGACGGCTGGCTCGACCTGGACGAGTACGAGCAGAACCTCGGCCAGTCCTCCCACGACGCCGAGGGCAACCCCCGCGAACGCGTCAAGGTGGTCGACCGCGACGAGATGCTCTCCGTCTCCCGCCGCGGGGTCCACGCCCGTAGCTAGTTCTCGTCGGTAATTACCCGCCGACGACGCCGCCCCATCCAGTTCCCGCGTTCACTCCGGGCTGGGTGGGGCGGTGTTGTTTAGATGGCCACTGCGGGCTGATCGACAGTGAGACCCGAGAATCGAGTTTCCCCGGGTGTGCCGTCGATCAGGATGCAGGGTGGTCCGGGGTAGTGGCTCTCATGCCAACCAGAGTGCACGGTGTCTCGAACTCCACATCGGGCAAGTGTCATTTCTATCGGCTGGATGGATTTCTAGTCTCCGAGATATGAAGAAACTCGGTGAGCCTTTAGAACTTGGACCGCGCCCGCTCGTCAGGTCCTCGGCATAGCTGGGTAGTCGAGCTCGAGATCTTGAGAGACGCCCGGGGACTCACAAATTGGTTCGGGGAATGTGGGTTTGCTCGGAAGCTTCGCCGGAGCCAGTCCAAAGGTCCCTGCTGTTGCACGACCACTATTCGAAGAATGGCGTGGGGCTGAGTATCACCGGCATTCACGCGCTGGAGTTGTTCACGCTGCCGGTCGGGTACACCAAACGCTGGGTCAACGACTTCTTGAGCGACCCATCACCCCCGCGGGCACGCGAACTGAGGCAGGCGTTCGAAATCCCTCATCTTGCGTGGTCGGGATCCCGCCCCACGGTACGTGAGCAGGGAATGCGATTAACCAAGTCCCATGGGCTGAAAACCTATGCGGGTCCCTGGGGCACGCGACTGGCCCATCCAGTCGAAGCTATGGTGGCAGCAGCACCATATCTGTCTCAATGGCGGCTGACTGCCTGTCTGGACGCGCTGATGTCTGGAGCATTGCAGATTCCAGAGTTCACCCCTCAGCCCGCAATGACAAACGAGGAAATTACGGCAGCCATTTCACACCTGCCAGCGCGGAACCCAGCCGTCATCGCGGCGAAGCGGGCACTGAGGAACGCGGCAGAACCGGTGTGGTCACCCATGGAGACGTTGGTGCGCCGGATGGTTGTCACCCAAGGATTTCCGGAGCCGATCTTGAACCACCCCGTGATGATCGAAGGTGAACTCGCCTACCCGGATCTTTCCTGGCCCGAACTGCGAGTGGGCCTCGAATACAACGGTGAGATCCATTTACTGGATCGCCGCACGTACGGCACGGAGATGAATCGCATCCGCACTTTTCAAGATCACGGCTGGGATCTCAACATCTTGGTGCTGGACGACCTCGAAGATCCGGCTCTTCGTTGGAAGTGGATTCAGTGGTTGGCTGAAAAGCTCAATCGCCGCTCCCAACGCGCAGGCTGATCAACGTTAGAGCCCCGGCAGTCGGCGGCTCGTAATCTGATGAACGTTAGAGCCAGGAACTCGGATTTCTAGGGTCCTAACGTCGACCAATTTTCAGACCCCAGGAACCAACGGTTGTACCGTCAATTAGATTGCACGAGCGACATGCTGCGCATCGGAAACAGGGTCGAAACGTGGCTCTTCAGAGTTGAGTGTGGGGTGAGGCGTCGAGTCCACCGGTGATGAGGAGCATGCGGAGGCGGTAGTGCTCGAAGTTGCGGAAGCCGCGGGCGATGCGGCGGCCGAGTTCGATGATCCCGTTGATGGCCTCGGTACCACCGTTGCTCGCGCCGTCGGTGTCGAAGTAGGCCAGGAACGCGGTCTTCCAGCGTCTCAGGGTCTTTCCGAGCCTGGCGATCTCGGGAATCGGGCAGGTCGGCAGCGAGGCGATGAGTTTTTCGGCAAGCTGGCGTCCTCGTGCAGGCGTGGGCTGGTGGAACACGTCCCGAAGGTCCTGAGCGCAGCGATAGGCGACTTCGACCGCGATGTGATCGGGATGGGCCGTGAACGCAGCTTCCAGGCGAGTCTGCTGGCGAGACGTGAGGCGTTCTCGCCCGGCGCGGAGAACATGGCGGATGCCGTAGAGGGGGTCGCCCTTGCGGCCTCGGTGGCCGAGGGTCTCCTGTTGGATCCGGCGGCGGACGTCATCGACTGCCGCGCCGGCGAGCTTGACGATGTGGAACGCATCCAGCACGCAGGTGGCGTCCTCGAGTTGGTCATCGATCGCGTTCTTGTATCCCTGGAACGGGTCCAACGTCGCGATCTCGACCCGCTTCCGGAACCCTTCGCCCCGCTCGTCCAGCCAGTCGCGGTAGGCCTTGCCGGATCGGCCGGGGACGAGGTCGAGCAGCCTGGCGGTGGGGTGGGGTCCGCGGGTCAGCTCGACCATCCCGGTGAGCTCTTTCGGACCGCGCCGGCGGGGGTCGCGGTGATGCCAGATGTGTTCGTCCACGCCCAGGACCTGCACGTTCTCGAACCGGACCGGGTCGTCAGCGGCCGTGGCCAGGACGGGGCGGACCTGAGTCCAGAGGGTGTTCCAGGTCGTGCCGAGCTGCCGGGCCAGGCCCTGGATCGTCGCTCCCTCGCGCCGGAGCTGACCGATGGACCACCGGATCGCGCGTGTGCTCAGCAGACCGCGCGGCGCACAGACCTCCGGGTCCTGCTCGACGAACGAGACCACCGCGCAAACGTCCTCGTGACAGATCCAGCGGCGCTTGCGCCATCGGACCCGCACCGGCCGACCCGCCCAGGGCGCATCAATCACCTCGACCACCACACGGCCGTGACCAGTAGCGATGACTCCGCAGCCGGGACAGCCTTGGACCGGAACGCAGGACTCCACCTCGAGCACCAGGCCCGAGGGAGCCTGCGTGACCGAGACCAGGTGGAGGCCGGGGAAGTCGAGGAGGAGATCGCATCGGTCGCAGCGATCGAGCGCGTCAGGGCATACGCAACTATGGTTAAGCATTGTCGAGGTCCTTGGTGCGAGCAGAGGTAAGAGTCCGCTCATCATCGAGGACCTCGACGTCTATCCCCAGCTACCCCGCACCACCGGCGCGCCCACACTCAACTCTGAAGAGCCTGTTATGGTTTGTGAGAGACCTGTGGCTCACTGAGAGAATCCGCAAAACTAGGGCTGAACCGAGTCTCCCCGGGGTCCCCCGTGTGAAATCTCAAGAAGGAGTGAAGAACATGGCAGGCAACCGTTCCGTCGTCTTCCGCGGCGTGAAAAACATACAGGTTGAGGATCTGGACTTTCCGAAGCTCCAGATGCCCAACGGCAAGAAGGCACCCCACGGTGTTGTCCTAAAGATCGTGGCTTCCAACATCTGCGGCAGTGACCTCCACATCTACCGTGGATCCTTCCCCGCCCCGGACGGCATGGTCATGGGACATGAGATGACCGGGGAAGTCGTGGAAATCGGCTCTGACGTCGAGTTTCTGAAGGAAGGCGACCTGGTCTCGGTTCCCTTCAACGTGGCTTGCGGCCGCTGCCGTAACTGCCGCAACGGTCGTACCGAGGTCTGCCAGACCTGCAACCCGGACGCCGATTCCGCTGCCTACGGCTTCAACCTGGGCGGCTGGGACGGCGGACAGGCCGAGTATCTTTTTGTTCCCTATGCGGACTTCCAGCTGCTGAAGTTCCCGGACCGTGACCAGGCCATGGAGAAGATCCGCGATCTGGCGCTTCTCTCTGACATCCTCCCGACTGCCTTCCACGGCCTCATGGAGGCTGGCGCCAAGCCCGGGTCCACTGTCTACATCGCGGGGGCCGGCCCCGTGGGCCGTTGCGGCGCCGCGGCTGCGCGCCTGCTGGGGGCGTCCTGCATCATCGTCGGCGACCACGACAAGGATCGCTTGGCCCTAATGAAGCGCAACGGTTGCGAAACCATTGACCTCAACGAGGATGTCCCGCTGCAGGACCAGATCGAAAAGATCCTTGGCGAGCCGATGGTCGACTGCGCCGTGGACTACGTCGGCACCGAAGCTCACGGCATCGGCAAGGACGCGGACAAAGAGGATCCGGCCTATGCGATCAACCAGGTGATCGACGTTACCCGCGCGGGAGGCGCCACCGGCATCATCGGCATCTATGGGCCTGACCCCCTGGCGGATTCCAAGGACGAGCAGAACGGCATCTACCCGATTGAATTCGGCAATGCCTGGATCAAGTCCCCGAAGATCACCGCTGGCCAGGCGCCGATCATGCATTACAACTACGAGTTGATGCAGGCGATCCTGTGGGACCGCATGCCGTACCTGTCGGACATGCTGCAGACCAAGGTCATCGGCCTTGACGATGCTCCTCAGGCCTACGCGGACTTCGACAACAGCTCGCAGGAGAAGTACATCATCGACCCGCACGGCATGATCGCCTCCTGATCTTGCCCACTCGGCACTGAGGCCCTGGCAATTTGCCAGGGCCTCAGTGCCGCCAGGACGCGCCTCAGGCTGAGGGCGCCTTTTCGTTCTCTCTATAGCCGGTTAGGAAAAACAGCTGGCCGTGAACCCGGTCGGCGGCACGTGAAAACTGACCCCGTGGCGGCAGGCGGGTTCAACGGTGGGTTCTAGACGGTATGTAGTGACCCGTCTGTGGTGGAGGGGTTCCGGGCCGGGGCCTCGCTCACAGATATTCGTGGGTTACCGGACAAGATGTCCCTTGCCCGGTCTATCCAACAGTTGTGGGAGGCCCCGGTGTTTACGCAAGCGTGCGAGCGTAGGGCTGGATGTGCACGCCCGATCTGTGGCGGCCGCAGCCATCGACGGTGTGACCGGTGAACTACTCCAGACCCGGCTGACTCCAGATCACGATCACATTCGGTCCTGGGTCCGCCAGCTACCCGGGCCGGTGGCGGTGACGGTGACCTATGAGACCGGTCCCACCGGCTTCGGCCTGGCCCGGGTATTGAATACCGAGGGGATCCGGTGTGTGGTGGCGGCCCCGTCGAAGCTGCAACGGCCTTCCGGGGACCCGGTGTTGACTGATGCGAAGGACGCGGTGCACCTGGCCCGGTTGCTGCGTTTGGATGAGGTCACCGGCGTGGTGGTGCCGTCGGTGGAGCAAGAAGCCGCCCGGGATCTGGTACGGGCCGGGGGGACTGCCGTTCAGATCTGATGCGCGCCCGCCACCGGCTTTCAAAATTGCTGCTGCGTCATGGGATCGTCTATGACGGTGGGCAGGCTTGGACCGGGGCCCATCACGCGTGGCTGGCCCGCCAG
>CAACWU010000021.1_pt1 | contig 18358 bp, 18 predicted proteins | sample 2275741 | NCBI WGS metagenome assembly CAACWU01 (sample SAMEA5312470, study PRJEB27640) | indoor metagenome | biome: indoor environment; feature: uncontrolled; material: tiles wood | place: Germany | collected 2014-07-07
GTGGGCACGGGCTCGGCCATTTTCACGCTGGTTTCCGCCTATGGTTTCCATGTGCTTCCCGGAATCGAGCAGGGGCCGGGGGATCCCTCGCGTATCGCGGCGCAGGTGGTTACGGGAATCGGGTTCCTTGGGGCGGGGGTCATTTTCCTGCACAAAGACGTGGTTCACGGGCTGACAACGGCCGCGAGCGTTTGGGTTGCTGCGGCAGTGGGCATGGCTTGTGGGGCCGGGCTGTTCTCCTTGGCGGTCCTCGGAACGTTGATCCAGTTGTTCGTCTCCCTGGTGCTCAAACCGGTCTCCGCTTTTCTGCACAAATACCCCGGTCACCGGGCCGTTGAACTTCGCTACGAGGACGGCAAAGGGGTGCTGCGCTCCGTTCTTGCCGCGGCCACGGAATTGGATCTTGCGGTCACGGTGCTGCGCACGGATCGGATGTACACCAGTTCCGGAGCCCACGTGGTGATGGTGCTCAAGATGCTGGGGCGCACGGACGTCCACCGTGCCGTGGTCGAGTTCTCCGAGCTTCCCGGTGTGATCTCTGCAGCGGTGATGCCGGAACCGGAAGCCGACGAATAGTCAGTTACTGCCTGTCGGAATCGTTTGTAAGGATGATGGCATGACGATTATTGCTGCGGCGGACGGTTCTGCCCTGGGAAATCCCGGCCCCGCCGGTTGGGCCTGGTTCATCGACGAGACCTCCTGGCGGGCCGGTGGCTGGAACCACGGCACCAACAACATGGGTGAGCTCACCGCGGTGTTGAACCTCTTGGAGTCAACCCGCCACCTGACGGACGAACCCCTCAAGATCCTGTGCGACAGCCAGTACGTCATCAACTCGATCACCAAGTGGATGCCGGGCTGGAAAAAGACGGGTTGGAAGAAGAAGGACGGTAAACCCGTCCTCAACGTGGACATCATGAAGGCCCTGGACCGGGAAATGGCCGGACGCACCGTGGACTTCGAATGGGTCAAGGGCCACGCCGGGCACGAACTCAACGAAGCGGCGGATGAGCGCGCCCGCGCCATGGCATCCGCTTATCAAGCGGGCCGAGCCCCCGGAGACATGCCCGTTGGACCGGGCTACCGCGACCGTGACGGGTCCGTGCAGGAAACGCCGTCCCAACGGCCGGCCCCGGCAGCGGCCACGGTCTCGACCCTTGGTACTCAATCCCTTGAGGAACCGGACCTGTTCTCAGAACTGTGGAGCGGCAACGAGGATCCGGTACTCGAGGATTCGAGCGCACATGAACGCATCACCCGGGAGGCGGACCCCGCCAACCGCGTCCTGTCGCTCGAGACCGCCATGCTGACCCCCACAACTACCGAGGGTCGCCGCATGGAACTACTGCACGATGATTTTGAATACGTGGCCCGCGACGGTTCCGTCAACGGGGCCCAGCACTTTGTCACGGAGCTTCAGGGAGGCGCTTACGGTGCGGATCCGGACATGAGTCACAGCGCCTCAGTAGCCCTGGGCTCCACCGCGTACCACGTCTCCTACCGGCTCACCGACAGCTCCGCCGTGACCCGGTGTAGCTCACTGTGGATCCGCGAGGACCACCACAACGAAATGGGGCCCTGGCTGCTCCGCTACCACCAGGTCACGACGGAAAGCTGACCCGAATCAGCCCGCAAACATTCGAGCGTTGGCGGCCTCGGTCTCCGCGTACTGGTTGCCCGCGGTCGTCAGAGCCTGATTGATCTGCGCCATGGCCTGTTCCATCTGGGCCTGGGCAGCTCGCCATGACCGGAAGGCTTCCTGGAAGCTGGCGGACGCGGTACCGGTCCAGGAATTCTGCAGGTCCGTGAGTGTGGAGGTCATGCCGTTGACCTCACCGGTCAGGCGTTCGATGTGGCCTTGGGCCTGTTGGGATTTGGCGGCAATGGTGTCGCTATCGACCACGAACTGTGCCATGGCTGTCTCCTTGCTGTGGGTGTGAGCTTCCGTGAATACTCGGACACTCACACCGTAGGCAGCCGTTGGTCACGGTGGGGGTCGACAACCGCGCCCGGTGGATTCAGTCGATCACGGGAGCGTTATCCACAGGCTGACTGTGCGGGACTCGCACGGTGAAGGTCGCTCCTCCGCCGGGGGTCTCCTCGAGTTTCACGGTGCCGTCGTGCTGTTCCACGATGGCCGCCACGATGGACAGCCCCAATCCTGTACCGCCGGTTTCGCGGGTGCGAGAGGAATCGGCGCGGTAGAAGCGCTCGAAGACCCGATCGGCGTCGTCGCCGTGGATGCCGGGGCCGTGATCGCGAACCTGCAGCACGGCGTCGAACTGGGAATCGACGGTCGGTTCCAAGCCCACCGCCAGCTCAAGGGGCGTGCCGCCCGGGGTGTACCGGAGCGCGTTGGTGAGCAGGTTCGCCACGACCTGGCGCAACTTGGACTCGTCACCGTAGGTCCAGGCCTGCTCCGGTGTGCTGTCCGAGAGCCCGACCACCTGGACCACGCGATCCGGTGCGGTGGCGTGCGCGTCGGAAGCGGCATCGTAGGCGAGGTGTAAAAGATCCATGTGCTGCATGGTGGCTGCCCGGCGTTCGTCCAGACGCGCCAGCGTGAGCAGATCCTCGACCAATTGAGTCATGCGCTTGGCCTCGGACTCGATCCGGTCCATGGCTTTGCCCACGTCCTCCGGATTCTGCAGGGCACCGTGGCGGTACAGCTCCGAATAACCGCGGATGGACACCAAAGGCGTGCGCAGCTCGTGCGAGGCGTCGGCCACGAACCGACGCAACTTGGTTTCGGACCTGGTGCGGGCCTCGAACGCGTCCTCGATGTGTCCGAGCATCGTGTTGAGCGACATGGACAACTGACCGATCTCGGTCTGCGAGTTGTAGCCCTCCATGCGCTGTGACAGGTCGCCCTCGGCGATCTGCGCGGCCGTGGACTCCACTTCCCGCAACGGCGCGAAGGCCCTGGTGACCAGGACCCACCCCACCGCCATGGCGGCCAGCAGCGTGGCCAGGCCAAAACTGAAGGTCAGCAGGGACACCGCAGAAATGATGGAATTGGTGCGGTCCAGAGGTTGAGCGACCACCACGGCCATGTCGTAGTGCTGAAGCTTGGCCGGCAGGACCCGCCATTTCCGTTCGGGAGCGCCGATTGCGGACACGGTGGTGGGCTGCAAGTTGTTGGCCACCACGGTGGACAGATTCATGCCGGAGAGATCCGGGGCCGGCCGGGTCGCGCTGGAATCCTGACTGTTCTCCGCCGCGGCAATCACATTGCCCTGCGCGTCCAACAGGTATCCGGAATGGGGGACCGGCGTGGCAATCGTGCCCTCGAGGCCGTCCAGGAGCGCCGTGGACACGGAACTCACGGACTGCCTCAGCTCCTGATCCGTGTTGTCGACCAGGGCGTCCCGAAGCACGGAAATGGCCACCAGCGAGGTCACGAGAATGCTGGTGGCCAGCAGCAGGCCCGTGAGGACCATGAGCTGCGAACGCAGTGAGGCGGAACGCCACCTGCGGGAAATCCGGGTCAAGAGATCAGTGGCGCTTGTCGGACGAGCGCAACAGGTATCCGACACCGCGCTTGGTGTGGATCAACGGCGCCTGTTCCGGATCGTTGTCGATCTTGCGGCGCAGGTACGAGATGTAGGACTCCACGATCGAGGCGTCACCGTTGAAGTCGTACTCCCACACGTGGTCCAGGATTTGGGCCTTGGACAGCACACGGTTCGGGTTGAGCATCAAATAACGCAGCAACTTGAACTCGGTGGGGGAGAGATCGATCTCGCGGTCGCCGCGGAAGACCTCGTGGGCGTCGTCGTCGAGGACCAGGTCGTCCACGTGGAGCCTGGAGTCCTCTTCCTCAATGGGCTGGGTGCGGCGCAACACGGCGCGGATGCGGGCGACCACCTCGTCCAGACTGAACGGCTTGGTCACATAATCATCGCCACCCACGGTCAGGCCGGTGACCTTGTCATCCGTGTCGTCCTTGGCGGTGAGGAACAGGATGGGGAAGTGACGACCAGCGGCGCGCAGCTTGCGGGTCACGGAGAATCCGTCCATGTCCGGGAGCATGACGTCAAGAACAGCCAGGTCCGGGTTCTCGGCCTCCGCCTTGAGCAGGGCGTCGCGCCCGTTGGCCGCGGTCACCACCTCGAAGCCGGCGAAGCGCAGCGACGTTGCCAGCAGCTCGAGGATGTTGGGTTCGTCGTCGACGACGAGCAGTTTGGCTTCAGGAGTCTTATCGTTCACCGTGCCAGTATCTCGGAGTTTCCTGAGCACAGACTGAAGCAATTCCTGCGGTTGTCTGGACGCGTCCGACGCCGCTCGGTCGGGTTCAGCGGCGGCGTCGCCTGAGCGCCGTGCGAGCCAGCTCGATGCACATGAGCATGAAGGCCACCGGGAAGAAGATCGCGGGGAAGATCGTGAATCCGCCCCACACGGTCTGACCCATGAGCGCCGCGATCAGAACGATCACCAATGACACCGAACTCAGTGCGGCCAGGATCAAGGCGATCATACCCAGCCCCGTGAGGCCTCCGATACGGACGGGTCGGGCGGGCTGAGGGTGTTCCGTGTGTGTGGGATCAGACATGGTCACCAAGGTACCAATTCAGCTCACGCGGTGGGTGAACAGCGGCTCGGACCACTCCGGCGAGGGGATAGACTCAAGAGTTCTTAGACGACCGTGAACGCCCCGCCCACCAGGGCCGGGAGCGAGACAAGAGAAACTGAGGTGATCCGCGTGCCCACGGGCAAAGTCAAGTGGTTCGATTCCGAGAAGGGTTTCGGCTTCCTGGCAACGGATGATGGACAGGAAGTGTTCTTACACTCTTCCGCCCTCCCGCAGGGAGTCACCACAGTTAAGCCGGGAACCCGCATGGATTTCGGCATTGCCGCCGGACGCCGCGGTGCCCAAGCCCTGTCCGCCACGATCATCAGCAAGCCGCCTTCCGTGGCTCGTAACACCCGCAAGCCGGCCGAGGAGATGGCGGTGCTGACGGAAGACCTGATCCGCCTGCTGGACGACATGTCTACCGGACTGCGCAAGGGCCGGTACCCGGACCGTGCGCACGGACACAAGATCGCCTCCATCCTGCGCACCGTGGCGGATGAGCTCGATGTCTGAGGAAACCACCACGCAGCCTGAGGGGACCGCCGAGAGTACGGATCAGCCCGCCGCGGTGGCGACCCTGCGACGTCGTGCGCCCAAACAGGACGGCACGCTCGCCCAGGCCGTCGACATCGCCCGCCAGGCGGTCGTGGATTCCGCCGGTGCGGAGAACGTGGGGGAACACCTGGGCATCGACGTGCACGAGGACCGACTGCTGACCCACCTGTTCGAGTGCACCATGTCCGGGTATCCAGGATGGACCTGGTTCGCGACGGTGGCCAGGGCGCCCCGGACCAAACTGGTCACGGTGTGCGAGGTCGGGTTGTTGGCCGGCGAAAATTCTTTGCTGGCTCCCGACTGGGTTCCTTGGGAAGAACGCATGCAGGCCGTCCATGATCAGGAAGACCACGACCAGGTCGAGGAATCAGGGGGCCAGGGCGAAAACCCCGACTCTCCCTCTGCGGGCTCTGAGGCCGGGTCCACCGAGACCACTGAAGCGGACGCCACCGAAACCGGCGCCGGGCAACCTGACGAGGACGCAGCCACAGAGGCAGGGACGACCGACGAGAACGAGGCGTCATCGTAAGAGCGCCCTCGTCCGCCGGTGAAACCAACGAGCACCCCGGCCCAGCGGAAACGCCGGGGACGGGGATGTTTCGTTCTCTGAAGATCCGCAACTACCGGTTGTGGTTCACCGGTGCTCTGGTGTCCAACATCGGGACATGGATGCAGCGCACGGCGCAGTCCTGGCTGGTGTTCGATGAACTGACCGACCACGATGCAACCGCCATGGGCGTGGTCATGGCCCTGCAGTTCTTGCCGCAGCTGTTGCTGGCCCCGTACGCGGGTGTTACGGCGGACCGCTACGACCGGCGCAGGATCCTCCTGGTGACCCAGACCCTCATGGGAGTGCTGGCCGCCGGGCTGGGGCTCATGGTGCTGTTCGGAGTGGCAGATCTCGTCACCGTGTATGCGTTCGCGCTGGGCTTGGGCATTGTCGCGACGTTCGATGCGCCGGTACGACAGACCTTCGTGTCCGAAATGGTGCCGGACACCCACCTCTCCAACGCGGTGGCCCTGAATTCCACCTCATTCAACTCCGCGCGGTTGATCGGCCCGGCCGTGGCCGGTGTCCTGGTCGCAGCAATTGGTTCCGGTTGGGTCTTCCTGCTGAACACTGTGACGTTCGCGGCCATGATTGCCGCGATCCTGGCGATCAATGACAAACAATTACGGTTGATGCCCAAGACCAAGCGAGGGCGAGGTCAGATCCGCGAGGGCATGGCATACGTAGTGCACCGGCCGGATTTGGTCGCCGTGATGGCCACGATCTTCATGATCGGTACGTTCGGGATGAACTTTGCCGTATATCTCGCCGCCATGGCGGGCTCTGAATTCGGTCGCGGTTCGCAGGAGTTCGGGGTGCTCAACTCGATGCTCGCCGTCGGAACGGTGACCGGTGCGCTACTGGCGGCCAAGCGGGCGCGAGCCAGACTGCGGTTCCTGTTCGCGGGGTGCATAGCGTTCGCACTCTCGACGCTCGGTGCCGCAACCGCGCCGTCCCTGGTGATCTTCGCGCTGTGGCTCATACCGAGTGGCGTCTCGGCCATGACCATCATGACCACGGCCAACGCGTACGTGCAGTCCACCACGTCCCCCGTTATGCGCGGGCGCGTGATGAGCCTCTACATGGCCATCTTCATGGGCGGCACGCCCATCGGTGCACCCGCCGTCGGTTGGCTCACCGATACTCTGGGCGCCCGCTGGGGCATGGGGTCCGCGGTGGCCGCGGGCCTGATCGGTGCGGCAATCGGGGCGTGGTTCTTCTGGCGGTTACGCAAGGAGCAAGGGCGGGTTCGTGAAGAACCGGCGGTCGAGTAGGCGAGCGATCTGTTAAAGCCGAGCGGGCGGCGTCGTCAACTACGACGCCGCCCGCTCAGCTCTCCGGGGCCACGCACCTTGAGCAGGTGCTTTCGAGACCGGCCGGGACGATCAGGACAGGGCGTTGGCCAAGGCCCAGTCGATGCACGCGAGCAATGCCTGGACGTCGGACTGGGGCACTGAGGCGAACGTGGCGATGCGCAGCTGATTGCGCCCGAGTTTCCGATAGGGGTCCACGTCCACCACACCGTTGGCACGGAGCACGGACAGCAGGCGGGCGGTGTCCACGCTGTCGTCGAAATCAACGGTGCAGACCACGGGGGAGCGATGCTGCGGATCGGCAACGAACGGGGTCGCAGTGGGAGTTCGTTCGGCCCAGTCGTACACGAGGGACGAGGTGGCTGCGGTGTGTCCGGCGGCCCACGCCATTCCACCGTTGGCGTTGAGCCAGCGCACTTGCTCGCCGAGCATGACGAGACCCGCCAGAGCCGGAGTGTTATAGGTCTGATTCTTGCGGGAGTTCTCCACCGCCGTGGCCAGCGACAGGACATCCGGGATCCAACGGTCGGAACGCGAGAGCTCGGAAATCCGATCCAGCGCGGCGGGAGAAACGGCCGCGAACCACACACCGCCGTCGGAACCGAAGTTCTTCTGCGGAGAGAAGTAGTAGACGTCGGATTCGCTGATGTCCACGTGCATTCCACCCGCGGCGGACGTGGCATCAATGATCGTCAGCGCGTCAGGGTCGGTTCCCTGCGGCCGAGTGACATCCATGATCACGCCGGTCGATGTCTCGTTCTGGGGCCACGCGAAGACGTCGATGTCCGCCCGTGGTGCGGGGCCGGCCGGTCGCGACCCGGGGTCCGCGCGCAGGATGTCCGAAGGTTCCAGGTGCGGGGCGCGGTCGGTCACCTGGGCGAATTTGGAACCGAACTCCCCGAACGAGAGGTGCTGCGCGCGGCGTCGTACCAAGCTGAACGCGGCGCTGTCCCAAAAGGTGCTCGCGCCACCCAAGCCCAGGATGATCTCGTAGCCCTCGGGGAGTCCGAAGAACTCGGAGAGCCCTTCGCGGATCTCTCCCACGAGATTGCGCACGGGAGCCTGGCGGTGCGAGGTGCCCAGGAGATTGTGGCCCGCATCGACCAGGGCGCTGACCTGTTCCGGTCGGACGCGGGACGGGCCCGCGCCAAAGCGCCCGTCCGCGGGCAACAGGGAGGCGGGAATGACAGGCAACTCGGACACGGTGCTCCTAGCGTGGTGGATCATTGAGGCAGTTCCCATTCTGCCCCCTCCAGGTTGCGGGAGGACGCAGTGTGCTGGGGCGGGCGTACCTGTCGGAGTGGGCCGATATGCTTATCGTGAATTATTCAGGAAACCCCGAATGAGAGCGCTCCTACTCGACGCGCACCCAGATTTCTCGAAGGATGGACCATGAGCGGCGATTTAATCGACACCACCGAGATGTATTTGCGCACCGTGCTCGAACTTGAAGAAGAGGGCATTGTGCCCATGCGTGCCCGCATCGTGGAGCGTCTTCAGCATTCCGGGCCCACCGTCTCCCAGACGGTCTCCCGGATGGAGCGCGACGGACTGCTCGAGGTCCTCAAGGACCGTTCCCTGTCTTTGACGGAGGCCGGTCGGTCCAAGGCCATCGAGGTCATGCGAAAGCACCGGCTGGCCGAACGTCTGCTGGCAGACGTCGTGGGGCTGGACATGGCCTATGTCCACGAGGAAGCCTGCCGTTGGGAACACGTAATGAGTGAGCGGGTCGAGCGTCGCCTCATGGCGCTGCTGGATGAACCCCGCTACTCGCCGTACGGCACGCCGATCCCGGGGATGGACGCCATCGGCGGACCTCAGGTCGGTGCCGACCGTTTCAAGGGGATGAACCTTCTGGACGCCGCGACCCAGAACCGCTCGGCCACGTTCACCGTACGGTTGCTCCCCGAGGTCATTCAGGCGGATCAGGAGCTGATCGAGACCCTCAGCTCAGCCGGTGTGCTGAACGGGGCCCACGTCAAGGTTGCCCCCTCGGACTCCGATGATTTGCGTGTCCTGGTGACCGTGACAGACACGGGCCACAGCGTGGATCTGGACCATGTGAGCGCCAAAGCGATCCGCGTGGACCTCGAACAGAACTGAGTTTGATAACAACTTTGGGCTTGTCCCCGGATGTGTGGATCATCACGGTGTGTACTACATGTGAGCCCCGTCACATACCCGCGGTAGGTAGTGTTCTCCCACGTCAAAGGGTGTTTTCAAGGGTAAAATCACCCCCACTCCACAGCGAAACGGGGGACTGATTCTGTCGGGATTTCGACTTAATCAGGCCGCATTTATCCACGTCTGCACTCGTTTCGTGACCTGTCGTAACCAAAACGTGACAATTTCGTTATCTGTCATGTACTGTTCTTTTCGTGCCGATCGCTGGTCAGATCGGCGCTCACATGCGTACCGCCTAGTTCTGCCATCGCCTGTGATCCGTACACACAATCCGCAAGGCAGAAGCGGGGGAACCAACTTCGGGCCCGTCAAGATTTTTGGGTCCTTGGGGTTAAGTCACACCGAAGCCATTGGCTGGAGTGCGGCCGGATGTCTCCCATCCGAACCCGACAGCTCACCTCGTAGGCGCAGGGAGGAAAACCAAAATGACTTTTGTTACGAAGAACTCTGCCCGCCACCGCGTCGAGACCAACTCGCACGCAGTCCGCAACACCTCCATCGCAGCAGCTGCTGCTGGCGTTGCAGTGGCCGGCATCGTTGCCCCGGCTCAGGCCAACAGCGGCATCGTCGAGCTGGGCAGCAACACCTCTTACGGTTACCAGTCCGTGTCCTCGCTCGATTCCTTGGGTGGCACCAGCTACTCCTGGACCACCGAGGCTCCCGCTGCCGCACAGGCACCGGCTGCTCCCGCTGCAGGCGGCGTGGCGCAGGCTTCCAGCCACACCGAGCAGGACTCGGGCGTTTCCACCCAGTCCAACTCTTCCGCAAGCGGCGTCGTCGGCACCGCGTTCCAGGGTGTTGGCCAGGGCTACGTCTACGGTGGCCCCGCCGTTCCCGGGCAGTGGGACTGCTCCTCGTTCGTGCAGTGGGTTTACTCTCAGCACGGCGTGGACCTGCCCCGCACCACGTGGGCACAGTTCGCATCGGCCACCCCCACCTCCACCCCGCAGCCGGGTGACCTGGTCTCCCAGAACGGTGGCGGCCACGTGGGTATCTACATCGGCAACGGCCAGATGATCTCCGCTCTGAATGCATCTCAGGGCACGCAGGTTCACTCCGTGAACGCTATGCAGCTGGACGGCTACTACTCCGTACGCTGATCCGCATGAGCTGGGCGGCGATCCAATCGCCGCCCAGCTACTGCGCGTCTTGACGGGCACGTGCTCTGCCACCGCACCGTCAGTCGGGTCCCCCGATGACCCCACCTTTTCTTTGATCCGGCACCATCGTGCCCCTCCGCCCGCACCCTTGAATGATTCGCGCATGTTTCCGCGCGCTGATCTTCAGCACACTCCCGTGCCTGTGGGCGGTCTCCGAACGCGTAAGGAACCCTGACGTATGTCGCCCGAAACGAACACCCAGACTCGCGCCGGCCTCTTCGCCGGTAAGGCCCGCACCGTGGCCGCCGTTGCTGCATTCTCCGGTTTGGCTCTCGCCACCACCGTCTCCGTGCAGGCAACCCAGAACGCTTCCGACGAGACCCCCGCAGCCGTCGTGGCCGAGGCTCCCGCCGCAGAGCAGACTGTAACCGCCGAGCCGGCCGCCAAGTCCGATTCCTCCAAGGCTGAGAAGGCCGAGAAGAAGGAAGAGAAGGCAGCCCCGAAGGGTGAGGCTCCCAAGGCTGAGGCAGCTCCCGCAGTGGTCGAGGCAGTGCCCGCTTCCCAGGTTGCTCCCGCCCCCGAGGCTCCCAAGGCCGAGGTTGCTCCGGCTGCTCAGGCTCCCGCGGCTGAAGCTGCTTCCATCAAGGTTGCTCCCGCTTCCAAGAACGTGACCCCGGTTGCTCCGGCCGCCCAGGCTCCCGCTGCTCAGGCACCGGCTGCCGAGGCTCCCGTTGCTCAGGGCCGCCACGCTGCTCCGGCAAACGCTGACACCCAGGCACGCGAAGCTGCTGCAGCTCAGGAAGCCGGCGTTGCCTACCAGGCTCCCGCCGCTCCGGTTGTGACCCCCGCGTCCAACAACAACGCTCCCGCTGCTCAGGCTCCCGCCGCTCCGGCTCCGGCCGCTGAGGCTTCCAAGCCTGCTGCTCCGGCCGCACCGGCCGCACCGGCTGAGAAGCCCGCCACCGTGGCTCCGCAGTCCTCGAACGCTTCCGCCAGCGGCAAGGGCCAGGCCATCCTGAGCGCTGCTGAGGGTCAGATCGGCGTCACCCAGGACTGCACCATGCTGGTGACCAACTCCCTCAAGGCTGTTGGCATCAACCACCACGGCTGGCCCGAGAGCTACAAGTCCCTGGGCACCCAGGTGTCTGCTTCCGAGGCCAAGGCCGGTGACATCGCCTACTACGCCAACGGTGGTTCCGGCTTCGCACACGTCGCCATCTACGCCGGTGACGGCCAGGCTATCCACGGTGGTTGGAACGGCAACCAGACCGTGAAGCAGAGCGTCAACGTGGGCTCCGGCCCCGAATTCATCCGCGTGGGCTGAGTCTAGACACTCACTTATCCGCGGTAGGCACCCGTCCTTGACGGTGCCACGCCTCGAGTCGGGACCGGTTGTGTACCCGGCCCCGATGAGAAAATAGCAAAACCACACGAACCCCGCCGACCACGGGGTTCGTGTGTTTTTGCGTTACACGCATGTTTTGTGGATCACCCCGTTCACGCGGCATTCAGAGGATCGATCTAAAATGAGGACCATGCCCACCGATTACTCACGCGCAGCGCGCACGCCCCTGGATCAGGAATTCACGTACCTCGCCATCGGTATGGTCGCCGGCGCGATCCCCGGCATCATTGTGGGATTCATCGTGGCGGCCTTCGTGGGCCACGCAGCCATGTGGTTGTCGGTGTTCGGTGGCGTGGGCATCGTGGTCGGCCTGGTCGTGGCCACGCTGCTTTATCGCCGACGCCGCTCCAAGACGTCCGCGACCGTGGCGTCAGATCCGGGCGATCGCCTCAAGCGCTGAAATCTCGACGCGCACGTTACTCCGCGCGCGTTCCTCCCATAATTCCGCCCCTCGATCGGTGTGGAAGAGCGCGGGTTTGTCGAGCAATCGCGTCAAGATCTCGGCGCGGGCCGGTGCGAACTCCGAGTCCGGAACGTGGCGGTATTCGTCACGAACGTCTCGGGCGTACTCATCGTAAGTGGCCTGATCCGCTCCGAGGATCGACAGATCCGCATCCACGAGGGTTTGCGCTTCAACATCGTCCGGAGCGGGCCGGTGGTCCACGGTCACCAGAATCAAGTCGGCTACGCGTCGGCAGCGATCCCCGTCCCAACCGGCCATGCTCAATCGGTTTCTCGCGAGATCGGCCGATTGCTGTTCGTCCGTACCGGCCTGCCCCTGGTGAACGGCATCGTGGAACCACGCTGCGGCCATCAGCTCCGGGTGCTCGCGCGGTTCCGTGAGAATCTCGATGGACTCGAGCACACGCAGGAGATGACTGAGATCGTGATAGCTGCGATGCGGCTCGCTCCACCGTTCCACGAGTTCCTCACTGAGCCAGGGCATGCCCGGGAACAAGCTGTGCCAGCGCTGGTGCAGAGCCGATGCCAACCGTTTGGGGCGGCGTCGTGCGGGCACCCGCATACCGCTGGCCACGAGGATCTTGACCAGTTCTTTACCGTCCACGGGAATGGCCCCGGCACCCATGGCGTCAGCGTGGCGGTGGGCCGGGACGTCATAGTGGTCCAGATCGAAGGCGCGCGGTGAGATCCCCAGTGTTGCGGCAAACGCGTGAAGCTCCGCGACCGAGGTGTCCGAGACCAGGTGGGAGAAGACTGTTCCGTGCGCGGGCCACCGGGGAGGGTCGATAAACAAGGTCATGGTTCCATTGTGGGGGTTCCAACTCGCGGCGGACGTTCACGCGGCATAAACTATGTTCTCGTTGCCCTCGTAGCTCAGGGGATAGAGCACGGCTCTCCTAAAGCCGGTGTCGTTGGTTCGAATCCAATCGAGGGCACGAAAAAGTCCCACCGTTGCCGGTGGGACTTTTACATGTCAAGACTCAGTCGTGGGGTTTCTGGCCGGGGAGCTTGCCCTGCGCGAAGTCGTTGAGCTTGCGGCGCACCACCATGATGTTCACGATCAAGGCCACCACGATCACTGCGGCGAGCAAGGCCCAGCGTGCGAACACGAGGCCCGAGGCCGAGGAGACCAGAGCGGTGTCGTCGGGGGAGGCCACGGCGGCTTCGAGAGCCCGGTTGCCGAGTACGAAAACCAGGGCGTACGCGAGTGCCACCAACCAGAACAGCCACTTCACGGCCCGCTTGGCGGTGTTCAGGCCGAAGAACAAGAGCAATCCCAGCGCGAAGAGGAGGGGCGCGAACAGGCCGGTGGTCGCGTGGACCCCGGTGTAATCGCCCAGTCCGGTGTCGCCGAGGGCTTGCGAGAACTGCGCAATGTACGGCTGGTCGAAGCCGCCGAACTGGAGCTCCGGAACCCCCATGCCGCCCGCGGCTCGCTCACTGAAGCCCGGCAGAACGACGGCATGGTAGTACGCCCAGATCGCGAGGCCGATCACGAGTACCGCGCCCACCACGATCGACGCCGACGACGCCTTGGCCGGCTCGGCCTTGAGCGCACCGTTGGGCATCTCGTGAACGTGTTGTCCCCTGCGGGGCGCTGGGGCTGCCGTGGCACCCGCGCGTTTCGACGAGCCCGCCGACTTTCCGTACTTCTTGGCCTTCTGCGAATTGGTCATGCCCATGACAGCCATTATCCCCGGTTCCTGGGTCCACGGGCGTTGCCGAGAGTTCGCGGACAGGTGGGTCGCGTGGGAGTAGGCTTTGTGACTACGGGTACACATCGGAAAATCGCCGGTGACACTAGGTGCCCCGCGGGCACCGCGGAAGGATGGTGACGGTTGTGGAACTTTCCATCGGCCTGCCAGACGGGTTCCTCATGCGTGTGGATCAAGGGTCCGCGCTCACGCTCTACGAGACTGATCACAGCACCGTTCGGCGGCGAATAGATTGCTCGTGCCTGGACGGAGCCAAAATCGTGGACATCGTGTGGTCCCACAAGCTCTCGGCGGTCATCGTGGCGGTTCCCTCCAGGCATCAACTGTTCCGGTGGGATGCCTACACCGACACCCTCCAGGAATACGCCGGGACCGGTGAGAAGGGTCGTCGAGACGGCCGCATCGCGCAGGCCAAGTTCGCTTCCACGGTGTCCATCACAGAATCCGGGGACGGACGGCTGTGGTTCGTCGACAAGGATTCGTCCTCGTTGCGCTATATCGAGATCGACACGGACCGACCCGACGGCGGACCCCATGTGGTTACGGTGATCGGACGTCACGGGGCAGGGTACAAGGACGGCCCCGCGGATGAAGCCCAGCTCAACCATCCCGAAGATCTCCAAGTTCTCTACGACGGTTCGATCGTGGTGGCCGATACCGGTAATCACGCGATCCGTCATCTGGACGTCAATGAGTTGGAAGTCTTCACCACGTATGGCGGGCCCGAACAGGATCCCAACGAGTTCGATGATGACGACTTCACGTTGGAGGCACCAATTCGCGTGACCGTGGCGGACTCGCAGCTGTGGGTCGACGACGCCAACGGTCGCCACATGCTCGAGCCCAAGTACGTGTGAGCGCAATCCTCGTGTAATTCTCCATGTAATGGGTGTCTGACGGCCTGGATAAACTGGGCGGACCATGGATTACCTCGCAGACAACCCTTTGCTCTCGGCCGCTTCGGTGCGTTCGTCGTCCGCGCCCACTACACCCGCGCACCAGGGTGCTTCCACCGGGCAACTGGTGGAGGGGCTCAACGAACCGCAACGCGCTGCCGTGGAGCACGCCGGATCGCCGCTGCTGATTGTGGCCGGTGCGGGTTCCGGTAAGACTCGGGTGCTCACGCATCGGATCGCCTATCTCTTGGCCTCGGGGCGAGCCAATCGCGGTGAGATCCTGGCCATCACGTTCACCAACAAGGCCGCGGCCGAAATGCGCGAACGCATCGAGGACCTGGTGGGGGACTCCGCTCGCTCCATGTGGATCTCCACGTTCCACTCCCTCTGCGTGCGGATTCTGCGCCGCGAGGCCAAGACCCTGGGCCTCACCTCCAATTTCTCGATCTACGACGCCGCCGATTCGCTACGTTTGATCACCCAGGTCGCCAAGCAGCACGAGCTGGATCCCAAGCGCTTTGCGCCCAAGGCCATTCAGCACAAGATCTCCGCACTCAAGAACGAGCTCGTGGATGACGAGACGTTCCTGTCCCGGGCCAACAGCACTGATCCGTTCGAGATGGCCGTGGCCGAGGTCTACCGGGGCTACATGCAGCGGCTGCGGGCGGCCAACGCCCTGGACTTCGACGATCTCATCGGGGAAACGGTGCATATGTTCCGGGCCTTCCCCCAGGTCCTTGACTACTACCGTCGCCGTTTCAAGCACATCCTGGTGGACGAGTACCAGGACACCAACCACGCGCAGTACGCCCTGGTGCGTGAACTGGTGGGCGGCACCTCGGAGAACTACCGTGACGAGACCGGTTTGCCGCCGGCCGAACTCACGGTCGTGGGTGACTCCGATCAGTCCATTTACGCGTTCCGCGGCGCAGACATCCGCAACATCACGGACTTTGAACGGGACTTCCCCTCGGCCCAGACCATCCTGTTGGAACAGAACTACCGTTCCACCCAGAACATCCTATCCGCGGCCAACTCCGTGATCTCGCAGAACTCGGGTCGCCGGGACAAGAAGCTTTGGACGGCCGAGGGCAGCGGCGCACCCATCATCGGTTACGCCGCGGAGAACGAGCACGAAGAAGCTCGTTTCATTTCCGAGGAGATCGATCGCCTCCAGGACGAAAATGGTGTGCGTCCCGGGGACGTGGCCGTCTTCTACCGCACCAACGCGCAGTCGCGCTCCCTCGAGGAGATCCTCATGCGCGTGGGACTGCCGTACAAGGTGGTCGGTGGCACACGCTTCTACGAGCGTAAGGAAATCAAGGACGTCATCTCCTATTTGCGCGCCATTGCGAACCCCGCAGACGACATCAATGTGCGGCGCGTGATCAACGAACCCAAGCGGGGCATCGGCGACCGGGCCCAAGGTGCTATTGCGGCACTTGCGGATCGGGAGAACATCAGCTTCAGTCAGGCCATGCACCGCTTGGACGAGGCGCCCGGGCTGGCCAAGCGATCCGCCAATGCAGTGGAGAAGTTCGTGCAACTCATGGACGACCTGGAGGAATTGTCGCGCACCTCATCCGTGACCACTGTGCTTGAGGCCGTCCTGGAGCAATCCGGGTACTTGGAGGCACTGCGCTCGTCCAACGATCCCCAAGATGAATCCCGCGTGGAAAACCTGGCCGAGCTCGTGGCCGTGGTCCGCGAATTCGAGAAGGACCACCCGGACGAGGGGTTGGGGGAGTTCCTCGAGCACGTGGCTCTCGTGGCGGACGCGGATCAGATCCCGCAGCAGCCCGAACCCGCGGATGGTTCGGTCAGCGCGCAGCAGATCGCCAAGGAGGTCGAGGAAGCCCGGTCACAGGGAGTCGTGACGCTGATGACCCTGCACACCGCCAAGGGACTCGAGTTCCCGGTCGTGTTCCTCACCGGCATGGAGCACGGAATCTTCCCGCACCAACGCAGTTTCTTGGACCCCTCCAGCATGGAAGAGGAGCGCCGTTTGGCCTACGTGGGCATCACCCGCGCTCGGCAACGGCTATACTTCACGCGCGCGGAATCCCGCTCCATGTGGGGTCAATCGCAGTTCAATCCGCCCAGTCCGTTCCTGGAGGAAATTCCGGGCGACCTGTTGGACTGGAAACGCGAAGGGTCGGCCTCCTCGGGCCTGGGATGGGGTTCACCCATCCACGCGGGCGGGGACCGGCGGGGCGCCATGAGCGGATCCTCCTGGGCGGCCGGGGCCGGATCGGGAGCGTCCTTCAAGAGGCTCGGAGCGGCGTCGGCGGGGCGAGTGCAGCCGCGCAAAGAAATCCCGGCGCTGTCCGTGGGTGACGCCGTGGAGCACACGGCATTCGGCAGAGGCTCCGTGATCTCCCTCGAAGGATCCGGGGACAAAACCGTGGCCAAGGTGCGCTTCGGCGCGGAGGAGAAGCGACTCCTGCTGCGTTACGCCCCCATCAGCAAGGTGTCCTGAGCCCAGACCGACGCACCAGCGGACCACCTAGAGGAACAGGAACACCAACGCCGTGAATACCGCGGTGGTGCGTAACGACTCTCCCGTGAGTACATGGATGATTCCCAACAAGAGCGTGCTGACCAGGGTCGCTATTGCTACGGCACCTCCCGCAGCCAGGAACATGACCACTCCGAGTGACACTCCCACCACGACTCCGCCCCAGGGAATGAAGCCGGCGGCCGGAAACGAGAAGCGGAGGCGTAACGCGCGGTGGCTGTATGCCAGGAAGCTCGCGATCAGGCACGCCCGACCCACGTGATAGACCAGCCAAGCGACCATGGGCAACCATGCAACGGGTCCGTACATCTCGTAGAGCTCGAAATAGTTCCGGACCGGCGCCATGCTCCACGAGTCCGTGACGAACACGGGCAACACGATGGCCGCGAGAACGGCGGCGACAAAACACACGAAGGTCCTGGACCACGTCCGGTGACTCAGCGGAGTGCCGAACTCGGAGGGCATCGGGTCCACGCCACGGCGGCGGGACCAAGCGACCAACAGGCGCGCGAGTGCGAGCCAGGCCAGGCCCAATCCGACCCAGAAAAGAATTTGCAACGCCAACGGGTAATACGTGGGAATGTCACCGGTGACCGTGAGTACGGAACCGTCGACCACCAGTTCCAGGCCCAGTCCGATGAAGGACATGGTGGCCAGAGCAGTCATGAACCCCCGGTCGGCAGGGCGGGCATCCCAAACATCCGCAAGTTCCACGCTTCGCATGGGCACCAGTCAATCAGTCCTGGGCGAGGAAACGGCGAATTGCAGCGCACGGAGAGCTTTGCATCTACTGAAGTGTGACGCGAGTTATCTACTCAATGGACTAAAATCACCCTGAGGGCAGTATTGCCGTGCGCACGTGCGGCCTACCCCGATCTATCAGGTCGATCCGTTGAAGCACTGAGCTTGAGCGGACCGACACAACACCTCGACGCAAAGGACACTTATCCGTGGACCTGTTTGAGTACCAGGCACGCGACCTGTTCGAAAAGCACGGTGTTCCCGTGCTGGCCGGCATTGTCGCCACCACCCCCGAAGAAGCCAAGGCAGCAGCAGAGAAGATCGGCGGCGTGACCGTCGTCAAGGC
>CAACWU010000215.1_pt1 | contig 18259 bp, 10 predicted proteins | sample 2275741 | NCBI WGS metagenome assembly CAACWU01 (sample SAMEA5312470, study PRJEB27640) | indoor metagenome | biome: indoor environment; feature: uncontrolled; material: tiles wood | place: Germany | collected 2014-07-07
CATACACCGTGGTAGAATCGAAAGGCTGAAAGGGGTTTGTGTACATGGTTTTTGAGGTTGGCGAGACGGTTGTCTACCCCCACCACGGTGCCGCAACGATCGAAGAGATCAAGACGCGCACCATCAAGGGCGAAGAGAAAATGTATCTGCGTCTGAAGGTCACGCAGGGCGATCTGATGATCGAGGTTCCCGCTGACAACGTGGACCTCGTGGGAGTGCGAGACGTCGTTGACGAGGAGGGACTCAAGGAAGTCATCTCCGTTCTGCAGGCCAAAGATGCTGAAGAGGCGTCCAACTGGTCCCGCCGTTACAAGGCAAACCTGGAGAAGCTGGCTTCCGGCGACGTCCTCAAGGTTGCCGAGGTCGTTCGTGACCTGTGGCGTCGTGATCAGGGTCGTGGATTGTCGGCTGGCGAGAAGCGCATGTTGGCCAAGGCCCGTCAGATCCTCACGTCGGAGCTCGCTCTGGCCAAGGAGATCGACGAGGAAGAAGCCGAGAAGCGCCTCGACGACATCCTGGCCGCTTGATTCAGGGTCACTCCGACTCGTATGACATCGACTGATTTTTCCGCGAGCCCGTCCTTTGAGGACGGGCTCGCAGTCATTGTGGTGGCCGCGGGTTCCGGCACGCGTCTGGGATACGGGATGCCCAAGGCGTTGGTACCCGTGGCCGGGCGCCCCATTCTCGAGATCGCTCTCGAATCGGTGGCGCGCGCAGCTCCCGGTGCGGACATCATCGTTACGGTGCCCGCCGGGGATTCTGGGTTGAGCGACGTCGCGGCAGCGCACGGGGCCCGCCCGGTCACCGGCGGAGCTACGCGAGCGCAGTCGGTTGCGTGCGGCCTGGCCGCGCTGGGTTCCGACTCTCGGTTCGTGCTGGTTCACGACGCCGCTCGCTGCCTCGTGCCCACGCGGGTCACTTCCGCGGTGGTCGCCGCCCTCGCGTCGGGTGAACGCGCGGTGGTCCCCGTCCTTCCCGTCACCGACACGGTTCGTGGGGTGGATGCTCAGGGCCACAGCACGGGAACCGTGGATCGATCCGGGCTGCGTGCGGTGCAGACTCCGCAGGGCTTCGAGGCCCAACTCCTGGTGGATGTAAACCTGCAGGCCGGTCTCCTTGAGCGCGATGAGCAAGGAGCACTGACCCCCGTGGACCGTGCGGAGGATCCTGAGGGCATCACCGATGACGCCTCTCTCATTGAACGTTTCACCCCGGAGGTGCCCGTGACGTTCCTGGCCGGGGACGAAGAGTCCTTCAAGATCACGCGCCCCTTCGATCTGATCACCGCCCGCGCTGTCCTGGAAGAGCTTGCTCGATAATTCAACGCTCGTGCCGGCCCTGGACGATCGGTGAGTAGGGTCCCACAGGAAACATCGGAGATGATGGACTCATGAACGAACAACCCGAATCCTCGTTGCCGCAAGCCGGCCAACTTCAACTCACCGGCATCGGCGTGGACGTCCACGCCTTCGGTCCGGAGGGGACACCTTTGTGGGTGGCAGGTCTGCACTGGCCAGGGGAGCGCGGTCTCACGGGCCACTCGGACGGCGATGTGGTGGCCCACGCCGCCGCTGACGCGTTGTTCTCGGCGGCCGGCATCGGCGACCTGGGGGTGCACTTCGGCACGGATCGCCCGGACATGGCGGGCGCGTCGGGAGAGCGGATCCTGAGCGAAGCCGCAGCCATCGTGCGGGAGGCCGGGTACGACGTCGGTAATATCTCGGTGCAGCTGATCGGGAACCGGCCCAAATTCTCGCCCCGTCGAGAAGAAGCCGCCACGGTACTCAGCAAGGCAGCCGGCGCGCGGGTGCATCTGAGCGCAACCACCACGGACGCCCTCGGACTGACCGGCCGCGGCGAGGGGCTGGCCGCCGTTGCGACCGCCCTCGTGGTTCCGCGCGGCTAGACTGGGCGGGTGACTTTGCGCTTCTACGACACCGCCTCAGCAACCGTTAAAGACTTTGAACCTGTGTACCCGGGCGAGGCCCGGCTGTACTACTGCGGTGCCACGGTGCAGGGGGCGCCGCACATCGGGCATGTGCGTTCCGCGCTCGTGTTCGACCAGCTCGCACGCTGGCTCGCCTTCCGCGGTTACAAGGTGACCACCGTCCGCAACGTCACGGACATCGACGACAAGATTCTGGTGAACTCCGCGGCGTCCTTCGACCCCGATTACGCGGGCAACCACCCGCGCGAAGAATGGTGGGCACTGGCCTATCGCTTCGAACGCGTTTTCGGCGATGCATATGCCGCTCTGGGCATCGCCGCCCCCACCTACGAGCCGCGCGCCACCGGTCACATCCCGGAAATGCACGCGCTCATTCAGAAGCTCATTGATGACGGCCACGCCTATCCGGCTCAGGACGATTCCGGCGACGTCTACTTCGACGTGCGTTCGTGGCCGCGCTACGGCGAACTGACGCGCCAGCGTGTCGACGACATGCAGGATGCTCCGGACGCAGATCCCCGCGGCAAGCGTGACCCCCGAGACTTCGCCCTGTGGAAGGGTCACAAGGCGGACGAGCCGGAGACCGCCGGATGGGATTCGCCGTGGGGCAAGGGGCGTCCCGGCTGGCACCTCGAATGCTCGGCCATGGCAGCCAAGTACGTGGGCACGCACTTCGATATCCACGGTGGCGGCCTGGACCTGAGATTCCCGCACCACGAGAACGAGCTGGCCCAGTCCACCGCGGCGGGTCAGGAGTTCGCGAACTTCTGGCTCCACAACGGACTGGTCACCTACCAGGGCGAGAAGATGTCCAAGTCCATCGGCAACACGGTTTCGCCCGAACAGATGCTCGCCGAGGCACGCCCGTTGGCCGTGCGTTACTACCTGGGGCAAGCCCACTACCGTTCGGTCCTGGACTACCGGCCCACGTCACTGCAGGAAGCGACGTCGGCCGTCGAACGCGCGGAAGCCGTCCTGGTCGCCGCGCGCGCCGCGGGGTTGAGCCTCGACTGGCAGCCGGAGGACGTCCCCGAGAATTTCACGCGCGTCATGGACGAAGACCTCAACGTCCCCCAGGCGCTCGCGGTGCTGCACGAGACGGTGCGCGCCGCCAACGGCGCGCTGGCTTCGGGTGATGTCGACGACGCCGCCGCGCCGGTTCGCGCCGTGGCTGCCATGTCCGAGGTGCTCGGACTCCTGCAGCTCATGAACCTTAACGGCAGCGGGGCCGGCGGAGGTGCCGAGCACCAGGCACTGGATTCCCTGGTCCGCCAGCTGTTGGAACAGCGGGCACAGGCGCGCGCGGACAAAGACTGGGCACTCGCCGATCAGATCCGCGATCAGCTCGCCGATGCGGGCGTGGTCGTGAAGGACGGAGCCCAGGGTTCCGCGTGGTCGGTCTGACCCGGTCACTGCCCTAAACTGACACATAGATCGCTGACCACCTCGGGGCGGCGAGAGCGCCGTACACCCGTGAGAGACACGGAGTAGACAACCATGGCCCAATCCAATCGACCCGGAGCCGTTCGCAAGAACAAGAAGGGCGCCGTCGTGGGCAGCGGTGGGCAACGCCGCAAGGCACTGAAGGGTCGCGGCCCCACCCCCAAGGCCGAGGACCGCGTGTATCACAAGGCCTACAAGGCCAAGCAGGCTGCCGCACGCAAGCAGCAGACCTCGCACAACCGGCCGACTCGTGCGGGCAAGGGCCCCATCAAGGAGGACCTGGTCACGGGCCGCAACTCGGTGCTCGAGGCCTTGCGTTCCAACGTGCCCGCCAAGACTCTGTTCGTGGCCACCAAGATCGAGGTGGACGACCGCGTCAAGGACATTCTTCAGATGTGCGCCGAGCGCAATGTTCCCACGCTGGAAGCCTCCCGCTCGGAGCTGGACCGACTCACCTCGGACGCTGTTCACCAGGGCGTGGCGCTGCAGGTTCCGCCCTACGACTACCGCGACGCGGACGAGCACGCGGCCGCAGTGATCCGCCGGTACGATCCCAAGGACCCGGAGTCCAAGGCGCCGCTCTTCGTCGCGCTGGACGGCATCACCGACCCGCGCAACCTGGGCGCGATCATTCGCAGCGTCTCAGCATTCTCCGGTGACGGCGTGATCCTTCCGGAACGCCGCTCCGCCGCAGTGACCGCCACCGCGTGGAAGACCAGCGCCGGTGCAGCAGCACGGGTGCCCGTGAGCAAAGCGACCAATCTGACCCGCACGCTCGAGAACTGCAAAAAGGCCGGCTACTTCGTGGTGGGTCTGGACGGCGGCGGTGACGTGCAACTGCCCGAACTGAACCTCGCGACCGAGCCGCTGATCGTGGTGGTCGGTTCGGAAGGTAAGGGGCTGTCCCGCCTCGTCACCGAGCACTGCGACGCGATCGTGTCGATTCCCATTGACTCCACCATGGAGTCGCTGAACGCATCCATGGCGGTGGGCATCACGCTCTACGAAGTGTCGCGCAGACGTGCAAGCGCGTAGTTATCCGCTGGGGGTTCACCCATCGCTGTCCGGGGACGGCAGCGCCAACGTGGCCGTTTACGCACCGGGAATCGACGAGCTCGAACTGGTGTATCAGCGCCCGGGTGGCACGTGGCGTCGTCACCGCCTCAAGGGGCACAACCACGGCATCCATTACGGAACGGTGCCACCCCCGTTGCACGGAGACGGCGAGGTCGAGCGCGCGGAGATGCTCGATGTAGACGTGTGCCCCGCCATGCCCGAGGGCACCCGTTACGGATTCGTCCCCTTCTCGACCACGGCCAAGCGCACTCCGGACCCGTCCAGGGAACAGATCTTGCTGGACCCCTACGGCCGCGGACTCACCAGGGTGAGTCCTCCGCCGACCGTCATGAATCCCGGCCCTGACGCGTACGGCGGAAAGTACGTGTCCCAGGTGGTCGCCCAGAACTACCACTGGGAGAACCCCGGCCGTCCCAGCATTCCGTGGCGGGACACCATCATTTATGAAGCCCACGCCAAGGGCCTCACCATGCTCCACCCGGACCTCCCCGAAGAGGTGCGGGGCACCTACGCCGGGCTCGCGCATCCCGTGATCCTCAAGTATCTGCAGGATTTGGGCATCACTGCCATTGAATTGTTGCCCGTGCACGCTCACCTGGACGAGCCCCATCTCACCAAGAACGGGCTCAGTAATTACTGGGGGTACAACACCCTCAATTTCTTCACCCCGCACTTCGGGTATGCCACGCGTGCCGCGCAAGACGCAGGTCCCACCGCCGTCCTCAATGAGTTCAAGCACGCCGTGGACGCGCTGCACGGTGCTGGAATTCAAGTGTTCCTGGACGTGGTCTACAACCACACCGCCGAGGGCGGAAGCGAAGAACCCGCCTACAGTTGGCGCGGGCTGGGGGACCGGCAGTACTACCGTCATGACACCCACGGCAATTACGTGGACGTGACCGGCTGCGGGAATTCGGTGAACTTCGCGGACCCGCAGGTGGTCCGCATGGCACTGGACTCACTGCGCTACTGGGTCACGGAGTGCCACATCGACGGGTTCCGCTTCGACCTCGCCCCGGAGCTCGGGCGGGACGAGAACCATCACTTCACCCGCAATCACCCGTTCTTCGTGGCCGTCGCCGCAGATCCCGTGCTGCAGGGCATACGCATGATCTCGGAACCGTGGGACGTGGGAGCCGGGGGTTGGCAGACCGGACGCTTCCCGACCGGTTGGGCGGACTGGAACGACACCTACCGTGACACCGTGCGCAATTTCTGGCTCTCCGGTCAGCGCACCATGGCCCGCGGGGGCGGCGGCGGCAATGCCGCCCGTCTTGCCGGAGTCATCTCCGGCTCGGCGGACATGTTCGCACCCGATGGTCGCACCACGCTGGCTTCCGTGAACTTCGTGACCGCCCATGACGGCTTCACGATGTACGACCTCACGGCCTACGACGGCAAGCACAACCAAGCCAACTTGGAGAACAACGCAGACGGCACCAACGACAACCACTCGTGGAACCACGGTGAAGAAGGTGTGTCGGACAACGTGGCGCGTAGGACGGCGCGTGCCAAGACGGTGCGGAACATGATGGCCACGTTGCTGGTGTCGCAGGGTGTTCCCATGATCACGGCCGGGGACGAGTTGCTCCGCAGTCAGGGCGGCAACAACAACGCCTACTGCCAGGACAACCGCATCTCGTGGGTCGATTGGAAGCTCACACCGTGGCGGCGGTCCATGCTCAAGACCACCCGGCGGTTGATCGCCATCCGTAAGACGTTCCTGGCAAGCCAGCCCAGTCACTTTCCGGCTCGCCCGGAAGACGTTCTGCTGTACTGGTACGGACCCGACGGCCACGCCATGACCCCCGAGCTGTGGCAAACGGATGGCTCCAGGGTCGTTCAGGTGGTACTGGGTTCATGCGGTGGCGAACTGGCGGGAACCTTCGTCATCAACGGCTCCAATGATCCGGTCATCGTGACGCTGCCCGGAGTCGAGGATCTGTCGACCCCGGCCACGTGCGCCGCGGGCTACCCGGTCACCCGCGGGTCCTACGAACTGGTGCTGGCCACGGACTTCGAGCTCGACGAACGAGCGGGCGCAGAGTTCAGCGGCGGAGACGAGTGCCGGGTCCCGGCGCAGAGCATCGCGATGTTCTCGCTCGCCTAAAGCCTGAAGCCTGAAGCCTGACGGCTGACTGCTGACGCCAAAAACCGCGGGCGCGACACCCTTGTTGGGGTGCCGCGCCCGCGGTCTTCTCAGCAGCTCGTCGGCGGTGAGTCGACGGCGCTCGCGCTAAGCAGCGTTGCGCACCAGCCCCAACTCGGCCGGACCTGCCAGCTCCTCGTTGGAGGGCAGCACACGCACTGTATAGCCGAACGGGCCGGAGCGATCGATCGTCAGGGCCCCACTGAACAAGAAACGGCCGTTGCCCAGCTCAGTCACCCGATCCAGATAGGCGTAGCTGCGCTCGTGGATGTGATCCGATTCGGACACGTGGCCGAAACCGACCTGCACCTTGACATCCTGCGGGTTCAACGACCCCAGGTTGATGTAGGCGTTGATGGTCAGCTCGTCACCGATCTGGGGTTCCTGCAGCACACCTTCGGCGTCCACATGCTCAACGTGTACCTGCGGCCACGCCTGACGAACGCGTTCGATCCAGCGCGAGGTGGAACGCGCCACCTTGCCGTTGTCCGCAATCGAACGACGACCGGAGACGCAGGCCGGTACGTACAACTTCTGCACGTAATCGGTCAGCATGCGGCGGGCCGACACGTTGGGGCCAAGGGTGGCCAACGTGTGCTTGACCATTGCGAGCCACTGGTGGGGAATCTCCTCCGACGTGATCTCGGGGTCATCCGTTGTTTCACCGTAAAAACGAGGTGCCACGTGGTTCTCGATCAGCTCGTAGAGGGCTGCGGCCTCGATGTCATCGCGCTCGTCCGTGCTGGCTTTGTTGTCCGCGGTGGGAATGGCCCAGCCGTTCTGGCCGTCATACATTTCGTCCCACCAGCCGTCCAACACGGACAGGTTCAGTCCACCGTTCATGGCGGCCTTCATGCCGGATGTACCGCACGCCTCGAGCGGGCGCAACGGGTTGTTCAACCACACGTCACATCCCGGGAACAACACACGTGCCATGGCGATGTCGTAGTTGGGCAGGAACACGATGCGGTGGCGAACCTCCGGGTCATCCGTGAAGCGCACCAGGTCCTGAATCATGCGCTTGCCCATTTCATCGGCCGGGTGGGATTTACCCGCCACAACCAACTGAATGGGGTTGTCCGGATCCAGCAGCAGTTTCTTGAGCCGCTCGGGATCACGCAGCATGAGTGTCAGGCGCTTGTAGGTGGGCACACGGCGTGCGAAACCAATGGTCAGCACATCCGGGTCCAGCACGGAGTCCGTCCACGCTAGCTCGGCATCGGCGGCGCCGCGTTTCTTCCACGAGGCGCGCAAGCGGCGTCGGACATCGTGCACCAAACGCTCGCGGAGATCGCGGCGAACCTGCCACAGGTCGTTGTCGTCCGCCTGGTAGATCTTGCGCCAGCGCGAGGCCGGGTCCTGGTCGTTCTCCTGCGGGTCCACAGCGATGGCCCGCATGGCCGGGTCGATCCAGGACGGCGTGTGCACGCCGTTGGTGACCGAGGTGATCGGAACCTCCTCGGTGTCGAACCCGGACCACAGGCCGTGGAACATGCCGCGGGAGACTACACCGTGCAGCTTGGCCACACCGTTGGCCCGCTGGGCCAGCCGCAGTCCCATGACGGCCATGTTGAATTTGCTGGGGTCTCCACCCTCGTAGCTCTCGGCACCCAATTCCAGGATGTGCGCCGTGGCAACGGCGGGGGTCAACCCCGCGTTGACGAAGTATTCGACCTGCGCGCGATCGAAGCGATCGATGCCGGCCGGCACCGGGGTGTGGGTAGTGAACACCGTGGCGGAACGAACTGCGGTGAGAGCCTCGTTCCAGGTCATGGGCTCGGAGCCATCCTGCGGGTTCATCAATTCCTGGATCCGTTCGATCCCCAGGAAACCGGCGTGGCCCTCATTGCAGTGGAAGACTTCGGGTGCGGGAGCCCCGGTGATGCGGGAGAACGCGCGCAGGGCACGAATGCCACCCATGCCCAGAAGTAGTTCCTGTTGCAGGCGGTGATCGCTTCCGCCGCCGTAGAGGCGGTCGGTCACGTTGCGGGCGTGTTCGTCGTTCTCGGGAATGTTGGAATCCAACAGCAGCAGCGGGACACGGCCCACGTCTGCGCGCCAGATCTGTGCTGACAGTGACCGGGAATTGGGCAGGGGCAGCGAAATCCGTGCCGGGGTTCCGTCCTGCTCACGCAGCAAGGTCAACGGCATTTCGTCGGGATCGAGTACGGGGTAGGTTTCCTGCTGCCAACCGTCCTGGGACAGCGACTGCTTGAAGTAACCGGCCTGGTACAGCAGCCCCACACCAACCACGGGAATGCCCATGTCGGAGGCGGTCTTCAGGTGGTCGCCGGCGAGGATTCCCAGGCCACCGGAATACTGGGGCAGCACAGAGGTGATGCCGTACTCGGCGGAGAAATACGCAATGGCGGCCGGGGCGTCGTCGGTCTGTGTGCGCTGGTACCACTGGGGCTGGGTCAGGTAACTGGTCAGATCGGCGTCGAGCGTCTTGATCTGTTCAACGGTCTGGGGGTCTTCGGCGATCTGCTGGATCTCTTCGCGGGTGAGGGAACCCAGAAGCTTCACGGGGTCACCGTGGACGATTTCCCAGGCACGCGGGTTGAGATGGGCGAACAGGTCTTCGGTGGGCTTGTGCCACGACCAACGCAGGTTCTTGGCCAACCGGCTCAAGGGTGCGATGGAGTCTGGCAGGACAGTGCGGACGGTGAATCTACGTATGGCCTTCACACGTGCGAGCCTACCGGCACGCGGGCCCTCGCCACTTCATAGTCCGATTAGGACACTCCCATGACGCCATAAGAATGGTCGGCCTTAAGAATCGAGCGGATTGTCGCTAACGTTAGATCCGTGTCGCAGCAGAATCCTCAGCCCACTGGCCATCACGCACGCACCAACGACCCGCAGGAACCTATGCCCCAGGCCGGGTCAGCCCGGCCTGATGTAGGAAGCCGCTTGAACGCGCCGGTCCCCGCCTCGGGTGTACCGGACGTCTCGCCGTCATTTCAGCGCTCCCGTTCCTCGGATGGAGTAACCGGGAAACGGCAGGACGAACAGCCCCGAGTCGACCTCATGGAAGAGGAGGACGTGGTGGATCGTGAACCCACGGAACAGCACGGCACCGCAGAACTGGGAAGCGAAGCGGACTCCGGAGACACTTCGGAATTCCCCTCCGCAGACCTTGTCTACGGACGTATTCCCATCACCGATGTGAGCCCCGTGGTCGAGGGCGGGCGTTTCCCCGCGACCGCCATTCCCGGCGAGGACATTCGGGTGTCCGCCACCGTATTCCGCGAAGGCCATGACTCCCTGGGGGCGAGCGCCGTCCTGTACGACCCGCAGGGCCGTGAGGTCCAGCGCGTGACCATGACCCCCGGTGAACCCGGCACTGACAGCTTCCACGCGCTGCTCCGCCCCGGTTCTGTCGGCAGCTGGAGCTTTGCGATCGAGGGCTGGTCGGACCTGTACGACACGTGGCTGCACGCGGCCGAGATCAAGATCGGTGTCGGCCAGGACGTGGAACTCATGTTCAAGGAAGGTCAGTTGCTCTTTGAAGCGGCTTCCAAGGAATCCTCGCGCTCAGCTGAGGAATCACGCGCCTTTGAGAACGCTGCCGCCCGCATGGCCGACACGAGCCTGTCAGTGGAGGACCGACTGGCCGCGGGCACCTCGGACGAGGTCAAGACCTACGTCACCGAGCGACCGCTGCGTGACCTGTTGAGTTCGTCTCAGCGGTACCCCATCGAGGTCGAGCGAGAAGCGGCCGGCCGCGGCTCATGGTACGAATTCTTCCCTCGTTCGGAGGGTGCCACGTGGGACGCGGAAGCGGGCCAGTGGATTTCCGGCAATTTCAGGACCGCGGTTCAGGCGCTGGATCGCGCAGCGGACATGGGCTTCGACGTTGCTTATCTGCCCCCGATCCACCCGATCGGTCGGGATCACCGCAAGGGCCCCAACAACTCGCTCGAGGCCGGTCCGCAGGACCCGGGGTCGCCGTGGGCCATCGGTTCGCCCGAGGGCGGCCACGATGCCATTCATCCGGACCTGGGAACCTTCGAGGATTTCGACGCGTTCGTGGCCCACGCCCACGACCTGGGCCTGGAAGTCGCCCTGGACCTCGCACTGCAGGCATCCCCGGACCACCCGTGGGTCAAGGAGCACCCGCAGTGGTTCACCACCCGCGCGGACGGCACCATCGCGTATGCGGAGAATCCGCCCAAGAAGTACCAGGACATCTATCCCCTGAACTTCGACAACGACCCCCAGGGCCTGGCCCACGAAGTGCTGCGCGTGGTCGAACTGTGGATCAGCCACGGCGTGGACATCTTCCGCGTGGACAACCCGCACACCAAGCCGCTGTGGTTCTGGGAGTGGCTCATTGCCCGCGTGCGCGAGGAGCACCCGGACACCGTGTTCCTGGCCGAGGCTTTCACCCGCCCGGCCATGATGCAGGGACTGGCCAAGGCCGGTTTCCAGCAGTCCTACTCGTACTTCACGTGGCGTAACACCAAGGAAGAGATCGAGGAGTACCTGGAGGAGGTCTCTCATGAGACGTCTTCCGCGTATCGCCCGAACTTCTTCGTGAACACCCCGGACATCCTGACCGAGTACCTCCAGTTCGGCGGACCGGCAGCTTTCAAGGTTCGCGCGGCGCTCGCGTCGACCGCTTCACCGCTGTGGGGCGTATATGCGGGATATGAGCTGTTCGAGCACGTGGCCCGTCCGGGTGCCGAAGAGTATATGGACAACGAGAAGTACGAGCTGCGTCCTCGCGATTTCGCGGGTGCCGTGGAGAGCGGACAGTCGCTGGCGCCCTACATCACGCGTCTCAACGAGATCCGTAAGGACCACCCCGCGTTGGGTGACCTGCAGAACCTCACCGTGCAGTCCACCACCGATTCCGCGATCGTGGCGTTCTCCAAGACCAAGACCGTCGAGCAGGACGGTCAGGAGGTCACGGACACCGTGATCGTGGTGATCAACACCGATACGCACGCCACGCGCGAAGCAACGGTGTGGTTGGACCTGGATTCCCTGAATCTGGGTGATCATGACTTCAACGAGGACGGATCGTTCTGGGTGGATGACCTGATTTCCGGTGACAGCTGGAAGTGGGGCACCCACAATTACGTCCGTTTGGATCCCTACATCGAGCCGGCGCACATCCTGCACATTCGACGCAACGTGAAGTGATCCCCGTGGTGGCGCGAGTCATCCTCGCGCCACCATTGTTTCCACGTCATCTTTGAGAGGCCACAGCAACCGATCATGACCAGCACACCCTTCCACCTCAACGCGCCGGGCATTTCACACGATCCGGACTGGTTCCGCAAAGCCGTCTTCTACGAAGTTCTGGTGCGGGCGTTCTCGGATGCCAACGGCGACGGCTCCGGTGATTTCTCCGGTCTGATCGACAAGCTGGACTATCTGCAGTGGCTGGGCATCGACTGTCTGTGGATTCCGCCGTTCTACGAGTCCCCGCTGCGCGATGGCGGCTACGATATTTCGGATTACTACTCCGTGCTCGATGAGTTCGGCACCGTGAGCGATTTCAAGCGCCTCGTGGCCGAGGCCCATGCCCGCGGTTTGCGCGTGATCACCGACCTGCCACTGAACCACACTTCGGATCAGCACCCGTGGTTCCAGGCCTCCCGCGAAGACCCCGAGGGCCCCTTCGGCGATTTCTACGTATGGTCGGACACGGACGAGAAGTACCAGGACGCACGCATCATCTTCGTCGACACCGAGGAGTCCAACTGGACCTTCGATCCCGTGCGTCGGCAGTTCTTCTGGCACCGCTTCTTCTCGCACCAGCCGGATCTCAATTTCGAGAATCCCAAGGTCGTTCAGGCCATTTTCGATGTGGTGAAGTTCTGGCTGGACATGGGGATCGACGGGTTCCGCGCGGACGCCATCCCGTACCTGATCGAAGAGGACGGCACCAACTGCGAGAACCTGCCGGGCACGCACGACTTCCTGGTCAACTTGCGCACCATGGTGGACGAGCTCTACCCCGGCCGTGTGATCATCGCGGAGGCCAACCAGATGCCCCATGAGGTCGTGGAGTACTTCGGTACCGAGACCTCGCCGGAGTGCCACATGTGCTTCCACTTCCCGATCATGCCGCGTATTTACTACGCACTGCGTGATCAGAAGGCCGAGCCCATTGTTTCCACCATGGAGAACACCCCGGCGATTCCTTCGGGTACCCAGTGGGGCACGTTCCTACGCAACCACGATGAGTTGACTTTGGAAATGGTCACGAGCGAGGAACGCCAGGCCATGCTCGGTTGGTACGCACCTGACTCGCGTATGCGCGCCAACATTGGTATTCGACGCCGCTTGGCCCCGTTGCTCGACAACTCTCGCGCCGAGCTCGAGCTCGCTCACGCGCTGCTACTGTCCCTGCCGGGGTCACCTTTCCTCTACTACGGTGACGAAATCGGCATGGGCGACAACATCTGGTTGGACGACCGTGATGCCTCCCGAACTCCCATGCAGTGGACCCCGGACCGCAACGCCGGTTTCTCGACAGCGGACCCGGGCAAGTTGTACCTTCCCGTGATCCAGTCCCTGGTCTACAACTACTCGCAGACCAACGTGGAGACCCAGCTGGCGTCTTCATCGTCCTTGTTGCACTGGATCCGGCAGATGCTCATGGTGCGCAAGGCACACCCGGCTTTCGGAATGGGCGATTACGTGAACGTGGACACCGATCACGAGTCGGTGCTCGCTTTCCAGCGCCGCCTGGATCCTCGCGATGCGGATGACGAGCACGGCGAGACCCTGCTGTGCATCTTCAACCTGTCCCATGTCCCGGCCAGCTGTTCTCTCACGCTGCCCGAGTACGCGGGGCGTGGCACTCGAGAGCTCTTCGGCGGGGAACCCTTCGGCGAGTTCGATAACTCCGGGCGCTACCGCATCACCCTGGGTTCGCAGGACTTCTTCTGGTTGCGCTTGCGCAGTGCGCCCACTGCGGACGGCGCCCACCCGGAGACCATTGCGATGCCCATCATCAAGCCCGCGCGCAACGACTGATCAGCGAGGCACTCCACGAACACGTATTTGAGGGAAGCGGGGAACACAGAATGACGGATCAACAGGTTCTGGACCGGTTGCGTGACTGGCTGCCGCGGCAACGTTGGTTCCCGTTCACCGCCGAGGCCCAGGAGATCAAGGTCAATGTCGCGGGTCGTGTGCAGTTGGATCTCGATCCGGAGGAACCGAATTCGGTCGTGCGCGATCGCATCGTGTATCTGGTTCAGGCCACCGTGGGCGATCGCACCGAGTTGCTGAACGTCCCGGTGGTTCGCACTACCGAACCGCTTGCGGAGTACGAGCGTCACCTGATCGGTTCCTACCAGGGTGTCGGTCCCAATCGGGCGTTGCCCGAGCAGATCGTGGCGGGCGTGGACGCGTCTGCCTCGTTCCTGCGGCGCGCGGTCCAGCAGGCGGGTTCGTTCTGGGAACGACGCCGCTCGGGGGAGTCCGCGGAGCAGGCCAGCTTGCCGACCGATGCACAGATAAATGACGCGGCGAAGAACTCCGAGCCGGGTGCCGAAGAATCGAGTCGCGGGGCCCGAACCTCGCCGAGTTTCGACATGGACGTGGACCACGCGAGCAGGTTCTACCTCTACGACGCCGTGGGTGACGCCCCGTTCCTGGACGCCGTGCTGCGCATCATGGACACCCAGCTGGGTGTGGGTGGAGTACTGCGGCACGGTATGGGCCTCCACGGCAAATACACCGGTGCACTCAATACGCAGTACAGGATTTCCAATCCCCATCAGGTTCGCGTGATCTCGTCGGAGCAGTCGAACACCTCGGTGATCCTCACGCCGCCGACCTCCGAGAACGCTTCGGATGTTGCACTGCGCGGTGACGCGGTCATCGTGAAGTTCTTCCGCGTGGTGGGGGAGGGGCGCAACCCGGATGTCGAAGTCGGTGTGGAACTGACCTCACAGGGCTCATCCGCTGTACCCGCTACCGCCGGCTGGATCGATGCCCAATGGCGCCAGGGTCTGGTGACCACGGCAGGACAACTGGCCGTGGCCGCGCAGTTCGTCGATCACGCGCAGGACGCGTGGCAGATGGCTGTCGACAGCGCCAAGAGTGGTGGGGACTTCACGGAACTCGCTCGTGAGCTGGGCGCTACCACGGCAAGGGTCCATGCGGACCTGATGGCCGCTTTTGACCCGATCACCGCCGATCACGACGCCCGTGATGCTTTCCTGCAGGACATTTCCGGTCGTCTGCGGTGGGCCTGGGAGGCATGTGGTGACCGTTTCGCCGAACTCGAGTCCGCGCTCGACACGGTCATGCGCGATCTCGAAGAGCTGCGTGAGCTGCCTCCGTTAAAGCGTATTCACGGTGATTACCACCTGGGTCAGGTGCTCTACAACCGAGACAACGGCTTCAAGATTCTCGACTTCGAGGGCGAACCGTTGCGCCCCATCAAGGAACGCGTTCGCCCTGACGTCGCACTCCGTGACGTGGTGGGTATGCTGCGTTCCCTGGACTACGCCGGTGCCATGGCCGGCCGAGAAGAATCCGGTGACGCGCAGGAATGGACGCGAGCGGCGTCGTCGGCATTTCTCGATGGCTACCGGGAGATCAGCGACCAGAGCCTCGACACCGAATCCGTCCTGTTCCAGGCACTGTGGCTCGACAAGGCGCTGTACGAGGTCGTGTACGAGCAACGCAATCGGCCGGACTGGGTCGACGTTCCGGCAAACGCCGTCATCCGCTCGCTCCGAGCCGTCGGCTCACGTAGCGTGACTGACACCACGAACGACCAACCGAACTCCAACGACACCTTCAGAACTGAGGAAGTAGTGAGTACCGAGCGAGAGCAGGATCCCCAACGAACACCGGATATCACGAACGATCCGGCTCCCACGGGCAAGCAGCAACCCGTGCCTGCGGAGACATCGCAGAACACCGGCCGCGAGTCCGCTCAATCCGAGCAGGGTAAGCCCGCGCCCGTGTCCGAAGAGGTCCTGGCCGCGGTTGCAGAGGGCCGATACCACGACCCGCACTCCGTGCTCGGTGCTCATCCGAACGGGGACGGCACGGTGACCGTTCGGACGCTTCGTCGGTTCGCGACCGATGTCGCGGTGCGCACGGTGGACGGTCTGTATCCGCTCGAACACGAGTGGGGAGGTATCTTCTCCGGCGTCGTACCCACCCACGAGAAGGGCCGCATTCCGGATTACCGGCTTGAAGTGACCTACACCGGGCAGGAACCGCAGGTTCTCGATGACCCGTACCGGTTTGCTCCCACGTTGGGCGAACTGGATCTGCACCTGATCGGTGAGGGCCGACACGAGACACTGTGGACCGCGCTGGGTGCGCACGTTCATCGCTACCCCTCGGCCATGGGTGACATCCAGGGCGTGAGCTTTGCGGTGTGGGCTCCCAATGCCCGCGCCGTGCGCGTCATCGGTGACTTCAACGGCTGGGACGGTTCCGAGCACGCCATGCGCTCGCTGGGTTCCAGCGGCATTTGGGAACTGTTCATTCCGGGCCTGGGTTCGGGCGACACCTACAAGTTCCGCGTTCAGGGCCGTGATGGATCCTGGCGTGACAAGGCCGACCCCATGGCCTTCGGGACTGAAGTTCCTCCGTCAACGGCATCTCGGGTCTTCGAATCCAACTACGAATTCCAGGATTCCGAGTGGATGGCCAAGCGGGCGCAGACGGATCCGCACAATGCCCCCATGAGCGTGTACGAGCTACACATCGGTTCGTGGCGCAAGGGTCTGGACTACGTGGATCTCGCTCGTGAATTGGTTGAGTACCTCACGTGGCAGGGCTTCACCCATGTCGAGCTCATGCCGGTGGCCGAGCATCCCTTCGGCGGTTCCTGGGGCTATCAGGTCACCTCCTACTACGCGCCGTCTTCGCGATTCGGGTCGCCGGACGAATTCCGATACCTGGTGGACCAGCTTCACCAGGCCGGTATCGGTGTGCTCGTTGACTGGGTTCCCGGCCACTTCCCCAAGGACGAGTGGGCGCTGGCGAACTTCGATGGTGAGCCGCTGTACGAACACGCGGATCCGCGACGCGGCGAGCACAAGGACTGGGGCACACTGATCTTTGATTACGGCCGTTCCGAGGTGCGTAACTTCCTGGTGGCCAATGCCAATTACTGGCTCGAGGAGTACCACATCGACGGTCTGCGCGTGGATGCCGTGGCGTCCATGCTCTACCTGGACTACTCCCGTAACGACGGCGAATGGGAACCCAACAAGTACGGTGGTCGCGAGAATCTTGAAGCCATTGGATTCCTGCAGGAATCCAATGCCACTGCCTACCGCCGTAACCCCGGCATCGTCATGATCGCTGAGGAGTCCACCTCCTTCCCCGGCGTCACCAAGCCGACCGAAGCCGGTGGCTTAGGGTTCGGTATCAAGTGGAACATGGGCTGGATGCACGACAGTCTTGAGTACATGGCGGAAGATCCGTTTAACCGCCACTACCACCACAACAAGGCCACGTTCTCGATGGTCTACGCGTACTCCGAGAACTTCATCCTGCCGATTTCGCACGATGAGGTCGTGTACGGCAAGGGTTCACTGTTGCGCAAGATGCCGGGGGACCGCTGGCAGCAGCTGGCCAACGTGCGTGCCTACCTGGCCTACATGTGGGCCCACCCGGGTAAGCAATTGATCTTCATGGGTACCGAGTACGCGCAGGAATCCGAATGGTCGCAGGAACACGGCTTGGACTGGTGGCTGTCCGAAACTCCCCCGCACCACGGGGTGCAGGAACTCGTGAAGAACCTCAACGAGATCTACCGGGACACCCCGGCGCTCTACGTCCGGGACAACGACCCGTCCGGTTTCGAATGGATCGACGCGAACGATGCCGGCCGGAACACCCTGTCCTTCACGCGTTGGGACGACCAGGGTAATCCACTGGTGTGCATCGCCAACTTCGCCGGAAACCCGCACGAGAATTTCCGCGTGGGAATGCCGTGGGCCGGCGACTGGGACGAAATTCTTAACACCGACTCCGAACTCTTCGGGGGATCGGGCGTCGGCAACCTCGGGAAGATCACGGCAACGGAGGGCGCCTTCAACGGAAAGCCCGCTTTCGCTGAGCTGACGGTGCCGCCTCTCGCGGTGCTGTACTTCAAGCCCGCGACCAAGAACGGGAACGGCACCAAGTAGCGCCAAACGACCCAACCCGCTGCCGGGACCGAGAGGTTCGGGCAGCGGGTTTGTCGTTCCCTCGGCAAGTGTGTAATGTCTACCGAGTCGCCGCGGCGAGCTTCCTGAAAAGGGAGCGAGAAGCGGTGGCAGGAGAGCTACACCACACCGATTCCAGGCTGTTGCAAGACGCCGCGGATGTGGTAAGGTAAATCCCCGCAAGCAAGAGATCGCAAGGCGACAATCCGAAGCGAACCAAGAGTTCACCTGGATTTGACCCGCCGTTCCGATCTCACCTAAGCTTGCAGATCGCAACCGACTTCCGGTCCGTAGGGCAGGAAGAGTGGTTTGTTGTTTGTCAACTCAATAGTGTGCCTAGTTTGTTGATACCGAAAAGTATTTGTATTTTTTGGTTGATGGCCTGATGCTCCGGGTGTTTTTCCCGTTTCCTGGGGTGTTGGGTGTCAGCTAGGATCCCGCGACCGTGTGCTGGTTTCTTTGTGGAACTGGTGGGTTGTGGTTTCTGTCATG
>CAACWU010000181.1_pt1 | contig 17048 bp, 12 predicted proteins | sample 2275741 | NCBI WGS metagenome assembly CAACWU01 (sample SAMEA5312470, study PRJEB27640) | indoor metagenome | biome: indoor environment; feature: uncontrolled; material: tiles wood | place: Germany | collected 2014-07-07
TCCGACCGACCATCGGATGACGGGCCCTGCTCCCCATCTGGTGGGGTGTTGGCGGCAGCGTGTGTACCGGCACCGCCGCGGAGCACACTACTCCTGTATCTGGATGATTTGGAAGGATGCCCCCTGGGGGTCTTGGACAGTTGCCAGGCGGCCGAAAGGTGAGTCCTCGGGGCCGTCCAGCACGGTGCCACCGAGCTCCTTGAGCTTCTCCAGCGACTCGTCAGTGTTGTCCACGCCGATGTACAGGCGCCAGTAGGAGGGCATATCGCCCCACGGGGAGGCGTCGCACAAACCGGCGGTGGCAGCGCGGTCCTCACCGTTGGTCACGTATCGGAACTCCTCGTTCTCGTCCCCGCCCATGGCGTGCGTATCCCAGCCGAGGGCCTCGCGGTAGAAAGGCAGGGCGGCGTCGAAATCGCTAACCATGGCTTCGAACCACACGGGCGAACCGTGCTTGCCCGTGAACTCGAAACCGTCGAACTGATTGGGCTGCCACAGTCCAAAGGCGGCGCCTGACGGATCCTCGGCGATCGCCATGGAGCCCAATTCGCCCACGGGCATGGCGGGGTAGTAAATCTTGCCACCCTGCTCCGTGATCTTGTTCAGGGTCGATTCGATGTCGTCCGAGTGCAGATAGACGGTCCAGGCGGTGGGGTTCTGGGGCTCCTCGGTGGGACCCTCCGGACCCATCAGGCTGCTCATGGCGCCGCCCACCGGGGCGCCATTGTTGGTGATCATGTTGTAGTGGCCGAAGTCTTCACCCTGGTCATCGAAACTCCAGCCGAACATTTCGCCGTAGAACGCTGCGGCACCGTCCAGGTCGTGGGTTCCCAGGTCGATCCACGTGGGTGAACCAGCGGGTTGAGTGCTCATAACCGTACTTCTTTCACGTGGGGCGCTTGGCGCGCCCGTGCACTGCCGAGCCTAGGACCACTTGAAAGTTGCCACCAGGGTGATTGAGTAGATTCCGAGCAAGCTAACGGCAACGCGGCGCGATGGCGCGCCCAGGAGGTTCATCATGGAAGTTCGACCCAACGACCAGTTGTCGTTCACGGTTCCCAACGAGCAGATCATCGAGTGGCGGCGTCAGATGCATGCCCATCCGGAGCTGTCGTTCAAGGAGGTCAACACATCCCAGTGGGTCGAGGACCTGCTCCAAGGTATGGGCATTGAGACCTCCCGTCCCACACCGACTTCCGTGCTGGGTGTGCTCAAGGGCACCGGTCAGGGTCCAGCCAAGAACATCGGGCTTCGCGCGGACATGGATGCGCTGCCCGTTCAGGAGGAAACCGGCGAGGAATTCTCATCCACGGTCGACGGCGTGATGCACGCCTGCGGTCACGACACCCACACCGCGATGCAGTTGGGCGCGGCCAAGGTGCTGTCCGAGAATACGGACCTGTTCGGCGGCACGGTGACCTTCGTGTTCCAGCACGCGGAAGAACTCAATCCCGGCGGCGCGCAGGAAATGGTCAGGGCCGGTGCCATGGAGGGCCTGGACGGGATCTTCGCTCTGCACGTGATGAACGCGCCCGTGGGGACCATTCAGGTGCGCCCGGGCCCCGCGACGTCACTGGCCGGTGGCGGTTGGATCACCATCAAGGGCCAGGGCTCGCACGGTTCCATGCCGCAGAACAGTATTGATCCCGTTCTCGTCGCGGCACAGGTGGTCGTGGGGCTCAACACGATCGTGTCCCGCAGCGTGGACCCCTCGCATTTCATGGTGATCAACCCCGGCATGATCCAGGCGGGTCAGGCACCCAACGTGATTCCGGACAGCGCGACCATTGGCGTCTCGGTCCGCACCCGCACCGCCGAAGACACCGACCTCGCCTTCCGTCGCATTGAGGAACTCACCAACGGCATCTGCGCCGCGTACGGCGCCTCGGTCGAGTACGAGTGGGTGGACGCCTACGACATCGTCTACAACGACGCCGCTCTGGCCGCCCAGGCGCTCGAGTCCGCCAAGAAGGTGGCCGGGGACGACAACGCCTGGGAGGGCGAGATCTCCTCCGGCTCCGAAGACTTTTCGGCCTTCGCCAACGAGGTGCCGGGCTGCTTCATCATCCTGGGCGGCGGCGACGCGGAGCAGGGCTTCCCCTTCCAGAACCACCATCCCAAGTTCAACGTGCGGGAGGACTGCCTGGCCATCGGTACGGCCCTGGAGGTCCAGCTGATCCTGGACCTACTGGGTCCCGACACCGCGGAGTGAGTCGGCCGCGCCACTGACCCGCCGGAGGGGTGGCGGGCGAGCGGCCCTACATCTCAGGCAGCGAGTCACGGCCGCGAACATTATTGGCACGGGGTTGCTGCGAACGAGGGGGTTCAGGCGCAATCCTGTGCCAGATATGTCCGTGGGGCCAGGCAGTTACGCAGTCAAGCGCTCCAGCGCGGCCATCAGTTGCTCGAGCGTCTTCTGTTTCTCCGCCGAGCTCTCCGGCAGCAGACCCATGGACGCCTGCTGATACAGCCCATCGCCCATGCACACCACTGCAGTAGCGACTACGGGGTCGCCAACATCCTCAAGGACCGCGGCCAACCAGTTTTTCTCGATGCGCGCATAGGCGGCGCGAGCGGCGTCGTCGCCGGCCTGGATGAGGCGAGAGGCGACGATCAGGGCGCGGTCCAGCGCGCTGTCCTCGTAGAGCGAGGTGGCGAGGAACTCGCGCGCGGCACCCCGGGGCGAGGCGGTTAGACGCTCGAGGTCCTCGGTCGCGAGTGACTCGAGGTTGACCAGCATGGCGTCCACCAGGGCCTGCCGGTGCGGGAAATGGTAGAGCAGGCCGCCCTTGGAGACCCCGGCGGCCGCGGCGACGGCGTCGAGGGTCGCGGCGCGCTCGCCGTCCGTGAGGACGATGCGCTCGAAGGCCTCGAGCAGCTTGTCCCGAGCCAGTGGTTTGCGTGGCATGTGAGCAAAACCTCTCCCCAACGGATCCGGGGAATATTGCCCCGCTTTCATTGTTAACTGTACCGTCTAGTCGGTACAGTAAGTAAATGGCCCGTGCCGACTACGGCACCGCCCGCGCAGTACGACGAAGTACTTTTCGCGAATCAATGTCGAACATTCGGCAGCAGAGAACCGAGGAGGTCTTCATCGTGTCCACCATGATCGATCAGCGACAGAAAGCTGGTGCCCGAGAGTGGGGCGCTCTGGCCGTCCTCATGTTGCCGGTGCTACTGGTATCCGTGAACAACACGGCACTCAGCTTCGCGCTGCCGGCCATTTCCCGGGCCCTGCACCCCACGGCTTCGCAGCTGTTGTGGATCGTGGATGTGTATCCGCTGATCCTGGCGGCCCTTTTGATTCCCATGGGCAGCCTGGGGGACCGGATCGGACGGCGCAAGATCCTCATGATTGGTTCCACGGGCTTCGGGGTCATCTCTGCCTTGGCCGCCTTCGCGCCCACCGCCGGGTGGTTGGTGGCCGCCCGTGTGGGGATCGCCGTGTTCGGTTCCATGTTGTTGCCGGCCACCCTGTCCTTGATGCGCACCGTGTTCCGCGATGACCACCAACGACGCCTGGCCATTGCGATCTGGACCGCCGGCTTCAGCGCGGGTGCCGCCCTGGGCCCCATTGCCGGTGGCTTCCTGCTGAATCACTTCTGGTGGGGCTCGGTGTTCCTGCTGGCCATTCCGGTTCTCGTGGCGTTCTTGGTCGCGGGGCCTTTGCTGCTGCCGGAATCCCGTGACCCCAACCCGGGGCCGGTGGACCCGCTGTCCATCGTTCTCGCCATCCTCGCCATGGCCCCGGTCGTCTACGCCATCAAGTCCATGGCCACCGGCGGTTCCGTACTGCAGGGGCTGTTGATCATGGCGTTCGGTGTGCTCAGCGGACTGCTGTTCGCCCGCCGCCAGGTGGCCAAGAACTACCCGATGCTCGACCTCCGGTTCTTCCGCAGTTCGCGCTTCTCCGGTGGTCTCACCGTCAATGTGATGGCCAGCATCGCGCTGTTCGGTTTCCTGTTCTTCCTGACCCAGCACCTTCAGCTGGTGGGCGGTAAGGACCCCATGACCGCGGGTCTGTTGATGGTTCCCGGGCTGTTGCTGGCCATCGTGACCGGTATGGCTGCCGCGAAACTGGCCGTGAGGTTCGGTGTTCGCGCGGCGATCGTCGCGGGACTGTTGCTGATCGCGGGCGGTTTCATGATCGTGGCCTTCACCGATCAGCAAAGCTCTGCGGTTCCAGTGTTGGTGGGCTTTGCAGCCATGAGCGCCGGTGGCGGACTGGCCACCACGCTGTCGACCGACCTGGTCGTGTCTTCGGTACCCGAGTCCAAGAGTGGTGCGGCATCGGCCGTGTCCGAAACCGGCTACGAAGTGGGCGCCGTTCTGGGCACCGCCGTGCTCGGCGGTCTGACCACAGCTTTCTACCAATCGCGCTTGGACCTTCCCCAGGCACTCAACCCCGAGCAGGCCGACGCCGCTCACCAGACCTTGGGCGGCGCCGTGGAGGTGGCCCAGAGCGGACCGTGGGCGGAAAGCGTCATGGAAAGCGCGACCGCGGCTTTCTCCTACGGCATGCAGGGCAGCAGCCTGGTGGGAGGCATTGCGATGGTACTGGTCGCTGTCGTGATCTTCCGGGTCCTTCGCGCGGACCGAAAGGTCCGATTCCACGAACCCCTGCCCACGGACCGCATCGAGTTCAACTGATCTGGATTCGTTGGGTCCGGCCGACCTGCCCCGACTGTCACGGGACCGAAACCCCTTACGGGGCGAGCGGCGTCGTCGTAAAGTGACCAGCGGAAACGTCGAGGGAAAGGCAGCGAATTATGAGCGCGAACGAACTGTTGGTGGATGCGGCGCAGCGACCCGCGCAGGTGGGAGGCGAGGTACTGGACGGCATCACGGATGACGTGCTCAATTGCATGCCGGAGGGTAAACACAACTCGATTGCCTGGCTGATCTGGCATGCCGCTCGGCAGCAGGATATGCAGATCGCTCACCTTTTCGGGGCAGAGCAGGTCTGGACCGCGCAGGGTTGGGAGCGGAAGTTCGAGCTGGACCGGGGCGCGGACGATTTCGGCTTCGGTGACACCCCGGAGGACGTCGCGCGCGTCCACGTGACCGACCCAGATCTGCTGCAGGGTTATCTGGACTCCGTCACCGCGGCAACGGTCGACTATCTGCGTCTCCTGAGTGACGCGGACTTGGACGAAATCATCGACGAATCCTGGGATCCGCCCGTCACGCGCGGGGTGCGGATCGTCTCCACGATCGACGACGCCGCACAGCACCTCGGCCAGGCTGCGTACGTTCGCGGGCTGGTGCAGGACACCTGGCACGGAAAGTACTGAAATGTCGCGGAATTAAGCGGTTAAGTGGGCAAGGCGACACTGTTTATCAACCCTGGATTCATCTAGGATTGCTGTACTGACTATCGGTGTCGAGGGCAAACGTCATCGAGGTCAAGAATCTGGGGAGATTACAACTGATTATGGCTCGTTCACGTGCACGTCACACGGCGGCCAAGCGCCCATCCATGGCCTTGACCGCTTTCGCTTCGTTCTCTGCCTTGGTGGCGGTCAGCGTTGCGCTGAGCAACGGCTCAGCGCCGGCACCGTGGGAATCCGCGTACGCCAACGAGTCCTCGGGCGAGTCGTCCGAAAACCCGCAAGATCGCGGTACGTTCGGCCAGCCCCAGGCCGATGAACAGGGCGAATCCCGGCCCTCCTTGTTTGCCGCCGTGCCCGATGACGCACTCATTTCGGACGTTCAGGACACCCCCCAGGATTACGTGGCCAGCCAGGTGCATAACGTGTCCGACCGCGGAACCGGTTCCGCGCCGTCGTCGGTGGCTCCTGCCAAACGGGCCCCCGCCACGTTCGAGGGCGAACTTCCTTTCAACACGATCATTGCCCCTGCCCAGCCGCCCACGGTGCTGGACGGCGGTCAGTTCGGCTGGCGCGTAGCCCCGGACACCAAGGAACGCGAGTTCCACAACGGCACGGACATCTCCACCTCTGAGGGCACCCCGGTCGTCGCTGCCCTGGAAGGCACCGTCACCGCGGTGTTCTGGGACGAATGGGGTGGTAACCGCGTTGAGGTTTCCCATGCGGACGGAGTGAAGACCACTTACAACCACCTCAAAGACGTGATGGTTCAGGTGGGCGACCCTTTGAAGGCATCCGAGCAGCTCGGCACCATTGGTCAGACCGGCCTGCGGGTGACCGGCCCGCACCTGCACTTCGAGACCTGGGTCGAGGGTAAGGCAGTGGACGCACAGTCCTTCGATTGGGAGACCGGAGAAGGCATCATCCCCGCCTCCCGACCCAAGTATTCCCTGGAAGATCAGGCCCAGACCGATCAGGCCACCACCGACAACGGTTCCGTACCCGGCACCGACAACGGCCCCATGTCCGATGTCCCCGAGGATGAGCAGGAACGAATCATCGCGCTGAGCCGGGAAACGGCTCCGGCGGAGGATGTGCCGGCAGAGTCATCTGTCTCTGATTCCGGCGATGGCGACGGCGCGGGTGCCGGTTCCGGCGACGGTGCTGGTGCTGAGCCTGGTCCGGTCGCGGAGCGGCGCGCGGCAGAGGCACAGCCGAGTCAGTCACGTGAACCGGGGGATTCGGCCACTCAATCCCATTCCGCACGACCCGATCAGAGTGGCGGCTCGCAGTCTCCCTCGACTGAGTCCCGTTCCGCTCAGCCCAGCCCGTCTCGGAGCTCCTCCAGCTCCAACGACGACGCCGAGGGTCGGGTGAACGCGGGCAGCCCGTCCGGCGCTACCTCCGATGCCACGAAGTCCCGCCCGAGCGGCGGTCCGTCGCAGGGAAGCGGCTCCGGCGCGTCGTCGAACACGGCTGAAAAGGACAACGGTAAGAAGCCCGACGCGACCAAGAAGCCGAAGCCGAGTCAGCCTGCCACGACCTCCGAGCCCAGCGAACCTGCGTCAACGGGCGACCCGGTCAAGCCCGCTCCCGCCAACACCGGCAAGCCGAAGCCTCAGCCGACGCCTACTGACACTGGCAAGCCCAAGCCGCAGCCGACGCCTACTGACACGAAGAAGCCGGCGCCGGTCGAACCCACTAAGCCTGCAGAACCGACCCAACCGGCCGATCCGCCGAAGGCTCCGAAGCCCGAGACCACCAAGCCGGCCGTCCCCGGTGCGCCGGTCGAACCGGGAACCCCGCCGGAAGACCCCAAGGGCGATACTCCGTCAAACGACAAGCCCGCAAAGCCCACGGTCAACCCGTACGAAGCAGATATCACCACGCTCACCACACTCGAGCAGCTTCAGCAGCGCACTCAGGTGTTCGTGAATCAGCAGCTAAGGCTGACTCCGGAGCAGCAGTTCGGCACGGGTTCGCAGTTAAACGCTCAGCTGCCGTTGTTGTCGCAGCAATTGGTCACTGTCAAGGTGGATCAGCAGGATCCGAAGTTCACGGCCCAGCTGACTGCAACGCAGGAGGCGGTCGAGAAGGCCGCAGCCGCCCCGAAGGACAAGAAGCTCACGGACGCGGCCACAGTGGAACTCACCAAGTTGCAGACGATGCTCGCTAAGGTCCCCACCTACGTGGACCCCGCCTCATCACCGGCTCGCTGACCCACCCGACTGGCACGCTCAGCTGATCGGCCTGACCGACCCACGTAGTGGATTTATGGTTCCCTATTCCCTTTTCGGGCACGAAAATCGGGGATAGGGAACCTTAAAACTTTCGCGTAGGCGGGCCCAGGTTCCTGGCCAGAAAGTTGAGCCATGTTCGACGCCGCTCGGGCTCCCAAAGATCGCGCCAGACAAGCACTTGCACGTCCCAGCCGGAATCGCGGATGAGCTGGATCCGGTAGTTTTCGTCCTCGTAATGAGATCGCTTCTTGTAGTGGACTTCCCCGTTGTACTCGATCGCGGTCATTGAATCGGGCCAGGCCAGATCGATGTAGAAATGTCGTCCTTGCGGCGTCACATGATAGTTCGTCCTGGGTGGTGGGAACCCGTGGCGTAGCGCGATGAGCCGGGTGAGCGTTTCGTTGGGTGACCACACCTGGTCGTATGCAGCTCGAAGAGCGGCGCGGACGCGACGTACCGACGGCGAAGTGGGTGGGAACAACTCGAGTGCATCCTCGATCACGTCCGCGGTGAAGTCTCGCAGGGTCACTTTTTCATCGACAACGATTCTGCGTGACAGTAAAGCGTCAACACACGCAATGAGTCTCCACACCGACAGATAGGGAGCCGCCACGACCAGAGCCTCGACCGGATGCGCGACAAAACATCCCCAAGGGCCGTAATAACGGCTGAGACCGCGGGACTTGGTCATCCGAAGCTGACCGGCGAAAGTCCGAACGCGGGTTCCGTGCCACGACAGATGGGGAGTCAACTTTGCCGTCTCAAACTCAGACTCCCTCTCTCCCGCCCGGTGGCCCAGCAGCGGATTGACCCAGCTCTGTGTTTCCCCGATGGGCAGATCCAAGAGTTCGAGTGCGTTCAGTCCGGTGACACGCAGATGGTTATCGCGCGTCCGCAGGTGCTGCTGCAGAAGCGCCGCTCTCTGGAGGGGAGACAACGGCTCGGAACTTTGCGCCCAGACCCCTCTGGCGAGCAATTGCATGGTGGGGTCTCGAATGAGCTGCTCATTCCGGCGACCCCAGTCGGCGAAAGACTTCACCACTGGACGCTCACCCAGGTCAAGAGCGGGAACACGTTTCATGCCTGGAACCTACGCGAATACCCGCCGACGCGGATTTCGTTATCCACAGGCTGCGGTTCCCCTGTCTCTCAGGACCTCCGTGACGGAACTGTGTCTGGACATTGGTGAAGTTTTAAGGTTCCGTATTACCGAATTTCGCCTCCGAAAACGTAATAGGGAACCTTAACTCATGCTGGTGGCTGGTGGCTGGTGGCTGGTGGCTGGAGGCTAGAGGCTGGAGGCGCGGTGGGGAGAGCGGACTAGCGGCGGGGAGCTAGCGGCCCCTGCCGCGGATCCGCAACGACCGGGCGAAGACGATCGCCAACAGGCCCATAAGAGGCACGAAGAGGATGGCCAGTCGCAACCCCACGGAGTCCGCCAGAGCACCCACCAGCGGAGGCGAGATCAGGAAGATCACGCGCATGCTCCAGCTGACCAGGGTGAGTCCGGTTCCGGGTTTGAGCCCGGGAGCGCGGTCTGCCGCGGCGTAGGCGCTGGGCACCAGGGTCGCGCAACCGAAACCGGCCAGGCCGAAGCCCACCAGGGCCATGGGAACGTTGGCCGCGATGATCACGGTGCCCATGCCCAGGAAGATCAGGGCACCACCGAAGCGCGTGATGTTCACTTCCCCGAAGGCATTGATCATCCGGTCGCCCAGCAGCCGTCCGATGAACTGCGCACTCACCATCACCACGTAGGCGAAACCCATCACGGTCACCGGAGCGTCCAGAGTGTCTCGAAGATACACGGCACCCCAGTTGTTGCCGATGTCTTCGACCAGCACCCCGGACATCGCAATCACAGCGAAAGGCACGAGCGCCAGCAGCGCCTTGCCCGCACCCGCGGGGATGATGGGCACACCAGCGGTATCCGTCATGACCTCCGCGGGAACTTCGTGACTGTCCGGGAGGGAGAACCGCATGGCACCCAGGGCCACCGCCGCGAACAGGACGCCGCTGAGCGCCAGGTGCAAAGGCAGCGGTAAGTGCAGCGCGATCGCCGCGGTGCCCATGAGCCCGCCCAGCACGGCACCCACACTCCACAGGGCGTGCATCGAGTTGATGATCGAGACTCCGGCCAAACGTTGCACCCGCAGACCCTGGGCATTTTGAGCGGTGTCGACAACGGCGTCCAACGCACCCGCCAGCAGCAGCCCCACGAAGAACACCGCCACGTGTGGAATGGAGGCCGCAAAAAACACTGAACCCGCCAGGAGTACGGATCCCACGGCGGCAGCTCGGGCGGTTCCGAAGCGTCGGATGATCGGCGCGGGTAACGGCCCCGCCACCACACCACCGATGGGCAGCGCGATCAGCACCAGCCCGTACATCGCGTTGGTCAGCTCGAACATGTCCTTGATCTCCGGAAGCCGCGGCAGCAGGTTCGCGTAAATCGCACCGTTGGTCAGGAACAGCAGCGACACGGCGATGCGGGCTTTGAGGATGCGCGATGGACTCACGGGAACCAGCGTATGGCCTGAGTCAATACGACGTGAAAGCGGGCCCGCACCTCACCTGGAGGAACGGGCCCGCTGGCCGTGCGGGGTGCTGACGGTAACGAGCTAGTTGTTCCGGAACTCCCAGGGGTTCTCCGACATGGCCTCGTCGTAGGCGGAGCTCCACTCTTCGCGCCAGTAGCGCATGTCCGCGCTGTCTTGCGCGCTCGCCGGCTCACCCGCAACGAACAAGCACGGACGGCCATCGGGCGCGGTTTCACAGGCGTCCTGGCTGGTCCAGGCGGTTGCGATTCCGTTCTCGTCACGCGCGGAGTTCGACGGCGCCGCGCTGGCCTTGCTCGAGGCCCCGGCGCTCGGCGACGCGCTCGCGGAAGCCGACGGGCTCACGGAAGGCGAAGGAGCGGCGTCGTTGTCGAAGCGCGAGTCAAACGAATCGTTCCACTGCCTGCGATCGGGGGTGACCGTCTCCGGGGAGCGCGGGTCGTCGAAGCCCTGCTGGGAGCTGGCCGGGTACCAGTAGTCGGCGGTGGGCAGCTTGAGCTCGTAGACCCCGGACTCGGCAGTCACTGAGCTCTGCTTCGGTGCCTCGCCGGTTGCCCGCACCGAGGTGAAGCCGTTGCGGGTGTGGGCGTCCAACCGGTCGCTGACCTCGATGCCGTCCAGCAGCACCTGACCGTTGGTGGTTCGGGCGTCAATCACTGAGGCCTTGACGGAATCCGCACTCACGGAGCCGAACTTGGACGTGGCGGTGATCTCATCGAACGCACCGGTCACATGCACCAGCCCGTGTTCCGCGGTGAGGTCGAGGGAGGTGTCAGTGTCACTCTCCGGCACCGTGATCTCGATGTTGTTGATGGCGCTGTTCCACCGCGAGGTCTGCTCGGCTGCGTCCACGCGGATCACGCCGTCGGATTCCTGGGGCGCACGCTGGTCGCCCAGGCCCCAGCCGAATTCCTGCCACTTGACCTCAACGTTCTCGACCGTGGGACTCGTGAGGACGCGAACGTTGGCGCTGTCCGAATCCACCACGATCTTCGAGGCCTCGGAGGAAGCGGTCCAGGTGTCGGTGCGTTCCTGGGTCATCACCGCGGCTGTTGCGGCACCCGCGCCGCCCACCAACAGGGTCAGCGCACCCAATCCGCCGATGATGCCGGTCGCTGTGTTCCAGCCGCGGCGCTGACCTCGGTTGATGGGCGGGTTGGTGGGGTGCGGTCCCGCAGCGCGCGAGGAATCGTAAGGCACCCGGGGTGAGGGTTCGGGCGATCCGTGGGGAGCGCCGTCGGGCTGGGAGGGAGGAAAATGTGTGCTCATGGCGGTGTCCTAAAGGGAGTGGTCCGGGTAGCCCAGGTACTTGAGAACGGCCAGCACACGGCGGTTGCCGGACGCTGACGTCACCCCGAGCTTCATGAAGATCGAGCCGATGTGCTTTTCCACGGCCGATTCGGTCAGGTACAGATTCGTGGCGATGGACGCGTTGGACAGGCCCTGCGCCATCAGCCCAAGGACCTCGCGCTCGCGGGGCGACAGCAGTTCCAGGTCCTCACGCTGGCGGGAGCGCACCAGAATCTGGGTCAGCACCTCGGGGTCCAGGACGGTTCCGCCCTCGCCCACGGTCTGCACGGATTCCAGGAATTGGTCCACGTCCGCCACACGGTCCTTGAGTAGATAACCCAGGCCTTCGCGGCGCGAGGCAATCAGCTCGGACGCGTAACGCTCCTCCACGTACTGGGAGAGCACGAGCACGGCCACCTGCGGGTGCGCGGAGCGGATGAGGACCGCGGCGCGAATGCCCTCGTCCGTGAAGGACGGTGGGAGCCGCACGTCCACCAGCGCAAAGTCCGGCCGGTGTTCCTCCACGGCCTTCACGAGACCCTCGGCGGTGTCGGTTTCGGCGACCACTTGGTGGCCGGCGTCGGTGAGGAGACGGACCAGGCCGGCTCGCAGCAGCACGGCGTCTTCGGCGATCACGATACGCACGGGGTCACGCTCCTTGATTTTCGACGACGTCGCTCGCGGCCCGGCTGCCCGACCGCACGTTGCGGTCGGACTCGTTGCTGTCGGAGTCGTGACGGTCCGGTTGGTTGGCGTTGGCGCTGGTGCCGGTGCGAGCCGGTGTGTTCAGCGGGAGCTGCACGATGACCTCGGAGGGCCCACCCGTGGGGGAGTTCAAGAAGAACTGGCCGCCCGCGGAGCGGATCCGGTCTTCGATGCCGGACAGGCCACCACCGGGTACCACCCGTGCGCCGCCGCGGCCGTAGTCGCGGATTCCCGCCACCACGGTGGAGGTGCCTGGGATGTCACCGTCCTGGATGGAGACGGCCACGTCAGCGGTGCGGGCACCGGAGTGCTTGATGGCATTGGTGAGGGACTCGGAGACCGCGAAGTACACGGCGGCCTCGGTCTCGGGCGTCAGTCGGGGGACGTTCACGTTCACGTTGACCGGGAACGGGGCCTGAGCGGCAACCGCGGAGATGGCGGCGTCGAGCCCGCGATCCTCCAGAACCGCCGGGTGGAAACCGCGCGCCAGGCGGCGGAGCTCCGTGATAGCGGCCTTGGTGGTTCCGTGCGCCTCGCTCACGAGTTCCTTGGCGTAGGCGGGGTCGGTGTCGATGCGCGACTTGGCCATCGAGAGGTTCATGGCCACCGACACCAGCTGGGGCTGAACGCCGTCGTGCAGGTCGCGTTCGATGCGGGAGCGTTCGGTGTGGGCGCCGCGGACCGCGGATTCGCGGGCCTCGGTCGCGTATTCGACCTGGCGGCGAGCCTCGGCGGCCTCGCGGCGGAGAGCTGCCGACTCGCTCATCCGCAGCAGGGTAGCGGACAGGCCGCGGTGGGCCAGGGTGAGCAGGGCCAGTAGGACTACGCCGATCAGGAGGCCCAGAATGCTTGCCAGCACGCCGGTCCATTCGGGCCACCCCTGAACCGGGGTGAAGAAGCGCTGCGCAATGGAGTTCTCCGGAGCGAACAGCGGCGAGAACGCGCCCACGATGCCCGCGCCAATGGTCACGAGCGAGAACACGGCCAGCGCACCCAGGATGAACGTGAGGATCAGGTGCAGGAAACCCAGCCACATGGAGCTGTCGGTCGCGTCCAACCACAGTTGGTGGGGAACGCGCACCCAGTCCGTGCGCGGCGTGCGGCGCCGCTGCGGGTCACGCAGGTCCAGGCCGAACGACGACGCCGAGCGCCGCCGTTCCAGCCACACCGCCGCCCAGATCACGTACACGGTTCCGGCCAGGACCAGCAGGCCCAGACCCACCGCGGGGATCATGGCGACACCCGTGAAGATCAGGGTGCCGATCACGATGATCCAGAAGAAGTTCAGTAGTGCGTCAATGACCAGGTCCGTGGCTCCGAAGAACATGGTCTTGGGAGAGAAGGTGCTCCACTCGCGTACGGAGTCCTGGGAGACGGTAGAAGAGCCGCGTGAAGGAGCCGGAGACTGCGGCGGCTGTGGCGGCTGCGGAGTTCCGTGCGGCGGCAAGGGGCGGGTGTGCTGCGTGTCTGCCGGAATCGCTTCCGTGGGTTCCCACGGTGGAGTCGGGCGCGGGTCTGGAGTGGTCATGTCCATAACGCTACGGTTCTGCCCCTGTTTTCCGCGCCAGAGCTAGCCACCGAGTCGGGGTGGGGTTTTCCCCACCTCCGGCGTTCGGGCTCGCGTTGGAGGCGGCCAGTGAAGTCGAAGCGGGCGGCGTCATCTCACTCCACCAACGCGCGGCTTCCTCCAACACACGTGTGTACCTGCATACACTGATGCTCATGAGCGACGGCGTTCAGACCCACTCCGCCCCCACCCGGGCCAATGGCTCCGTGGCGCTCGCGGACCGTGACCTCGCCTCGGACGCTGCACGCGTGGGATGCGTGATCGCGGTGGTGTTCATTCATTTGCTCATGGTCACTCTCACTGCGGATCCGGACACCGGCGAACTCGTTTCCGTGCTGGTCCCCGAGGAACAGGCCTGGTACTGGTGGGCCACGTGGATCCTGCAGGTCATGCCGCTGTTCTTCGTGGTGGGCGGCGTAGCCACGGCGGGGGCGCTGCGGCGGCGTCGAGCCAGGGGAGCCGCACCGGCGGAATACGTGCGGGAACGCACGCTGCGACTCATGCAACCGGCGGCCGTGCTGTGGCTGGTCTTCGCGATCAGCGCCATGGCGGCCTTGGCGCTCGGGGTAGGCGAAGAGCTCGTGACGTTCGCGCTGTCCGGCATGGGAATGTCCCTGTGGTTCTTGGCGGCGTATCTGATCGCGCAAGCGCTGGCGCCCGCCTTCTTGGAATTGCACGAACGCATGGGCTGGGTGTGGTGCTGGTTCTTGCTCTCGTGCGTGGTCGCAGTGGATCTCTTGCGGATGGCCACGGATCAGCAGTGGTGGGGGCTGCTGAACATGCTGTTCGTGTGGCCGCTCATTCAGCAACTCGGGTTCTTCCGGGCGGACGGATGGTTTGCGACCCGCGGCACGCTCACGCTGCTCCTGATCGTCGCCGCTTGCTACGCGCTGCTGGCCGTGTGCGTGTTCTCAGGGCGTTATGCCCCGGACATGCTCACCAACCTGAACCCGCCCACGGTGTGCATGGTGTTGTTGGGGCTGGCCCAAGCGTGCCTGCTGCAGGTGTTCACCCCGGCCCTCAACCGACTCATGCACTGGCGGCCCGCTCAGGCGGTCACGTATGTGGTGGGAACCCGTGCCATGACCATTTACCTGTGGCACCTGCCGGTGATCATCCTGGTGATGGCCGCGTGGTTCTTCGCGGGCGGTTACGATCCGGTTCCCGGTTCAGCGCAGTGGTGGTTGTTGCGGATCCCGCTCGCTGTGCTGTGCTGGGTGGCCGTGCTGGCCGTGGCCACGGCGTTGCGCCGAGTGGAGCGAGCCTCGGCCAAGCCGTGGGGCAAGCTACGGCTGACACCGCTGGCCGTCCTCGTCGGGTTGATTTGCGCGGTGGTCCCGCCGCTGCTGGAGATCGTCACTCTGTTGACTCCGGCCCTGGTGCTCTGGGGTGCTGCGGGATCCGTGGTGTGCCTGGTCATCATGAAGTGGGGCGTTGTGCCGGGGCCACGAGGTGTTCGTTGACGTACCCGAGCAGGGTGGGCATCAGCGCGGGATGCAACTGATGACCCATGCCGGGGATCTCGATGAACGTGGCACCCGGAATGGCCTCCGCGGTCGCGGGCCCGCCATCAGGGCGCACGATCTTGTCCTTGTCACCGTGAATCACCAGTGTGGGCGCGGTGATGTCCGAGAGCACCTCCGCACGGTTTCCTGACGCACGGATCGCTCCGATCTGACGCCGCATGGCCGCCGATTCGCCGTGCGGGTTGAGCGATCGATCCCAGTGGGCCGCGGCCAACTGGGCCTCGTAGGCTTCATCGATGGGGTACCCCGGCCCCGCCAGGTGCCGTCCGATGATCGTGCGGCCCCTGATGTACACGGAACGATTGGGCGCTCCGGGGAGCATCAGCATCGCGGCGGTGGAGGTCGCGGTGGTGCCGACTTCGGGATCGCCGGTGGTTGAACAAATGGAGACGAGCCGGCGCACCAGCTGCGGATGATGAGCGGCCAAGGATTGCGCGATCATCCCGCCCAGGGAGAAACCGATCAGGTCCGCTCGCTCGATGTTCAGCGCTCGCATGGTGTCCGCGACGTCTTCGCTCATGTCCTCCACGGTGTACTGGTCTTCGGGGAGGTCGCCGCTCAGCAACTGTCGCGCGGAGGGCGCCTTGGAGGTGGCACGGAAGGACCTGCCCTCGTCCCGGTTGTCGATGCGCACCACGCGGAACCCCTCTGTGACCAGGGACTTCACGAACGAGATGGGCCACGCGGTGAGGTCGAAGGCCAGGCCGGTGATCATGATGACCGCGGGGCCGTCCACGGGCCCATCGATGCGAACGCACATGGTGCGGCCGTCACCGAGATCAGTGATTTCCTCCGCGCCCGAATCTCCCGGCCCCGCGAGCAAGGTGGGCAGTTCCTGGAGAACGGGGGCGGCGGCGTCGTCGAACCGCAAGAACTCGTCGACCACGGGCCGTGACCGAAGTTCGCGACGGTCCGCCAGATAGCTCATGGACATGAGCCATGGGCTGCGGGTGCCTTGCTTGGGGAGGCCGTCCAGGGCGCGTTGGACGTACCCGGCGTCGAAGTCGAGTAGTGGTTTGGTCTTGAGGCCCTCCGGCGCGAGCGGTCGCACGGAGGCGGCGCCAATTCCGTCCATGTGTGCGAGCAAGCGCGAGAACCAATCCACGAGCAAACCGATTTTGAGCGTCCAGGACGCGTTGGTGTACCCGATCGCGAACGCGAAATTGGGCATGTCGCTCAGCATCACCCCGCGGTAGGCGATTTTCTCGGTGAGGTCCGCGGGTACGCCGTCCAAGCTGAAGCGGGCCCCACCGAACAACAACACGTTGAATCCCGTGGCGGTGATCAGGATGTCCGCGGAGATGTCCTCACCGCTCTCCATGCGCACGCCGGTCTCGGTGATTTCGTCTATGGTGCCCGTGACCACGTGTCCCGCCTCGGACTTGAGGGCGCGGTAGAAATCCCCGCCCGGTGCCACGCACACGCGCTGATCCCACGGTTTATAGGGCGGGTTGAAGTGTTCCTTCACGGAGACGTCGTCGGGCAATTGCGACTTGTTGACCGCAGCAATTGCGCCCTTGACTAGGTGCGGCGCGATCTTGCTGGTCTTCCACAGGAACCGCTGCTGGCGCGTGGCCACCGCGCGCGCCAGATGCGAGGTCCGCTCCTCACCGAGTCTCGGCTTGAGCGCTTTGGCCAGCTGATTCTCCTTGGGGACGGGAATGATGTAGCTGGGCGTGCGCTGCACCATGGTCACGTTCGCGCCCCGCTCCACAAGCGACGGAAGCAGGGTGACGGCGGTGGCGCCGCTGCCGATGATCACCACGTTCTTGCCCGTCACCTCCGTGTCCTGGGGCCACAGCTGCGGGTGGATCACGGTGCCGCCGAACTGC
>CAACWU010000307.1_pt1 | contig 16686 bp, 18 predicted proteins | sample 2275741 | NCBI WGS metagenome assembly CAACWU01 (sample SAMEA5312470, study PRJEB27640) | indoor metagenome | biome: indoor environment; feature: uncontrolled; material: tiles wood | place: Germany | collected 2014-07-07
CGCGAGCCACTCTTCATGTCTGGCCTCAACGTAGGCCTCGACGAGATCCGCTTTGGAGGAAAAGTTGTTGTACAGGCTCATCTTCGCCACCCCGGCCTGCGCAGTGATCCGGTCAATGCCGGTGGGCCACAGTGCGGGCTAGTTCGGACATCCGGGGCAGAGCTTCGCGCGCTGGTGGAGGCCGACGCCATTTCGGGCAGAGGATCGTAGAAAAACCCATAGCTGGCGGGCGAACCACTGCCACAAATGTTCAGCGCTCGTGGTGACGGACCGGCCACGCTGCTGTGAGCAGCGCTGCCCACGGCAGCACCAGGGCCGGGCGGCCATGAGAGCGGACAAGCTTGACGCATGACTGAAACTACTGCTGCTCCGGCCGGGAGCACGCTTGACGAAGAAATGTACCGGCAACTGTTCGAGCGTCGGATCCTGCTACTCGGGGAGCCACTGGAGGGATGGAACTCGAACCGCCTCTGCAATGGGCTCATCCTTTTGGCGGCCAAGGATCCTCGAGCAGACATCACGTTGCTCATCAACTCACCGGGTGGCTCAGTGCCCGGAATGCTCGCGATTCGCGACTGCATGCGGGCCATCCCGTGCGACGTTGCCACGATCAATCTCGGAATGGCCTACAGCGCCGGGCAATTCCTCTTGTCCTCCGGTGCCCCTGGTAAGCGCTACGCGATGGAACATTCCAAGGTGCTGCTCCATCAGGGTTCATCGGGGATAGCCGGTACGGCCATGGACATCGCAATCCAGGCTGACGACCTCCGTCACACCCGTGACACTGTTCTTTCGCTGGTCGCCCAGGACACCGGGCAAGACCGCGATGTGATCGAACAGGACTCAAGGCGTGACCGCTGGTTCGATGCCCAGGAGGCTCTTGAATACGGTTTCATCGACCACGTGGTCACGGGGTTGGGCGACATTGTGTCGAACCTCGAATCCTCCACGGCAGGAAAAGGCTCATGAGCACTTACACCATCCCCTACGTCACCACCCATAGCCCGCAGGGAGACCGCACGGTCGACGTGTACTCGAGGCTTCTCGAAGAGCGGATCGTCTACCTGGGCACGGCGATCGACGATGGCGTGGCCAACGCAATCATCGCTCAGCTCATCCACCTGGAAGCCGATAAACCCGACCAGCCCATTCAGCTCTACATCAACTCACCGGGCGGTTCGATCCCAGCCATGCTGGCGATCTACGATGCCATGAATTACGTGCGATGCGACGTGTACACCACGTGCGTGGGAGAGGCCGGGTCCACCGCCGCAGTCATTCTTGCCGGGGGAACACCCGGTGGGAGATCTATGCTGCCCCACGGGCGCGTGGTCATTCACGCTCCCGCCGCGGAAGGGCGCGGAGCGGTCCCCGACCTCATTCTCGAAGCCGATGAAATTGAACGTGTGCGCACGATGCTCGAAGAAATCCTGGCCCGGCACACGCAGAAAACTCGGGAACAGATCCGGAAGGACACGGAACGCGACCTCATCCTCACCGCCGAGAAGGCGTTGGAGTACGGGGTCATCGACGAGATTGTCGGGCAGCGCCCTCGTCATTGAGGTGGATCAGGCCGCGAGGCACAGCGAACCGCGATCAACATTGGACGCGGCACGACGTGCGACCTCACCAACGGTCAGGTCCAGTGCGCCCGCCACGGCACTGAAGATCTCGGACGAAGGGTCTTTTCGACCCCGCTCGATCTCCGAGAGGTACTGCGGCGCAACCCCTGCGCGACTCGCGACATCTGCAATACGTTCGCCCCGGTCGAGGCGCTCCTCACGAAGCGTCTCACCCACGGACTCCCGCCAGAGCAGGTCTGACGAGGCTTCAGGTGCCGGAAACTTCACTACGTCGCCCATGTGTCCACGCTACGCCTCATACATGGACTCATGTCACTGCCGTGAGCTTAATTCGGGGCCTTCAAACCGACGCCGCCCCGACCGGTGATTCGCCGGTGCGGGCACCGGCTTTGGGCCGGTCATCCATCCACTTCGTACCGCTACTCACTCAGAAACTCCGCCAACTGCGCGAGTGCTTTGGTGTGACCGTTCCGGTGACCATCGATCATGTCTTGACCCACGAACGAGGCCACTTGATCAACGATGGTGACCAGGGCGCCGTCGTCGTGGGGTTCGAAGGTCCAGGTGACCAGCGCGGTCGCGAGGAGCGTGCCGTCGGTCGTGACCGTGTCGGTGTGGACGACCAACTCGCGCGGAAGGATCTGGACGTACCCGATCTCGCCCGCGACGTTGAGATCGCCGGACGGGCCGCAGCGGTACGAGGCGAGGCCTCCGGGGCGGAAGTCATCGGTGGAGTAGACCAACCCGTCGCCCTTGGGGACGCTCCACTCCGAGCGCGATGAGGTGTCCTGGAACGCCGCCCACACGATCTCCAAAGGTGCGGGAATGATCTGACTGATGTGAAGGGTCTGATGCGTGACGCTCATGAGAAGCTCCAGAGCTTGTGGGGTTGGAAGTCCAGTCAAGCACCGTGGAACCCACAGGGAAAGGGGCGTTCGTCGACCCGATCAGAGCGAGTTCGTCGGAATGTCCTTGAGCGGTGTCCAACCGAACGGAACGGGTCCGCGGGGTTTCGCACGAGCGAGGTCCTCGACATCGGACCACCCCTGTGCGTCGGTGGCACCGGGATCGCCGACGGCGCCGCGGGTCGGTCGAAAGCCGACGTCGTCAATGACGGCATCCGGCGCGCTTCCCCGTCGAACGGATGCCCGGCAGCTCCACGAAGGATCAGCCCAGCCCCCGCCCCGAAGGCTTCGGTAACCCCCGTATCGCGCGGGATCCGCCAGGTCCCAGCACCATTCCCACACGTTTCCGAGCATGTCGTAGAGGCCGAAGTCATTGGGCTGTTTGGTGGCCACGGGCTGAGGTGAGTCGACGCCGTCGGCCTCGGTCCAGGCAATCTCCGAGAGGGGGCCGTACGTTGGGCCGGTCGTTCCCGCGCGGCATGCGAATTCCCATTCGGCCTCGGTGGGTAGGCGATAGCCGTCCGCGGCGGGATTCCAGAACGCCCAATCATCGGCGATCGTGTACGCGGGCGAGAGTCCTTCCGCATCCGATGCCGCGTTGCACCACCTGATCGCATCGAACCAGGTGATGGGTGTGACAGGGCGATCGGCCCTCGAATTGCCCGCCTCGCCAGCGTATTGCGCGACCGTTACGGGAGTCTCGGCGAGCTGGAATGCCTGAAGGACGACGTCGCGCACGGCTCCGGCCCGCGCGTTCTTGAGTGTGATGCTGCCCGCTGGAACGTGACGGAAGGTAATCTCGGACGGGGTCATGAATGACAGCCTTCCATGAACCCTGATGAGGCAGCTTGTCCTCAACGAACCATCGAGAACCGAACCGCCTGCAGTCAGGGAGGTTCTCTGGGCTGAAGATGGCATCGAGCCCTGGGAATCCGTGGATTGGGAGGCGTCACCGGATTGGGAGTTCGACACCGCCATTCACGACGACCCGGCCGATCTCGTCGAGAACTGGCAGACGAGTGTCTCACTGGCCCGGGGGAACGCCGAACGTGCCTACACGGAGGGCGGCCTAGACACCAGAAGCAAAACCACACGCCACGGCGAAACCCACAACCTCCGTTGGATCCTGACTCACATGATCGAGGAGTACGCCCGCCACAACGGACACGTGGACCTGATCAGGGAATCCATCGACGGGCTGACGGGGGAGTAAAAGCAGCCGGCCGAGGCCCCGTGTCATAATGAAGCCCTCCAACTCACCAACCGGAACGAAGGAGTTCTCGGGTGACTACGTGGCATATCAGAGATTTCCACCCCGCTGACATGGACTCGATTCTGCGCCTGTGGGAGAGTTCCCGCTTGTCCGGCGTGGAACCCGTTTACGCCCTGTCGGAAGTCCTGGCGTCATGCCAGGAGGACCAAGCCGTGGTCGCCGTGGACGACGACGTGGTGGTCGGCGCGGCCGTCGCACGCGCTGCGCATGACCAAGGTTGGATCGTGTTCTTCGGCGTGGACAGCCAGTGGCTCGACCAGGGCATCGGCAGTGCGCTGTTGGCCGCCGTCGAAAGCAAACTCGCGCCACTTGGTCTCACCAGGCTCTCCATCCTGGTGCCTGATTCCGAGCGTCGCGTGGAGGCTTTGGGGGACGCTGGCTACCTGGACAAGAAACACCTTCGCTACTTCGAGCGGGAAATCCCCATCCAGCGCCAAGAAATCGGACTGCTCCACGCGCTCGGCGGTCGGCTGCTGTCGCGAAACCTGTGGAACAACATGGGTGGCATGCAGCGGGAGAAGGAAATGCTCGAACGGCGTCTGGTGCTGCCGCTAGCCGATCCAGATCTCGCCCAGCAATACGGCGTGGTGCCGCCCCGGGCGGTCATGCTGTTCGGGCCTCCCGGCACCGGCAAGACGACCTTCGCCAAGGCCATTGCCTCTCGCCTGGAATGGCCGTTCGTTGAGGTCTTCCCGTCCCGTCTCGCCGCCGATCCCAAGGGCCTGGCCGGTGCCTTGCGTGAGATCTTCCTGGAAATCTCGCAGCTGGAACACGCGGTCGTCTTCATCGACGAGGTCGAGGAAATTGCCGCGCAACGCAAGGGCGATCCGCCGTCGCCGCTGCAGGGGGTGACCAACGAGCTACTCAAAATCATTCCCGCATTCCGCGACCGCCCCGGCCGACTGCTGGTTTGCGCCACCAACTTCATTCGCACGTTGGATTCGGCCTTCCTGCGCCATGGCCGTTTCGACTACGTCATCCCGATTGGCCTGCCCGACGACGTTGCTCGCCAAGCCATTTGGCTGCGCTACATCCCCGAATCGGTCGCCGAAAATGTTGATTTGGATCTGCTGGTGTCCAAGTCGAACGGCTTCTCCCCGGCGGATATCGAGTTCTCGGCGCGCAAGGCTTCCCAGCACGCGCTGGAGAAATCGGTTTACGGGGCCGCTTCGGATGGTTCCGCAGCTGAAGCTGCCGACGTCGACGACGCCGCCAAGACCGACGCCGCCGCCGTTCGCGCACCTGGCGCTACCGGACCCACGACGGAGGACTATCTGGAGGCCATCGCTCAAACCCGCGCCACGGTCTCCGCGGAGGTCGTCCACGAGTTCCAGGAGGACATCAAGCGGATCGCGCGGTTGTAGCCGTTTGGTTCGTTCCACGGTGAGTTTGCCGCCCCCTATCTCCCGCAGTTGGGCGTGGCTAGGGTGGATGCATGAGCAAAATTGCGGTGTTGGGCGCCAGTGGAAATTTCGGGTCTGCCCTGTCAGACAAGTTGGAACAGCAGGGTCATGACGTGGTGCGCATCAGTCGCAGCCACGGTGTGGACGTAATGTCACCCGAGGGGTTGGAGCGAGCCCTGGACGGCGTGGACATCGTGGTCGACGCACTGCACATTGATGCCCTCGGCGCGCAGAAGTCGATCGAGTTCTTCACCCGTGCGGCACGAAACGTGGTCCAGGCGGCGCAAGCGAACGGCGTCGGCAGGATCGTGTGTCTGTCCATTGCGGGCGCAACTAACCCCGAGGTGAACCACCGAAACGGCCATTACCAAGGGAAGGCCGCACAGGAGAGCTTTTACCAAGAGGCTGACATCCCCTCCACCACGGTGCGCTCATCGCAGTGGTTCGAGCTGATCCCCGTGCTCGTCCATCGGGTGACCAAGGGGCCGCTGTCGATCATGCCGAGCATGCTGCTGGCGCCTGCCGCGATGAGCGATGTGGTGACTTACATGGCGGATCTCGTGAGTGAACCTCGCCCGGCTCGGAACGAGATTGTTGCTGTTCGGGGACCCCAGGTGGATTCCGCGGCGAACTTTGCCCGGCGGATTCTCGCTGCCAAGGGTTCGATCGACGGCGTGCAACCGAAGACCATTCGCGAGGCTCCGTACTTGGGTCGCGGAATCGCCAACGGTGGCCTCATCCCGGCCGACGCCCACGTGACCACCACGACGATCGATGAGTGGCTCGGCGCGTAGGGGCAGCACCCAGCCACAGCATTGAGAAGTCCAATGTGCGAGCAATCATTGCTTGATTAATACCCCATAGGGGTATACAAAAGAAGGAGAGGAACCGTTCGGGTTTTCGGCGCGCGGCTCAGTCGCTCGGGGTTGCTGCCCATCGATGCCGCACCCCGCACCGAAACTCGAACCAACAACTGGGAGGATCCACCATGAAACGCACCATCACTTTGCCTGGCCTGACACTGGCCGCTGCCTTGGCGTTGACTGCCTGTGGTGGCACGGACGCCGGGGAGGAAGAGACGCCCTCAGTGCCGGGCACCACGGCAACCGCAACGTCGTCGCAGTCTGCTGATGAGGCGTCCGGTGCTCATGGGGGCCATGAGGGGCATGAAGGAATGGGTGGTGCTGAGCACCAGCACAACCCGAATGGTGGTCCTCCCCCTGAGGGAATCGTGGAAGTAAGCGACCCGACATACCCCGTGAGCTCCTCAGTGACCCTCACTGCCGATCACATGCCGGGTATGCGGGGCAGCGAAGCCACCATTACGGGTGCCTTCGACACGACCGCTTACTCGGTGACGTACACGCCGACCGACGGTGGCGAACCCGTGGTCGATCACAAGTGGGTTGTCCAGGAAGAACTACAGGACCCGGGTGAACCGCCCCTGGCGGATGGTACGGAAGTCGTGCTGACCGCCGATCACATGGCGGGGATGAAGGGAGCCGAGGCCACCATCGAGAGCTCCACCGATGAGACCGTTTACATGGTGGACGTGGAGACGGACGGGATGAAAATGACGAATCACAAGTGGGTTGTCGAGAGCGAGGTTCAACCCGCTGAATAGCCTGAGTGCTCTTCAGGCAGATCGACACCGATGACACCTCGGGAATCCTGTCGCCGGCTAATCAGATCTCGATTGGGTGCGGTCATCCAATTGATGGTTCCCCGCGTTTTGGGGATGTAACCGTGCGGTGTCTTTTCAATAAGTCACCGCACGGTTACACTCTAGATTGTCACCAAGCGGTTACACGTCGGTCAGGGGTGCCATGAGGATTCAAACTGCTGCTGAACTCGGCGCAGCGATTCGCAATCGACGGCTGGACTCTGGGTTGACCCAAGCTGCGCTAGCAGACAAGGCTGGTGTCTCTCGCAAGTGGTTGGTCGAGGTTGAGGCGGGAAAATACAGCGCCGAAGTCGGCCGTGTTCTGGATGTTCTCTGGGCAGTGGGGTTGAGGACCGATCTGGCTCCGGAAGACCAGAATTCTGAAAACTAGAATGAGGGCATATCTGAAAGGCATTAATCCTTTCTCACCCGCCCGATACTTGGTGAACGGAAGCTACCCTGCGAGAACCCGCCGAGAGCCGTCGTTCCCCATGAATGCAAGTTCTGTCAGCTACTACCAACCACGGGAACCCGGCCGACTCCGCGCATACAGTAACCACCACGTCGATCGATGACTGGCTCGGTGCTTAGAAACCGTCTCTGAGCTAAGGGGTGGAGAAACCCGGTCTGCGAGCAATCACTGCGGCATGTGGCCTGCTACCCGGAACAGTTCTCTGGTGAGACTCAACCACCTTGAATCCCGCTGCTTTAAGAGCGTTGCTCATCCCCTCAAGACTCCAGAAATATGCGCGGCTCACAGCGTGGTCGAATTCTTCGCCGTCCGTACCGCCAAAGAATCCCAGGAGCGCACTTCCACCGGGCCTCAACACCCGAGCAAACTCCTCAAGGATCTGGGGAACAGCGGAGGGTTCGGTGTGGATCAGCGAGTACCACGCAAGGATGCCTCCAAGGGAGTGAGACTGCAATGGCAGCCGTCTGAAATCACCACGTTCGAAGTTCACATCGGGGTAGGCGGCTCGCGCGTGGCCAATGAACTCCTCTGACAAATCAACACCCAAGACGTCTCGTCCATCCTGGCTCAATAATTCAGTCCAGTGACCTGGCCCGCAGCCTGCGTCCAGTAATGGCCCTGAACAGGAATCCCGCCACTCGCTAATCAGTTCTCGATCCGGCGTGGCCATCTGTTCGACGCTTCCCAGCGCTTCGATGTACTCGATAGCGCGGCGGTTGTAGTCGTCCTGCACTTGTTCACTGTGGCCCATGTCCACCCAGCCGTTGGTTGTAGTCCTCGATCTTTCTGTTGATCACGCGCATAGAATGCTGCCAGGACTCTATCTCTTGGATGACTTGTTCTCGATGATCACGTAAAAGGTCGAGTCGTTCGGGCACGCCATCTGGATCGCTCGCTACCAACCTGGTGAACGCCGCGATCTTGACCAGTGGCATACCTGTGGATTTGAGATGCAGAAGAACTTCGAGGAGGTGTAACTGGGTTTCGGTGTAGACACGATGCCCGGCGCTATCTTTGGTGGGTGCCGGGACGATTCCCTTGCGTTCGTAATAGCGCAGGGTGTCTGGCTCAAGGCCAAGGTGCCGAGCGGCGTCGCCAATGGACATGCGATCACTCATGCCGAGCCCTTTCCAGCCATTCCACATCCGATGAATTGAGCGTAGTCGTGACGGCTTCCCAAGCGCTCTGCACTTGCTCGGGAGTGGAGACCCCAACGACGGAAATTACCTTTTCGCGTCGGCGGACCATCCAGGAGAGAACGACTTGACCTCGGTCCAGCCGATACTTGTTGCCGATTTCGGTTAATGCCGCCGACGCCGCGGGCCCCATTTCATAGCCTTCTGGCAGCGGCCGATCCGCGCGGGTATATGCACCAGAGAGCAGGGGTGAATACCCCAGCCTCGTCAGGTTGAGTTCACTGCAGAGCGATGACACTTCATCGTCGAGTAGCACGTGAGGACTCAGGTCGGTGCTCGGAGCCGGCTCCCGATACGAGAAACGTTGCTGCAGCGCTGTATATGGGTGGGCCGAAGGCGTTTCAAGGGCTTCCGTGAGACGAGCCGCCGTCAGATTGCTGGAAGCAATGGTTCTGGTGAGGCCCTCATCCACTAACTGGCTCAGGGCATCCAGTGTTTCCTCGAGCGCGGTGTTCGCGTCATCGATGTGCGTGTAGAGAACGTCGACATGATCCACGTCAAGGCGTCGCAAGGAGTCTTGCACCTGGGTGCGGATTGCTCGGCGGGAAAGCCCCATCGATGCGTCCAGGCCGTCTCCCAATGAACGTGGACGGGCCCCGATTTTTGTCGCCAAGGTGACCTCGTCGCGCATGCCAGTGCCGTTAGCGGCCAGCCAGGCACCGATCGTCTCCTCGGACTCGTTGCCAGTTCCATTCGCCCAGAACGCGTAGTTGTTGGCTGTGTCCCAGAATCGTGCGCCCAACTCATAAGCATGGTTCAAGCAGGCGAAAGCCTGGTTGCGGGGGACTTGCGTACCAAAATACATAGTTCCCAAGGCCATCGGAGGAATCATTACGGGTCCGATAGTGAATGCGCTTGATCTCATGCTGTTACCCAAACAGTTGGACCATGGTCCAGGTCAATGAACGCCGCCGCAAACCTGCCCGAGCGCCGTCGTCCCCGCTCCGAAAGCCGCAACTCCTGGCAACTGCTGCCAACTACGGGAACCCGGCCGGCACCGCGCATACAGTGACCATCAGATCGCCATGGTCGGAGCTGGCTGGGTTTTTGGAGTGGTCAGCGCCGCCGTAATGGCACGGAGTTGGACGCGACGAAGGGGCCGCACACATGACTACTCAACCCGAACTCGGCAGCAAGACCGGCCGCTACATCGAGCAGGACGGCCTGACGTTTCGCGATCTCGACGGCGACGGCGCCCTGTCGCCCTTCGAGGATTGGCGCCTCCCCGCCGCCGAACGAGCTCGTGACCTGGTCTCCCGCATGACCACCGAGGAGAAGGCCGGGCTGATGGTCATCGGCTCGCACTACCCGGGCTACTCCGCATTCCTGCCTACCCCCGTTGAGGGACAGATCCTCAATCAGGAGGACGTCTGGCGCGACGCCAACCCCATCACCGGCGTGCCTTTCGCCGAGCCGGTACTGGTGACCTCGGCAACCGACAAGGCCATCAACGAGCGCGGTCAGCGCTACTTCGTGGTCCGCGACAACCTCACTCCCCAGGAACTCACCGAGTGGACCAACGCGGTCCAGGAACTCGCCGAGAACTCGCGACTGGGCATCCCTGCGATCTTCGCGTCCAACCCCCGCAACCATGTCGCGCTCGTCTCCCAGTTCGGTGTGAACGAGTCCACCGGCATCTTCTCCGAGTGGCCCGGTGAGCTGGGTCTGGCCGCACTGAACGACAAGGAACTCATCGAGACTTTCGGCCACGAGATCGCCAAGGAATGGCGCGCAGGCGGCATCCACAAGCTCTACGGGTACATGGCTGACCTCGCCTCCGAGCCTCGCTGGTCCCGCTTCAATGGCACCTTCGGTGAGGATCCCGAGCTGGTCTCCGAGTACATCGGCGCCGTGGTGCGTGGTATGCAGGGCGAGACCCTGAGCGAAGAATCCGTGGCCACTACCATCAAGCACTTTCCGGGCGGCGGCGTGCGTCTGGACGGTCACGATCCGCACTTCGAGTGGGGCCAGACCAACGAGTACCCCACCGAGAACGCGCTCGAGAAGTACCACTTACCCCCGTTCCAGGCCGCTCTGGACGCCGGTGCCGCCTCGATCATGCCGTATTACGCCCGCCCCATGAACAACTCCTCCCCGCAGCTGGACCAGGAGTTCTGGCAGGGCCCCACCACTCAGTTCGAGGAGGTTGCGTTCGCCTACAACCGCACCTTCATTCAAAGGCTGCTGCGCGACAAGATGGGTCATGAGGGCTACGTGAACTCCGACTCCGGGGTCATCGACGCCATGATGTGGGGCGTCGAGGACCTCAGCGAGGCCGACCGTTTCGCCGCCGCCGTCCGCGCCGGCACCGATATCTTCTTGGACATGGCCAACCCCGCCCAGCTGATCGCCGCCGTCGAGCAGGGTCACCTGGAAGCCTCCGAGCTCGACCAGCCCGCCGCGCGGCTGCTCACCGAAATCTTTGCGCTCGGCCTGTTCGAGAACCCCTACGTCGACGCCGCTCGTGCCGCCTCCGTCATCGGCGCCCCTGAGATCTCGGCCCTGGGCGAGCGCGCGCAGCGACAGTCGGTCACGCTCCTTCGTAACGACGCCGACGCCGCTCTGTTGCCTCTCCAGCTCGACAAGCCCATCAAGGTCTATCCCTTCGTGACGGGCCGTACCAAGATCGACCAGGTGCAGGGCCAGCTGGAAGAGGCCATTGCGGCGGTATGGCCAACCGCAGACATCGTGAGTGCTCCCGAGGACGCGGACTTCGCGCTCATCTGGGCCCGCCCTGAGATCGCACTGTTCGAGGACGATCGCGACGGTGTGTCGCTGTCTCTCGACCCCCGTGACAACGGCGTGGACGTGGACCGTGTTCAGGTGATCGAGAAGACCGTTCCCACACTGTTGGTGGTCAACGCGACCAACCCGTGGTTGCTGGCCGAACTCGAGCCCGAAGCCCAGGCGGTGGCGATCACGTTCGAGATCAAGCCCGAGCACCTGCTGCGCTCGCTGTCCGGAGAAGATGGCGGCCCTGCCGGTCGCCTGCCCATGACCCTGCCTGTGTCCGCGCAAGCCATTGCGGATTCACCCCGCGATGTGCCCGGCAAGTTCCTGGGTGACGAGTACGCCTACCGCGACCGTGACGGGAACCTGTACAGCTACGGATTCGGGCGTAGTCTCTAGTTTCTCGGGGAGGGGCGCAGCTGCGAACTGCGGGACCCGGCACGCCTTCATGACGGAGCGATCTGTGGTGAGGTGGGCCTAACGAGAGGGACGCAAATGAACGATGTGCTGAGAGACGTGGGCCCCAGGCTACGAGCCTTCAGGCATGCGAGATCCCTGACCCTCGAGGAAGTGGCTGTTCGAACGGGTATCTCGTCCTCGACCTTGTCTCGGTTGGAATCGGGTGGTCGACGTCCGACCTTGGAACTGCTGTTGCCGCTCTCGCAGTGCTATGAGCTACCGCTCGATGAACTGGTGGGTGCCCCTTCGGTTGGCGATCCCCGGGTTCATCCGCGACCCGTGCGACGAAAAGGGGTGATAGTGGTGCCGTTGACGCACCTTCCCGGGCCCCGGCAGGCACTCAAGATGATCTTGCCTTCCGACCATTCGACACCGGTGACCACTCGACACGAGGGCGTCGAATGGCTGTACGTTCTGTCCGGTCGGCTGCGGCTGATCGTGGGAGACCACGATGTGATTCTGGAACCCGGGCAGGCCGCCGAGTTCGACACGCGTACTGAACACTGGTTCGGTAGCACTGGTAACGGCCCCGTAGAAATCCTGAGTCTGCTCGGTCGGCACGGGGAGCGGGTGCATTTGGCCGAACCTGCTGGTGAGTGAGCTCTGAGACGACGACTCAGGAACGCAGGTGGCGAAGAATATTGGCCGCGACCCAGATGCCCAGCCCATAGATGGTGTGGGTCCGCAAGCTTCGGGCGCGAGCAATGGTCGGCGTCGGAGTCTTTGCGGCGGCTATGCCGAGTCCGAAAGCCGGCTGCATCACGAACCACGGTGCCACGATGGTTCCTATGCCGGTGATCAAGGCCGGGATAATCGTGGGGCGTTCCAACCAACGTGGGTGCACGGCAACCAACACGAGCACGAACCCGGTTCCAATGCTGTAATGCGCCGCCCAACCCAATAGTCGTTCATACCGAACCGGGACGGCGTCCATGATGGCTGGGTGTCGGAACTGCCCCTCTGACATGTGACCGATCCAGCGTCCGAGCAGGGCGTAGTCCAGAGGTTTCACTCCGCGAGTTCGGCGTAGGACCTCTCCGCCGGAGTCCATGACAACCGTTGCTCCAATGCCTACTGCGACTGCCTGAGCCAATCTACTGGTGTTGATGCGCATGATGACGACTCCTTGATGGATTGCCTGTGGACTTCCATCAGGCCCCAACCACACGGAAGTAGCGATCTTTCTTGCCGAGCCAGCAAGAAAGATGGCTCAGAGGCGTGGCCCTCATACAGCCGCGACTGGCCGAGGGAAGCGTGGTTCCCTCTCAGCCGAGCGGCGTCGTTGGCCTTACTGGTTGACCAGCACCTTCTCCGGCTCGTCGGGGGAGCGCTCGGCCTTGCGGTCGGCCAGCTCGCGGCGAACCACCCACACCATGCCGGCGATCCACAGTGCGGCCAGCGCACCCAGGATCGAGTAATAGGCGCCGGCCCCGGGGAGGACGGACTGCACGGCGTCGAGCCCCAAGAGCGTGCGAACGTTCGTGAAGATGATCAGGCCGCCCGCGGCGATCGCCAGAATGCGCGGGGCGAGCAGGCGCACGAGATACGCGGCGATCGGCGCGGCCAGCACTCCCCCGATCAGCAGTGCGATCACGAAACCGAAATCAATGCCCTGGCTACCCAGTGCCAACAGGAAGCCCGCGGACGCGCCCAGGCTCACCACGAACTCGGACGTATCGATAGAGCCGATGACCTTGCGCGGAGCGATCTTCCCCGAGGCCAACAGCGTGGGGGTACCCACCGGACCCCAACCGCCACCGCCGATCGCGTCCATGAAGCCCGCGACCGTGGCCAGCGGGATCAACAGGAAGCCGGGAACCTTGCCCTTGAAGTCCGGGCGACGGTCCGGGATGGTCAGGAAGCGCCACACCACAAAGATGCCCAGGGCTAGCAGCACCATGGACATCACCGGCGCCGCGGCAGCTCCCGAAAGGGTGAGCACGTGAGCCCCGAAGAACGCTGCGATGCCGCCGGGCACCGCCATGAACCCGACCACGCGCCAGTCGATGTTGCCGAACTTCCAGTGCGATACACCCGAGGCGAGCGTGGTGCCCACCTCAGCCAGGTGTACCGTGGCCGAGACCGAGGCGGGAGCCAAACCCACGGCGAGAAGCAGCGTGGATGAGGTCACGCCGTAGGCCATGCCCAGGGACCCGTCCACGAGCTGCGCCCCGAATCCCACGAGGGCGAGCAAGATGAGTGTTCGCACGGAAGCTCCTGCCGCGAAGAAGATGAGTTGGCTCCATCCAAAACCCCCACGTCAGCTCACTCAATATTTGTTGAGAAGTGCGTCCTCGCATGTAGAACCGTGACAATCACTTGACTTGGACGGCCCCGGGGTGCGTGGTCCGCGCCACAGCCCGTTCGGCGCGGTTTCCTGCCCGGTGCCGACGAATCGACGACGCCGCTCGGTCACCACACGACGTCGGTCACCACACGACGTCGCTGGGGGACTCCACGACCCGCGGTTCCGCCAGCGCCTCGGGAGCCGGCTGCTCCGTGAGCGCGGGAGCAAACTGCACGCCCGTGCGCTCGGTCAACTCATCCAGGGTCAACTGGTAAGTCTTGAACTATTGCAGGTCCAGTGTCTCCAACCGGTCCAAGTTCTGGGTCAGCAGGAACGCCTTGGTGGTGAGCTGCCCGTCGGTCGTGTAGGCCAGGACCTTCCAGAACTCTCGAGGGACGCGCACGCCGCGGTATTCGCGGTCGTCATCGTGGAACACCGGCCCGCCGAAGACGCTCAGTCGCAGTCGGTCCACTTCGACCTGGTCGTAGACCGTGTCCTCGAGGCGGCCCCACAGGCCGCCGCGTGAGGATTGATTGAAGCTGTTGATCTGCGGGGAAATGTTGGTGAAGTAGAACGAGTCCTCGTTGGCTTGCTGCGCCTCCGCTCGCGGGCCCCAGGTGAGGTCCGCACGGCGCGCGAGGTGCCCGCGGTCCAGGTCGTTGGCCTTGTACACTTCGTCGCCCATCTGGTGCTCGGCATCGATCTGCGGGTCCAGCTGGAATTTGATGGAGCTGCGGGAGAGCTTCTTGAGTGACTCCCCATCGATGTTCCACGCAACCCACCGTGCCAGCCGTCGTGACGCACTCATGGTCAGAGAGAAGTGCGTGTGGTGAACGACCTCGCTACCGTCCTTGACCGGTGCGATGTCATCCGCGAGATCGGCGCTCAGGGTGGGCAGAGCGACGTCGTCCCCCAGGAAACTCGAATCGAAACCATGGCCGGGGGCGGCCGCGGCCTCCGCGCGGACCGTTTCGTACGTGATGGGGCTCAGGCTGATGTCGAGCTTCTCGAAGACCGAGGCCGGGAGGCACGCGATGGCGGATTCCGCGCCGCCGCCGGCGTCACCCGCGAAGTGCAGGCCGGCCATCACACGGGAGGTGCGACCATTGCCGCTGCGGAACATCCACACAGAGCCGGAATCGCCGCCCTCGCTCAGTTCCAACTCCTCGCCGCGGGAGGAGTCGGGGCCGATCTCGAAACCGCCGATGTTCCGTTCGCCGAAACCCTCGCCGTAATCGAGTTTGGTGAGCACGTCCACGCGCCGGACCACGCCGTACGTGACGCCGCTGGTGCGCCCGGATTTGACCACTTTGTCACCGAGCTCGGGATCGCCGATCTCCTCAGGGATCACGTCCAGCTCCAGGATGGTCGGGTCGAAGCGACGATCGGTGAGTGACGTGATGGCGCAGTCACCGGCCGGCCCCAGGTGGGAGCGCACGAGCTCGCCCAGAGCGTTTTGGCCCACGCGGTTGTCGTCAAAGGTGCCCGGCTGAACCGTGCGCGCACCGATCTGGCTACCCGGACCGTGCAACACATGCCAGTTGCTCAGTGCATAAGGAGTGCCGTCCTCGCGGCCGTAGACGATCGCGCCCAGGGTGCCCGCGGATGTGGTCACATTGCTGATGCTCACGCCCGGTACCACCGGATCGTGCCGCCGGGTCCTGATCTTGGGCGCGACCTCCGGCACCAGCACGTAGCTCGGGACGTAGCTGACCTCGAGCACATCGGTGGGCACGGTCAGCTGTTCCACCTCGATGCTGTCCGGGAGGGCATGCGTGCCTTGCCGCGCCAGCTCATCCATCGGCAGTTTGCGATGCACCGTGAACTGCACCGCGATCTGATCGGTGGTCTTACCGTCCACCACCTTGTATCCGACCCCGATCGAACTGACATTGGGGTCCTTCAAATACGCCTGGCCGCGCACCCGAATGAACTCGCGCAGAGTCCTGGTGTCCTTGGCCGAAAGGTTTCCGAGTTTCCGCTCTCCGGCGGGCTGTGAATTCGACATGCAGACACTGTGCCTCCACAGCCTGACAGTCGGGTGACTAGGAGCTTAACGGGACGACGGCGCTCGCGGGATGTCGCACGGTTGTCACCTTCCACGGGCAGAAAGTTGCCGCCCCACTGCATGCGCAGGGAGGCGGCAACTGTCTTCACTAGCTCAGGTCAGGCGGCTGTTTAGGCCAAACGACCCGTGGTCGGGAAGCGGTCCCAGGCGCGGTGCTGGCTGAGCAGTTCCATGATGGTCTTGAAGACCTCCACGGGGTCGCTGCCCGTTTCCACGCCGACGCTGTCATCGAGCTTGAGGGTGGTCAGCACATCGCTGCCCGAACCCCATGCGCCCAGTGCCTTGGCCTGACGCCACACTTCCTGCAGGAGCAGGGCAACGCGGGGGTCGAGACCTTCGGGCCCGGCTGCGGCGGCCTTGGCGTCCAAACCGTGGTGGGCGTCGTCGCCGGGGGCCGCGTTGGAGGCGACCAGAACGGCGTCGAACTCGATGGAACGCGCGGTCAGGTAGGTGCGCTGGGCAACCACGCCGCCCCCGACCTCGCCACCGGTGGGCGCGATGACCAGCGGCACCATGTCCGCCTCGTCCACGGCAATGATGAGGCTCTTGAGCGCGGCCACGTCAACGTCCGGACCCACGACAATGCCGATCTGACGGCCCTCGGTGGGCCAGGTCTTGCCCACCTGGGTGAACGCGGCGGAGGGCTC
>CAACWU010000204.1_pt1 | contig 16199 bp, 13 predicted proteins | sample 2275741 | NCBI WGS metagenome assembly CAACWU01 (sample SAMEA5312470, study PRJEB27640) | indoor metagenome | biome: indoor environment; feature: uncontrolled; material: tiles wood | place: Germany | collected 2014-07-07
CAACGTAGGATGAACCGGTGACCGACCAGAGCCTTGACGGCCCGCTCCTGGGCCCCGCAGAAATTCGAGAACTGGCCGAGCGTGCGGGGATTCGCCCCACCAAGACGCTCGGTCAGAACTTCGTGATCGACCCCAATACCATTCGGCGGATCGTGGCTACGGCGCACCTCACCTCGGACGATCATGTCCTGGAGGTGGGGCCGGGACTGGGGTCGTTGACGCTGGGTCTGCTGGCGGCGTCGTCGGCGGTGACGGCCGTGGAAATCGACCCGCCGCTCGCGGCCCAGCTCCCGGAGACGGTCGAGCGTTTCTATCCCGAGGCCGCCTCGCGCCTCAACATGGTGCTCGACGACGCCGCCCGCGTCACCGCCCTGCCCGGCGACACCCCGCCCACGGCGCTCGTGGCCAACCTGCCGTACAACGTGGCCGTGCCGGTGCTCCTGCACATCCTGGAAACGTTCCCCACCGTGCGCCACGGACTGGTCATGGTGCAGGACGAGGTCGCGGATCGACTGGCCGCTGGACCGGGATCGCGGGTTTACGGAGTGCCTTCGGTGAAAGCGAATTGGTACGCGGCGGTGTCCAAGGCCGGTGTGATCGGTAAGAACGTGTTCTGGCCGGCGCCCAAGATCGCGTCGGGGCTGGTGCGCTTCGAACGACGTGACCCGCCGGCGGACGAGTCGCTGCGCAAGGAAGTCTTCGCCGTAATCGATGCCGCTTTCGCTCAGCGGCGCAAAACCCTGCGTGCGGCGCTGAGCGGCTGGGCCGGATCCGGTGCGAGGGCGGAAGAGATCCTGCGTAACGCCGGAATCAACCCGAGTGAGCGCGGCGAGAAACTGGACGTCAAAGCTTTCGCGCGCATCGCCCAGGCCGCGGCGACGATCGCACAGGCACAGGCACAGGCACAGGCACAGGCACAGGCACAGGCACAGACAAAGACACAAACACAGGCAGCAGCGCAACCGGATCACGAACGGAAAACTCCCGCCACGCCTGAGACGCAGCCCGAACCGACCACGGAGAACCCCGTATGAGCCCCGCCGGACTGCGGGCATCGGCATCGGCCCCCGCGAAAACGAACTTGGCGCTCCACGTTGGCGACCCCACACCGGACGGGTACCACCCGCTGGAAACCCTGTTCATCGCCGTGGACGTGCGCGAAACCGTGACCGCGTCGATCAACACGCACGTGGCCCGGCGGGGGAGCGGCGTGATGGTCACGGTGTCCCCGGCACCCGGCAGTGAGTACGCGGAGATGATCCAGTCCGGTACGGCGCGGCTTTCTGACATCCCGCTGGACGATTCGAACCTTGCGGTGCGTGCCGCGCTCGCGGTGAGTGAGGCCCATGGCGACAATCCGGGCATCGAGTTACGCATCGACAAGGCGGTACCCGTGGCCGGCGGCATGGGCGGCGGTTCCGCTGATGCCGCGGCGGCACTCGTGGCCGTGGATGCATTGCTCGCCAAGCACCTCGATCAGCCGCGGCTCGGGCGTCATAGGCTCATGAACATCGGGTCGACTCTCGGCGCAGATGTTCCTTTCATGATCCTGGGCGGCCTGGCCGAGGGCCGAGGCAAGGGCGATGACCTCCGCACCGTCGAGACCGATGATCAGCTGCATCTGGTGTTCGTTCCCCAGGATCAAGGGCTGGCCACTCCGGCGGTGTTCCGGCAGTGGGACCACGCGCACCGCGTTCATACGGCGCACAGATCACAACGCGCACCGGACCCGCTGAACCCCGCTCTCGTACGTGCTGCCGCCATCGGCGATGCTCCAGGTGTGGCCACTTGGGTCCGCAACGATCTTCAATCGCCCGCCCTGGAGTTGCTGCCGGAGTTGGCTACACTGCTCAACCACGGCGTGGACCTCGGTGCCCTTGCGGGTTGGGTCTCCGGCTCGGGCCCCACGGTGTGTTTCCTCGCGGAATCTGCGGAGGCCGCGGAGAACCTGGTCAATGGCCTACGCCGCGAGCATCGCCACGCTTTTTCGACCACCGGGCCCGTGGTGGGTGCCCAACTGATCCCCGAGTGGGGCACAATCTAGAACAATGCGCCCGCGGACGCGGACCTTGATGTGAGGAGACAGCATGCCTATTCGTCCCCACCAGGTTCAAGCCGTGCCCAAGCCACTGGTCGAAGGTTTGGAGAAACTTCGCCAGGACCTCGACATTCCCGAGGACTTTTCGCCCGAGGTTCACGACGCCGCTCAGCACGCCGCGCGACATCCTCGCCTTCCCCAACTGGATCGGACCGATCTGGACTTCGTGACGGTTGACCCTGAGGGGTCCCGGGACCTGGACCAGGCGGTGTTCATCGAGGCGACGGAGCCGGGCTTCACCGTCTGGTACGCCATTGCGGATGTTGCCGCTTTCGTGAGCCCAGGGGATCCCATTGACCTGGAAGCCCATGCCCGCGGGCAGACCTTGTACGGACCTCATCAGCGCACGCCGCTGCATCCGCCGGAGCTTTCGGAGGATGCAGCGAGTCTGCTGGAGAACGAGACTCGTCCCGCGGTGCTGTGGCAGCTCACCTTGGATGCGACAGGACATCAGACGGCGCGCACCGTGCAGCGAGCCTTGATCCGCAGCCGCGCACAGCTCACCTATCGCGAGGTGCAGGACGCACTGGATCATGGCACCGCCTCCGAATCCTTGCAACTCCTCAAGACCGTGGGTCAACTCCGCGAGCAGATCGAACACGAGCGCGGCGGCGTGAGCCTGCAGATCCCAGAGCAGGAGGTGGAAACCTCCAACGGAGAATGGCACATCGTGCATCGCTCCGCCTTGCCGGTCGAGGGCTGGAACGCGCAGATCTCGCTGCTCACGGGCATGGCCGCCGCGGAGATCATGCTCGAAGCCGCCGTCGGCTTGCTCCGCACGTTGCCGCCCGCCGACGCCGCGTCCTTGCGCAAGTTGCGCGAGACCGCCAAGGCCCTGCGGATTGAGTGGCCGCCCGAAATGGACTACCCCGAGTTCGTCCGCACACTGGACCCGGAACGCCCCGATCACGCGGCCATGCTGTACTCGTGCACGCTGTTGTTCCGCGGCGCAGGATATCTGGCCTTCAACGGTCAGACACCGGAGAACTCCCAACACGCGGCTCTGGCCACCCATTATGCGCACGTGACCGCTCCGCTGCGTCGGCTGGTTGATCGTTACGCAAGTGAGGTGTGCCTGGCGCTGTGCGCCGGAGAACTGGTTCCCGAATGGGTCACGGATGCTTTGCCGCAATTGCCCAAGGAGATGGAGTCGTCCAACCGCAAGGCATCCGCGTATGAGCGCGGCATCGTGAACATGGTGGAGACGCTCATGCTCTCCCCGCACGTGGGTCAGGAGTTCACGGGGACCGTTGTCGAGGTCGACGAAACCGGCGAGAAGGGCCGGTTCATCATCAGGAATCCGGCGGTGGAGGCCAGCATCAAGGGCACGGATTTGCCGCTGGGGCAGGAGATTCGTGTGCGGCTGGTCGAGGCGGACACGGCAAACGCCCAATCGCGATTCGAGCTCGTGGAAGCCATTGATGGTGCGGCGTCGTACAGCGCGGCTTCATCCGCCGCAGCTAGTGTCGGAAGCACATCCACAACTGAAAGGTAGGCGTCAATGTCCGTCGTCAAGATCAATGCCATCGAGGTTCCCGAAGGTGCCGGCCCCGAGATCGAAAAGCGCTTTGCTGCCCGCAAGCACTCCGTGGATTCCGAGCCGGGCTTCGAAGGTTTCCAGCTGTTGCGCCCGGTCGCGGGGGAGAACCGGTACTTCGTAGTGACCACGTGGGCCACCGAGGAAGACTTCGTGGCGTGGCGCGACGGCAACGCCCGCCAGGCTCACGCGGGTGAAGCCAAGAAGCCCGTGGCCACCGGAGCCAGCCTGCTCGAGTTCGAGGTCGTCGAGCTCTAACGGCCCTTCAAATGATTCCACCGCCCGTTGACCCACATACCGGTCAGCGGGCGGTATTGAATCGGCCGCGGTAATAGCTGGGCGCCAGGCCGTAGCGCAGGGTGAACGACCGTCGTAGGTTCTCATCGCTGCCGAACCCGGCGAGTCGAGCGGTTTCCGTCACCGTGTGCCCAGCGTCCAACAGCGCCTTGGCCGAGTCCAGCCGCACGTGTTCAATGAATTTCGACGGCGTGAGGTTCAGTTCCGCCCTGAACAGCCGGGTCAGGTGGCGCTCACTGACATTGACCAACGCAGCCAGCGACCCCACGGAGTGCTCGGCACCCGGGTCCGATGTCACGGCGTCGACGGCTCTCTGTAACCCCGGGGTGGCCGGGCTCGGCCAACGTAAGGCGGCCGAGAATTGCGATTGTCCTCCCGCACGCTGCATGTAGACCACCAGCCCGCGGGAGACATTTCGCGCCAGTGCCTCACCGTGGTCGGCGTTCACCAGGGCCAGCGCCAGATCGATGCCGGAGGATACCCCGGCGCTCGTGAACACCGGGCCGTCCTGGGTGTAAAGGGCATCCGGAAGCACATTGATCTCCGGATGCTCGCGCGACAACCGATCCGTGTGCAGCCAATGAGTGGTGGCGCGCCTACCGTCGAGCAGACCGGCTTTGGCCAGTAGAAACGCACCAGTACACACGCTCGCCACACGATGGGACCGGTCGGCCAACTCGCGTGCCGTGGCGATCAGATTTTCGGGAATCGGTTCGTCCACCAGGCATTCGCCGCCGGCCACCACCAGCGTGTCGATCGGGCCGCTTTTCAAGGCCGACGACGCCGCCTCGGTCACCAACGGCGTGCCCACCGTGGTCAGCACGTTGCCACCACTCGGTGAAACGTAGCTCAGGGAGTACTGCGCGCCGTGCAGATTCGCGTCCGAGAAGACCTCTGCGGGGCCGGTGACATCCAGCATTTTCACGCCGGGGAATGTCAGGAAGACAACGTTGTGGGAGTGGGCCATGGGACCAGTATGTCCGAATTTCAGGGATTGCTGGCGTCATGTCCATGGCTTCACGGAGCAATAGTCACCAGACTGATCAGTGAACCAATCGAAAAGGAGCAACACACATGACTGACACCATTGCAGGCATTTCCGTTCCCGATACCAAGCTGACCCGCGAGGTCACCGAGTACATCCGTGATACCGAGAACGATCTGCTCTACCACCACTCTCGTCGAGTTTTCTTCTTCGGTGCCTTCCAGGGCCAGGTGCGCAATCTGTCCGTGGATCACGAGCTGCTCTACGCGGGCGCCATGTTCCACGACATGGGGCTGACCCAGGGTTACATGGATTCCAAGCTCCGTTTCGAGGTGGATGGTGCCAACGCGGTCAAGGAGTTCCTGCTGGACCACGGCACCTCCGCTCAGCGTGCGCATGATGCTTGGCTGGCCATCGCCCTGCACACCACCCCGGGCGTTCCCGAATTCTTGTCCCCGGAGATCGCACTGGTCAGTGCGGGCGTGGAAACCGATGTGCTCGGTATGCACCTGGACGACCTCTCCGACGAACAGCGCAACGCCGTGGTGGAAGCCCACCCCCGTCCGGACTTCAAGAATCGGATCCTCAACGCCTTCAACGACGGCAACGTGCACCGCCCGCACTCCACGTTCGGCAACATGAACGCGGATGTCCTGGAGCACTTCAACCCGGACTTCAAGCGCGACAACTTCGTGGAGATCATCAAGAGCAACGACTGGAGCGAGTAATCCCGCGAGGGCATCGCCATTGATGCGATCTAGTTGAGGCCGTCCACTTCCATGAGGAAGTGGACGGCCTCTGCCATGAATCGGTCGTGCTGCTCCACCTGCGCCCAGTGCCCGCAGTTCGGAACCATGACGAGTCGAGCATCAGGCATCGCGGCTGTCGCTCGGCGAGATCCCTCCGGATCGACCAGCGGATCTTCCGCACCGTGGAAGAAGAGGGCCGGGGCATCGATCTCGGCCACACGATCCGAGAGGTCGTTGAGCATCCGATCTCGACCAATCGTGGCCTGGTTGTAGCGGGTGTACCCCAGGGTGCCCCGGGGTTCTCGGGCCAACCGAACGAACTCCTCGACCACCGGCTCCGGCAGGGTAGCCGGATCTTTGACCATGGAGTTCAAGCTGGCCCGCACGAATCGGTTGGCGAAACGGCCCAGGGGGAGGAGCATCGCGTCCGGTAGCCGCGATGCGTACCAGGCCGCTCGCTGCGCCCACGGGGACTTCAAAGCCGGAGTCAAACCACCCGGCGCAACCAGGATCATCCCGGCAACCAGTGGAGCGTGTGACAGCGCCAGGTTGAGAGCGGCGTCCCCGCCCATGGACACCCCGCACACGATTGCGGAATCGATGCCCAGAACCCTCAGCACCTCCGCCAGCAGATCTGCCATATCGGCGGGACTGCCCACCGGGTCCACGAACATGCTGCGTCCGAACCCCGGCAGATCCACTGCCCACGCCTGACGGTCGGTGCTTAGCGGTTCGAATAACCGGTACCAGGAGATGGCCGAGCAATCGGTTCCACCGCCATGGATCAGGAGAAGCGGCAATCTGCCGGAGACCGCCGGCCCCGCACGGAGCACCCCCAAGGAGCCCACGGAGGTTTCGACGTACCGTTCCTGGGTCGCTGCCGGGGTCAACATGCCCTCACCATATCCGGCCGACGAGCGTTGGCCCGAGGCTTACTCCAGCGCCTCGCCCAACTCCAGCCACCGCATCTCCAGCTCGTCCATCTGCTCTTGCAGCTCGGACTTCTTGGCGGACAGCTTGCCTAGCCCCTCGAAATCGGAGGGATCCGCTGCGGCCATGGTCTCGTCCAGGGCCTCGGCTTCCTTGTTGAGTTTCTGCAGCTTGCGTTCGACGGCGCCCAGTTCCTTCTGCGCGGCGCGCGCTTCGGAGCCGGAGAGTTTGGGCTCCAAAGCTGAGCCCGCGGCGGCGTCGGCACCGGAACCCGAAGAAGAAGCCGCCATCGGATTGGAGGCACCGGCCGAGCCAGCGGCCGACCCCGAATCGGAGGAGGCCGAGAGCTTCAGGTATTCCTCGACCCCGCCGGGCAGGTGGCGGAATTGGCCGTTGATCACCGCGTACTGCTGATCGGTCACGCGCTCCAGTAGGTACCGGTCGTGGGAGACCACCAGGAGCGTGCCGGGCCAGGTGTCCAGGAGGTCTTCCATGGCGGCGAGCATGTCCGTGTCCAGGTCGTTGGAGGGCTCGTCGAGGATCAGCACGTTGGGCTCGTCCAGCAGGATCATCAGCAACTGCAGGCGGCGTTTCTGCCCACCGGACAGATCCTTGACCGGGGTCTTGAGCTGCGCGGACGTGAATCCGAGTCGCTCGAGAAGCTGGGTGGGGCTCATCTCCTTGCCCTCGGTCACGTAGCTGGTCTTCTTGCTGGCGACCACGTCCGAGACGCGGTCGTTGGCGACGTCGTCGAGTTCCGCCAGCTGCTGCGTGAGCGTGGAGATCTTCACGGTCTTGCCGCGCTTGACCCGCCCGGTGGTGGGGGAGACCGCGCCCGTGACCAGGCCCAACAGCGTGGACTTGCCCGCGCCATTGACACCCAGGATGCCTGTGCGCTCGCCAGGGGCGATCAGCCACGTGACGTCCTTGAGCACGTTGGTGGTGCCGTTGGCGCCCTCGAAGGACACCGAGACGTCCTCGATGTCCACCACGTCCTTGCCCAGCCGGGACACGGCCATGCGCGAGAGCGAGACCGAATCGCGGGGCGGGGGAACATCGGAAATCAATTGGTTGGCGGCGTCGATGCGGAACTTGGGCTTGGAGGTGCGAGCGGGTGCGCCGCGGCGCAACCACGCGAGTTCCTTGCGCATGAGGTTCTGCCGCTTCTGCTCGACCACGGCGTTCTGCCGGTCGCGCTCCACGCGCTGCAGTACGTAGGCTGCGTAGCCACCTTCGAATGGCTCGACCATGCGGTCGTGGACCTCCCATGTGTCCGTGCACACGGCGTCCAGGAACCAGCGGTCGTGAGTGACGACCACCAGTGCGCCCGAGTTCTTGGACCAACGGTTGTTCAAGTGCTTGGCCAGCCACGTGATGCCGTCCACGTCCAGGTGGTTGGTGGGCTCGTCCAGGAAGATGACGTCCCAATCCTGGGCCAGCAGGCTGGCCAGGGCCACGCGGCGCCGTTGCCCGCCGGAGAGCTCGCTGACGTCCGTGTCCCAATCCACGTCCGAGACCAGGCCGGAAATCACGTCACGCACCTTGGCATTCGAGGCCCAGACATGGTCGGGAACATCGCCGACGACGGCGTGCCCCACCGTCTGATTCGGGTCCAGCGTGTCCGCCTGGTCCAGCATGCCCACGGTGGTTCCCGAGCGTACGGTGACCCGCCCGCCGTCGGGATCGATGCGGCCGGCGAGCAGGCGCATCAGCGTTGACTTGCCGTCGCCATTGCGCCCGACAATGCCAATCCGGTCACCCTGATCGATGCCTATGGAGACCGCGTCGAAAACGGTCTTGGTCGGATACTCGAGGTGCAGATTCTCTCCGCCAATCAGATGTGCCACGCAGGCCAGGATACAAGCGTCAGGGTCATCCCGGAGAAGTGCCAGATTGGCGTGGGAGACTTGACCCATGCAAGAGACTTACGTGACCGCCCCCGTGGCCGGGACGGTTTTGGATATTCCCCAGGACTTGGCGAGCGCCGTCGAACATGTTCGCGAGCACCCGGGGCCCGTGGAAATCACGCTGGGCGCGGACCGTCCAGTGGGTCTCCACATGGGAAGTATGGTGCGTCGCCAGGCAGGCGATCAGTTGCGCAAGGCCGGCGCCGATCCGCTGATCCTGCGCGCACCGGTGTCCGTGGACGAGGACATGCCTGACGAGGGCGTGATCGCCGAGGCCGACGCCGCTCTGGTCCTGGCCCACGGCGTGGGCGCCCAGGCGCTCGTGCTCGCGTTGGGCGGCGTCACCCACCGCGGTCGACAGCGGCAACGGCTGTACTCCATGGTGGCCGCGCTCGCAGAAGCGGCTTCGGCTCAGGACGTGCGACTGCTCATGCAGAACCACACCATCGTGGACGAAGTGGTCATGCTCCTGGTACTCCTGGACCGAGAATTCGATCAGGACACCCTGGACGTTACCGAACCCGAGGTCACCTCACTCGCTTGGGACGTGTCCCGCTCTCGAGGAGCAGGCCAGTCCGACGCAGATGCGTGGGGATTCGTGCAGCGTGCAGCCAAACGCGCTCCCGTGCTCGTGCGCGGACTGGAGCCGGGGGAGACCCGCCACCTCGCCCAGGCGTTACCGGGTTTCGAGGAGGCCATGGCCAACGGCCGCGTGGTCACGGTGGAACACTGCTCGGGATCGCACTGACCGAAGTTCGGGAAATGTTATGGTAATTTTCCGTGCATCCCGTGTGGTGCACGGTTGTGTTGTCACGGCAGTGACGACCTTTCCGCCATGGTGTAATTGGCAGCACACCGGCCTTTGGAGCCGTGAGTCTAGGTTCGAGTCCTAGTGGCGGAACGTACGAACCACCCAGGTGCAGATGGGTTCCACCACCTGACGAGCAACCACGAGGAGTTAGCTCAGTGAGCATCGTCGATACCGCGGCCGATCAGAGCGCCGCGACCGGCGGGTCCAACCCCGCAGCAATCATCGTCCTGGCCGCAGGCAAGGGCACCCGCATGAAGTCCAAGACCCCCAAGATCTTGCATGAGATCGGGGGTCGTTCCATGGTGGGGCACGCCCTCAAAGTCGCGCGGGAACTGAACCCGGAGCAGCTCGTGGCGGTCATTCGTCACCAGCGGGACCTCGTGGAAGCGCACATCAATGAGCTGGATTCCGGTGTGTTGATTGCCGACCAGTCGGACGTTCCCGGCACCGGCAGTGCAGTGGATGCGGGTCTGGAAGTTCTGGACCGTGAAGCTCCGGTGTCCGGCACCGTGGTCGTGACGTACGGCGACGTTCCGCTACTCACCGCACAGACCCTGCAGGACTTCGTGACCTACCACCGCGACCACGGCAACGCCGTGACGGTGCTGACCGCGGATCACCCCGCTCCGGGCAAGTACGGCCGCATCCTGCGGGACGAGAACGGCCAGCTCGCGGAGATCAAGGAATTCAAGGACGCCACCGAGGAAGAGCGCGCGGTCGTGGAGGTCAACTCCGGCATCTTCGCCTTCGACGCTGCCGTGTTGCGCGATTCCCTGGCCCAGGTGGACACCAACAACGCTCAGGCCGAGAAGTACCTCACGGATGTTCCCAAGCTCGCTCGGGCCGCGGGCCACCGCGTGGACGCCCTGAAGATGACGGACTACATGGAGCTCGAGGGTGCCAACGACCGAGAGCAGCTCTCGGAACTCGGCGCATACCTCAATAAGCGCACCCTCAAGATGCACATGGCCAACGGCGTGACGGTCGTTGATCCGGGTACCACGTGGATCGATGACACCGTGCAGATCGAGCAGGACGTCACCATCCTGCCCGGTACTCAACTGCACGGTGCCACGCGAATTGCCGAGGACGCCGTCGTCGGCCCGGAAACCACCCTCACCAACGTGACCGTGGGCAACGGCGCAACCGTGATCCGCACCCACGGCAGCGACGCCGAATTGGGTGCGGGCGCGTCCGTGGGTCCGTTCGCGTATCTGCGTCCGGGCACCGTGCTGGGCGCCAAGGGCAAGATCGGCACCTTCGTGGAGACCAAGAACTCGACCATTGGCGAAGGCTCCAAGATCCCGCACCTGTCCTACGTGGGCGACGCGACGATCGGCGAGCACTCGAACATCGGTGCGGCCTCCGTGTTCGTTAATTACGACGGCGTCAACAAGCACCGCACCGTGGTGGGCAACCACGTGCGCATGGGCTCGGACAACATGTACGTTGCGCCCGTGACCATTGGCGACGGCGCCTACTCCGGTGCCGGCACCACCGTCCGCAAGGACGTGCCCGCCGGCGCACTGGCCCTCACCGAGGGGAATCAAGTCATCGTGGAAGGATGGGTGCAGAAGCACCGTCCCGGAACCGATGCCGCTAAGGCTGCGGAAGCGTCCAACGGCTCCTAAAACTCTGACCGCGCATCCCAGGCCTGAACCGGGCACGAGACACGCGACCAGCGCTCCATCAAGCATTTCGAGGAAAGCGAGTTCACATGACCGGAATTACGAATGCGGGGTCGAACCGCATGGTTCTGCTCTCGGGTCGTGCACATCCGCAGCTGGCGCAGGACATCGCGCGCGAACTGGGCACCGAACTGGTCCCCACCGACGCGTACGACTTTGCCAACGGTGAGACCTACGTGCGATTCGGTGAGTCGGTGCGTGGCGCGGATGCGTTCCTCATCCAGTCCCACCCGGCACCCATCAACCAGTGGGTGATGGAACAGCTGATCATGATCGACTCGCTCAAGCGCGCATCGGCCAAGTCCATCACCGTGGTCAGCCCGTTCTACCCGTACGCCCGCCAGGACAAGAAACACCGCGGTCGTGAGCCCATTTCCGCTCGTCTGATTTCTGATCTGTACAAGACCGCCGGCGCTGACCGTCTGATGTCCGTGGACCTGCACACCGCGCAGATCCAGGGCTTCTTCGACGGCCCCGTGGATCACCTCATGGCCATCCCGCTGTTGAGCGACTACGTGCGTTCCGTGGTGGACGAGTCCAACGTGACCGTGGTGTCCCCGGACACCGGCCGTGTGCGCGTGGCCGAGCAGTGGGCCGAACGTCTGGGCGGTGCACCGCTGGCCTTCGTCCACAAGACGCGTGACATCAACGTTCCCAACCAGGCCGAGTCCAAGCAGGTCGTGGGCGACATCGAGGGCCGTACCTGCGTGCTTATCGACGACATGATCGACACCGGTGGAACCATCACCGGCGCTGTCCGCGTGCTGCGGGACAACGGCGCCAAGGATGTCATCATTGCCGCCACTCATGCGGTGTTCTCGGACCCCGCGGTGGAGCGCCTGGCCAACTGTGGTGCCATGAAGGTTGTCGTCACCGACACCCTGCCGGTTCCGAAGGAGCACCAGTTCGAGAACCTCGAGGTCATCTCGATCGCACCGTTGATCGCGCGTGCCATCCAGGAAGTCTTCGAGGACGGCTCGGTGACCAGCCTGTTCAACGGCCGGTCCTGACCCGCATGATCCGCGTCCGGTTCCCCTGAACCGTGACATGAAAAAGCCACCCGCCGGAATCCGGCGGGTGGCTTTTTCATGTCTGGCGGGTGGAACCCTTAGCGGGTGACCCACACGTGGTTGGTCGCGGAGGACCAGCGCACGGTGTAGCCCTTGGAGAAGCGCTGGTGCACTTGGTTGCCCACGCGGTACTCGTCGGTCACGGGGAACCCGTAGCCGCGCTCATGACCGCGCTTGCTCCAGAACTTACCGATGGCCCCATACTCCTTGATGGTGTTGGAACCGGTGGACGGTGTCCACATGACCTTGTGGGTGCGGCCGGTGGCCGTGGTGAAGCTCTGGTAGGCACCGCCGGAGATGGAGCGCTCTTCCGTGGACGGGAAGCCCAGTCCGCGCTCGCGACCGGTCTGCACGAACTTGTTGCCGATGCTCGAGGTGTTGCGCACCATGTGGGCACCGGTACGCGGGTGCCAGTACGCGGTGGCCTTCACGCCGTTGCGCACGAACTCCTGGTAGCGACCACCCGAAGCGGCAGCGCGCTCCGGGGTCACGGCCTGGCCCCACTTGGCGGCACCGCCGGTGGCGCGGTAAATGGAACCGATACCGCCGCTCACCGAGTAAGACTGGTTCACCGCATTGGTGCTCGGCGCGCGACCGCCCAGCGGCTTGTAGTTGCGAGAGCTGGCCATGGACTGCAACTGGGCCCAGGATCCGCGGTACTGGTTGGAGTCACCGGAGAAGGGGCCCGAGGCCGAGAACTGCCAAATGTCGTACGTGGACCAACCGTTGGGCATGGCCCCGGCACCGGTGGTGTTGTACGCGGCGATGTGCAGCGGGTGGGTGTTGAACTGCGCGGTGTTACCCGTGCAGGTGCGCCACCAGTCGGTGGTCGTGTAGATCGCGGGCAGGCGGCCGGTGCGCTGCTTGTAGCGGTCCGAGAAGGACTTGATCCACGAGTTCATCTGCGGCTGGGACATGTTGTAGCACGTGTTGCCCAAGCTCGAGTACGGGTTGTACTCGATGTCCAGCAGACCGGGCAGGGTCTTGCCGTCCGCGGACCAACCTCCGCCGTTGTTCACGAAGTAGTCGGCCTGGGCCGCACCGGAGGACACGCTCGGCAGGGCGAAGTGGTACGCACCGCGGATCATGCCCACGTTGTAGGAGCCGCTGTACTGCGACGCGAACGAGGGGGACTTGTAACCGGTTCCCTCGGTGGCCTTCACGTACGCGAAGCGCGCGCCCTTGGAGTACTCGGCACTCCAGTTCACGGTGGGCTGCCAACCGGACACGTCCATTCCCATGATGCCCGCGGGGCGCCACGTGTTGGCCTGGATCATCAGGGACATCGAACCAGCCGGGCCCACTGTCTGGGTGCTGGACGGATCGGATTCCGGGCTCTCCCGGGTTTCCGGGGTCACGGCACCGACCGACGCCGACGCCGCCGGGGCGGTTTTCGTGTCGAGTTCCTTTTCGACCTGCTCGAGTTCCGCTTCGGACTCGGGGGACAGGTTGGTGGTTTCATCCATTGACTTCATGCGCTGACCCATGGTGGCGCCGGGGTTCTTATCCCCGGTCTTGGGCGGTGCGCTCGGAAGCTTGGGATCTTTGACCACGGTGTCGAGTTCTTCGGTTTCCACGGACACCACGTTGCCGCGGTCGGGATCGAGGTTCTCAGTGGGGGTTTCGGCAGCAATGGCCGGAGCGAATGTGGTGAATGCCAGAATAGCCGCGGTAACGGCAGCGGGCAGGGCTGTCTTTCGGGGGGAGATCACACGAATTGCCTAACTGGGGGATGGTGCGCGGGGGCGCTTGGGCATTGGAGGCATCAAGATTCTAAACAACTTTCAGGGAATTAATGGATTAATTTTCGAGAATCGATCACGAAAGCATTTCAAGGCTGCAAATTTTCGGTTTCGTACACGACCGGTTCTCCGGGACTTAACCGAGGTTGCCCTTCACCGCGCAAGGCAGTGAAGGGCCACGAGGAAGTGTCGACGGCACGGTGACGGTCCGTCGAGAAGACGGTCAGTAGGCGCCGTCGGAGGCGAAAACCGCCTTGAAGGTCCGTAACAAAATGATCATGTCCTGAACCGGGGACCAGTTCTCCACGTAGTACAGGTCCAACCGGACGGACTGTTCCCAATCCAGATCGGAGCGACCGGAGACCTGCCACAAGCCGGTGATACCAGGACGCACCCGGAGTCTGCGGTAGACGTGCTTCTCGTACCGGTCCACTTCGGAGGCCAGAGGAGGCCGGGGACCTACCAGGGACATGGAGCCGCCCAAAACGTTGAAGAACTGGGGGAGTTCGTCCAGGCTGTAGCGCCGCATCCACTTTCCGGGGCGGGTGACGCGCGGGTCGTCCTTCATCTTGAACAGCACACCACCCTGCGACTCGTTGGCCGCCAGCAGCGCGGCCTTTCGCTCCTCGGCATCCACATACATGGAACGGAACTTGAGCATCCTGAACCGGCTGCCGTCAATGCCCACTCGCTCCTGTGCGAAGAAGGCAGGACCGCCGTCGTGCATCTTGACGATCAGGCCGAGTACGAGCAACACGGGCGACAGAATGAGCAGCGCACAAGACGCCCCCACGATGTCGGTGCCGCGCTTGATCATCTTCTTGGACCGAGTGAAACGCGGGGTGGCCACGTGGATGAGCGGTAGCCCGGCCAGTTGTTGCGTGTGGATGCGGGGGCCTGCAATGTCGGTCAGGCCCGTGTTCATGACCAATCGGATGTGCTCATCAGCCAGCGCCCACCCCAGGTGGCGGATCTCGCGCGTACTCAGGGGTACCGATGCGGTCATGACCAGGGTCTCGATGCGGTTCTCGCAGCACGCCTGCACGATTCCGGCCACGCTGGGACGAACACCGTGTTCCAACGTATTGACCGGCATCTCGACGTGAGCCAGTTCTTCGGGAACGTCCCGTCGTGAGCGCGGCATGTACACGGCCACCGGTTTGAAACCGGCATCCGGGCGGCGCTGGAGCTCATCCACCATCTCCACGGCGCCGGGGAAACGGCCGATGATCATGGTGCGGGACATAGCCTGGCCCTTGAAGCGCCGTTGCATCAGGTTGTGCCGTGCCACGAAGCGGCCGCTGATCAACGTGAGAAGACCGAGCGGGAGGGCGATGAGGACGTAACCGCGCGCCGTCGGAATGTCGAAGGCGTAGGACACGATAGCGATCGCGCCGAAAAGGACCAGGGTGGAGGTGACCACTTGTTTGGTTTCTTCGACACCATTACCGATCAAACGGACTCCGCGCGTGCCGCGCAACTCCAACCAGGCCCACCAACCCAGTCCGAGAATGACACCGACCAACCAATACGGAACGGGAATTGATTCGAGCGGGAGAAACCCGTCGCCCAAGCCGAAACGGATCAATTGGCTCAACGCCAACGCCACCGCTAACGCCAGGGCATCGGATATCCGCAGAGTCTGCTGGTATTTCTCACGCCACAACGCTTGCGTGTGGCGCACTGTTGGCTCCTTGAACATGATCGTCGGTCCCTCCCCCTGAAAACGGTCGACGAGAGTGCATAAAAACTTGCACCGCGTCGGTACGGCTGTGATGAGTGAGGCGGCCGCACCGTGGAATCTCCCCCGAGATTCACGCTTCCCACGATAGCGTGATTCACCCGCGAACGGCCCCTGTCCAGGACATATGGGTACATAACGGGGGACGAGCCTGTGAGCGGTTCGGGAGATAAGGACCCGTGGTATTCTGGGAAAGTTGCCAAGGCGAGGGGGTGGCGTATTTTGCTGCCCCGTTATCGACGACGGCTGGTGGGATCGTGAACTCCCGTGACCTCACGGAACGGGAGCGCCATGCGGTACCGCACCACGTCGGTTTGCTGACCGGTTCAACGATTGGTGCGAGTGCCATTCGGCGGTCAGTGTGGTGACGAGCCGATAACCCACAATCTAAGGAGTCCCACCATGGTGGATATCATCAACATTCCCGGTACGCTGCGCACCGAGTTCGGCAAGGGCTACGCCCGCCGCGTGCGTCAGAACAACCAGATCCCCGCAGTGATCTACGGCCACGGTGCCGAGCCCCTGCACGTGGTCCTGCCCGGCCACGAAATGATGCTGGCTTCCCGTAACCCCAACGCTGTGCTCGAAATCAACGTTGACGGTGACGGCCACCTGGCCATGATCAAGGAAGTTCAGCGTCACGC
>CAACWU010000213.1_pt1 | contig 16106 bp, 11 predicted proteins | sample 2275741 | NCBI WGS metagenome assembly CAACWU01 (sample SAMEA5312470, study PRJEB27640) | indoor metagenome | biome: indoor environment; feature: uncontrolled; material: tiles wood | place: Germany | collected 2014-07-07
CCGCCGGAAATGATGATGTCCTTGGCGCGGTCGCGCAGCTGGATGTAGCCGTTGGGGTGCATCACTCCCAAGTCACCGGTGTGGAACCAACCGCCGAAGAAACCTGTCTCAGTGGCCTCGGTGTCCTTGTAGTACCCGATCATCACGTTGTTACCGCGCAGCACCACTTCACCCAGGGTCTCGCCGTCAGCCGGGACATCGTTCATCTCGGTATCCACGATGCGTGCGGATTCCGCCTGCACCATGCCCACTCCCTGGCGGGACATTTGCTGAGCGCGCTCCCGCGGAGAGAGTTCCTTCCACTCCTCTTGCGGCTCGCAAATGGTGATGGGACCGAACACCTCAGTGAGCCCGTATACGTGCACGATCCCGAATCCGGCGTCCTCCAGTCGTTCGATGATGCTCGGTGCCGGCGGAGCTCCCGCCGTGGTGATGCGGATGGGCTTGTCCAATGCGTGTGCCTCATCCGCGTCCACGATGATCGAGCACACCGCAGGTGCGCCGCACAAGTGAGTGATGCCCTGGTTGTCGAAAGCGTCCCAGATGGCATCCGGCCGCACTGCACGCAAACACACGTGAGTACCGCCGGCCGCAGTCACCGCCCACGTGGTGCACCAGCCGTTGCAGTGGAACATCGGCAGCGTCCACAGGTAGCGAGTCGCACCGTCGAACCCGTTGTGGAACACCTCGCCCAAGCTGTTCAGGTACGCCCCGCGGTGCCCGTACAGCACACCCTTGGGCCGCCCGGTCGTCCCGGACGTGTAGTTCAGGGTGATGGGCGAATTCTCGTCAGCCACCTTGTAGCTCACGCCTCGTTCGCTCGACGACGCCGCTTCGCCCACTTCCAGGGGTTCCACATCGATGAACTCGTCGAACGTGGGGATTTCGCCATAAGAGTGGTCCCGCACGGGTTCGATACCGGCCTGCTCATCGGGGAGCTGGACCAGCGTGACGCCCTCTTTGCCGTCGAGCGCGGAGACTACGGTGTCCAGCACAGAGGAGTCCGCGATGACCACGCTGGCCTCACTGTGGTCCAGGATGTAATCCAACTCGCGCGTGGACAGCCGCGGGTTCAACGGGACCAGGACAGCACCCGCGGCGGGGACCGCGTAGTGGGCCAGTAGCAGCGCCGGCAGATTGGGTGCGATCACGGCCACCGTGGGCAGGGACCGCGTCAGTTGTTCCGCACCCAGGTACTCCCCGCTCTCAGCCTCACCTTGTGCCGCGTCTTCATGGGAAGCTGCCGCACCGCCCGATCCACCCGTGCCGGCAACGTCACCGGACGCAGCGGCGTCGTCATTCGAAGCGGAAGCCGACGGAAGGTGCGGTAAGAGCGCCGTGGCGAACCGCCGGACGTCCCGCTCGAACTCCTTGTACGTCCACGACTGGCTGCCGTAGACGATGGCTTCTCGCTCGGGGAAGACTTCCGCGCTGCGCTCGATGAATCGCAATGGGGACAGGGGCTGTGCGTTCGCGTACATGGGTGCTCCTGTAATCGGTGGCTCAGTTGTAGGCCGAGAAACCGGTGATGGACTTGCCGATGATGAGCGCCTGGACCGTTTCGGTGCCCTCATAGGTGTGCAGGGCCTCGACGTCTGCAAAGTGACGCGCAACACGATTTTCCACCAGAATGCCGTTGCCACCCAAAAGGTCTCGCGCATTGGCCGCAACACGGCGGGCGGTTCGGGTCGCGGTGTACTTGGCCAGCGAGGCCTGGGGGCCGGTCAGCGTGCCGGCTTCTTCCTTGCGGGCCATGGCCATCACGAGCGTCTGCATGGACGTCAGCTCGCTGAGCATGCGCGCCAAGCGTTCCTGCACAATCTGCGACGCCGCCAGCGGACGGCCGAACTGCTCACGCTGCGCCGCGTACTGCACGGCGGTGTCGTAGCAGGCCACGGCCTGCCCGACGGCGGCCCAGGCCACCCCGATGCGCGTCGCAAACAGCACGGAAGCGGTATCGCGGAAGGAACCGGCGCCCGGCAACACGTTCTCGGTGGGAACGAACACGTTCTCCATGCGGATATGAGCCTGGTGGATGGCGCGCAGGGCCAGCTTGCCGCGAATGGTTGTGCCGCTGTAACCCTCGGACTCCTGTGGAACCACGAAACCCTGCACCGCGTTGGTGACATCATTGCGGGCCCACACCACGGTGATGCCGCCCATCGAGCCGTTGCCGATCCACTTCTTCTCACCGTTGAGGATGAAACCGCCCTCAACGGGTGTGGCGCGGGTTTCCAGGCCGATCGAGTCGGAGCCGTGCGTGGGCTCGGTCAGAGCGAAGGATCCCAGCAGCTTGCCGGACGCCATGTCGGGCAGCCAGCGCTCCCGCTGATCATCGTTGCCGCACATGGCGATCGAGCGCATGGCCAACCCGCCCTGCACGCCACTCACGGTGGAGATGGAGCCATCGCCGCGGGAGAGTTCCATGGCCACCAGACCGGCCGCCATCTTGGACATGGGCGCGTAACCCGTCACGCTCACACCGTCGCGCAGCAGGTCCAGCTCGCCCATGCGGGCCACCAGGTCCAGCGGGTACTCGCCGCGATCCCAGTGTTCGTGAATGACGCCCAGCAGCTCGTCCTGCACGAACGCGCGGGCGCGCATCCAGTGGGCGCGGTCCTCGTCGGTGACGTCCGCGTAGACACCCGCGGCATCGGTATCGAGCACGTCATTGAGTGAGTATTCGGGCTCGACCGTGCCCTGCGGGAACAGGTCCTGATCGCTGACGGGTTGCTGTGTCATGGTGTGATCTCTTTCGTGAATTCTCAGTGGTTCTCGGTGGGGTGAGTCAGTTCTGGGCCGCGTCGAAGCGCTGGCCGCGCACGCGCTCGGAAGCGCCGCAACGATCCAGGTACGGGGTGATGCCGCCCAGGTGGAACGGGTAGTTGGCACCCAGGATCATGCACAGGTCCACGTCTCGCGCCGAGGCCACCACGCCCTCGTCGAGCATGTGCCCGATCTCGTCCGCGAGCGCGTCCTGGACGCGCGTGAGCAACTGGCCGTTGGCGCCGTCGTCCCCCGCCGACGACGCCGCCCGCTCACCTTGCGTGCGTTCCCTGGCCTGTTCGGCCTGCGGTGTGAGGTAGGTGTCGGACTCTTCGCCGCGCTTGGGGAGCACGTTGCTGAGGCCCGCTTCGGCCACGGCGTCCAGCCACGGGGACAGGGTGAAGCGGTCGGGGTAGGCATCGTGCATCGTGTGGGTGATGTGCACGAGTACCGCGGGGCCCACGAAGTCCAGCAGCTGGAGCGGTGTCATGGGGAGACCCATGGGAGCCAGTGCGTGGTCCACGGTCTTGGGGTCACCGCCGGCGTCGATGGCGCGGCCGATCTCGTCGTACATGCGGGTCAGCACGCGGTTGACCACGAAGCTCGGGGCGTCCTTGACGAGCACCGCGATCCGGCGCAATTTGGCGGCGAGGTCGAAGGCGGTGGCAAGGGTGGAATCATCGGTGGATTCTGCGGCCACGATCTCGAGCAGCGGGGTGACCTCCACCGGGTTGAACACGTGGAAACCCACGAGTCGTTCGGGGTGCTTCAGGTCTTCACCCATCGCGGTGACGGACAGGGATGAGGTGTTGGTGGCCAGGATCGCGTCATCGCGCAGCACCGGCTCCCACTGGGCGAAGACCTTCTTCTTGACCTCGAGCTCCTCGAAGACGGCCTCGATGACGAAGTCCGCGTCCGCGAGATCCTCAGGGGACTTGGCTCCGGTAATCAGGGAACCCAGTTTCTCGGCCTGCTCCGGGCTCATGCGACCCTTCTCGGCCTGGGCCGTGAAGCGATCGCGGGTGCGCTGCACGCCGGTGGCCAGGCGCTCGTCGTCCAGGTCGGTCATCACCACGGGGATCTGGGCGCCCTGAGCGATCAAGCTCGCGAGCTGACCCGCCATCAGTCCCGCTCCGATGACCGCGGCCTTGCGAATGGGGCGCACGGGGGCGTCCGGCACGTTGGCGGCCTCGCGGCGTCGGGCGGTGACCAGTTCGAATGCGTAGAGGGACGCCTTGGCGGCGTCACTCTGGACCACGGTGGAGAACAACTGGACCGCAGCGGCCGCGTTGGCGTGCCGAGAATCCGTGCGAGCGCGGCCGACCAGATCAATGGCCGCCACCGGCCCGGGTGCGGCACCGTGCCAGGCGCGCTCGGCCTTCGCCCGGGCTGCGTCGACGGCCTCCTGCCAGGCGGCGTGATCATCCGAGGTCTTGCGCGGCTCGTGCTGGCCCTCGAGTGCCTCGACAACCCACTGCTGCCACTGCTGATCCCACTCGGGCGTACCGGGAGCTGCGTCCAGAACGGCGTCCACCATGCCGATCTCGAGGGCCTGCTGGGGCTTGAGGTTCCGACCGCGCATGGAATCGGTGACGATCACGTCCAGCGCGGCCTTGGCGCCGACCAGGTGCGGCAGCAGGTAGACGCCGCCCCAACCGGGGAAGAAACCGAGGTGGCACTCGGGCAGGCCCAGCTGCGCCTTGCCCGAGGTGACCAGGCGGTAATCCGAGTGCAGCGCAAGTTCCATGCCGCCGCCCAGGGCCATCCCCGTGACCAGCGAAAAGGTGGGCACCGGCATATCCGCGAGCACGGCGAAGGTCTCGTGCCCGGCCCACACGTAATCTTCCGACGCATCCTGCAACTGGGCGTAACGAATCTCCTTCAGATTGGCTCCCGCGCCGAAGGACTTGGTGTTGCCCGTGACGACCACTGCCTCGACCGCGGAGGTGTCGATCGCGGTGAGGTCGCGGCGCAACTGCTGAACCGCCTCAGAACCCCAGATGATGAGCCCGTTAGACGCCGTAGAATCCAGGCTGACCAGGGCAATCGGGCGCTCGCGCCCGGGGAGGACCGGATAATCCACGGTGATGGTCACGGTGGAGGGGAACTTGGACTCGGTCACGCTGAACTCCTGAGTACTGAGGGGGTTGTGGCCCGTGCCACATCATCATCCCCCAGATTGCCCTGAGACTGCGTCTCACGTCAAGATATTGCGTGTCATTCGGGGCGGCTTTCCGGGGCATCGCGTCGATAGGCTGAACGGGATGAAAAACGTGCTGCCCTTGCGCTCACAGCGCCTGACTTTCCGCCGGCTCACCGAGGCAGATATTGAGCCGATGTACTCCTACCAGTCCCGCGAGGATTACGCCGTGCACGCGTGGCGTGGACCGAGGGACATGGACGATGTCATAGGCATGGTCAAGGACCACATGGGAGAACGCCGCTGGGCGGAGGACGGGGATCAGTTCCGCTTTGCCGTGTCCCCGCACGACTCGGATGAGCTGGCCGGCGAGATCGTCCTGACGCTCGCGGACGCCGAGGCCTCCCAGGTCGAGATCGGCTGGGCGCTGCACCCGGATCACACGGGCAAGGGCTACGCCGCAGAAGCCGCGTACGCCGCCGTTGACGCTGCCTTCCAAAAACTGGGTGCCCACCGCGTGTTCGCCCGCCTGGACAGCCTCAATGTGGCGTCCGCCAAGGTGTGCGAGCGCATCGGCATGCGGCACGAGGCCACTCTCCGCGAAAGCCACTTCCAGCTGGGCGAATGGCGCGACGAACTGATCTACGGTGTGTTGGTCTCGGAGCGCGAGTTCGACTGACCCTGGGCTGCGACCAGGGCGTCGTAGACCGACCGCGCCGCTTGCTCCGCTGCCGCCCGCGGATCGGCACCTTCTTGGAGCACCACCACGACCGGCGAGGACGACGCCGCCTGCTCGGGTTGGCGGGGCACGGACGCAATCCGCCCAGGACCCGCTGAGAGACCGAAGACCGTGCACAGCCAACCGATCCGCTGATTGAGACCCGCCGCCAGTTGCTCACCGCCGTTGGCACGAGGATCCCTCAACCACGTGCGTAGATAGGCGTTGTGCACAGCCACGGTGGCCGATGCCATGGACACCGCGGTGACCCGCTGATCCACGTTCTCGGGGAGCACCCTGCGCAAGAACCCCTGGAAGAGCCGCTCGTAGCGATGCGATGTAGCAAGTTCCCTGTCTCGAAGGCTTTCCACTTGCTGCAATAGGTGATGGCGAGCAATGGCTCGGTCCGCATGATCCAGATTGTGTCGGAACACCAGCTGCACACCCTCGGCCAGTCCCGCTTGCGGGGTGAGGTTGGGGCGGCTCAGCAGCTGTTCAAGGCGTTCGAGGTTGGAAGCGTGATCCGCGAAGACGATGTCCTCCTTGGACCCGTACTTGCGGAAGAACGTGGCGCGGCTGACACCGGTGGCCTGCGCTAACTGATCCACGGTGGTCGCGTGGTAACCCTGCGTGGCCAACAGGCGGATTGATTTGGTGACGACATCGCCGGTCGTCCCGGGTGCGGTACTCATCGGGCCTCCTGCCGAGATGGTAGCTCGTGCGAAAGACAATCCTGAGGAGTTTCAGCGGATTGTTTCGCCGGCCACGTAGACGCCGGCAACGGTGAGTTCCGAATCCAGTACCACGAGGTCCGCGCGGAGACCGGGGGCCAGACGACCGCGGTCATCTCCAGCACCGATTGCCTGGAGCGGTGCCTGTGTGGCCGCGTAAACGGCCTGCTCCACAGATAGTCCGACATCTTCCACCGCCCGTTTGACGGCTTGGTCCATGGTCAGGGTGGAACCGGCGATCGTGTTCCCCTCGGTCAACCGGGCCACCCCGTCGGTCACGGTGACGGGTAGTGCACCGAGGGTGTAGGAACCGTCGTGCATGCACGCGGCGGACATGGCATCCGTAATGAGCGCTGTGCGTTCCGGCGCCGAGGCGAACAGCATGGCGATGACCCCGGGGTGCACGTGGACGCCGTCGCAAATCACCTCGAGGGCGACGTCCGGGCATTCGAGTGCGGCAACCACGGGGCCGGGCCTGCGGTGATGCAGCGGGTTCATCGCATTGAAGGCGTGGGTCAGGATGCCGGCGCCGGCGCGGAAGGCCCGTAGAGCGTCGTCGTACGTGGCGTCCGTGTGGCCGATCGCTATGGTGGCGCCCGCTTCGCGCAATTGCGCGATGGCCTCGGTGGCGCTGGGAAGCTCGGGTGCCAGAGTGAGCTGCCGGAGCGTTCCAGCCGCGGCGTCGATCAGCCGACCGACTGCTTCGGGAGTGGGCGTGACCAGCAGTTCTTCAGCGTGCGCGCCCCGATGACCCCGATCGAGGAAAGGGCCCTCCGCGTGCGAACCGAGCACCGCAGGATTTTCACGCGTAAGCTCTGCGGCCCATGCCAGCCGCTCGGCCATGGCGGGGACGGCATCCGTGACGAAGGAGAGCAGGGAGGACGTAGTGCCGTGGTGTCGATGAACTTCCAAGGCCTGGAGCGCGGCCTCGGGACCATCATCGAACGCGTAGCCGCCCGCCCCGTGGCAGTGGATGTCCACGAACCCGGGGGTCAGCCACGCACCCCTCAGATCAACCACTTGCGTTTGTTCATTGACGCGTGTTTGAGCCAGGTCTGATCGGCCCGGCCCTGCTTGATCACTGGCCAATCGCGAGCGCCAGGAATCTCCAGTGCCCTGGTCCCCGATCAGGCCGTCATTGAGCAACAACCAACCGTCCCGGATGATCCGGCGATCGGTGACCAGGTGGGCGTTGTGGAGCAGGGTGCGGGTCATGACTCGACCACTTCAAGCGTGCCTGTTCCCGGCCGCGATTCTTCGGTTGCTCGTTCGATCAATCGCCTGATGCCCACGAAATGGCCGCTGAGCAATCGGGCGGCCGCTGCGGAATCGCCCGCCCTCACGGCGTCAAGAATTGCTCGGTGAGCGGCGGCCGTGTCCGTGACATGTTCCGTGGTCTCCCCCGTGGGCGTCTCCACGCTCTGGTGGATGCCGCTGTAGACCTGCCAGAACGTGGTGAGCAGTTCGGCCAGGATCGCGTTGTCGATGGGTTCGAACAGGACCCGGTGAAAATCTTTGTCCTCGACCCGAACCGTCTCCCCGCGTTCCGCCCGCGCTTCCATCGCGGAGACGATGGCATCCAACCGTTCCAGGCGTTCGGGATCCATGGCCTCGATGGCGCGCCCGACCAGACCGCACTCGAGAGCTTCGCGCACGTCCACCAATTCCTGCGCGGCCACACCCGAACTCTGCAGGGACAAGCGGGCCCGGAATTCGAGGGTCCGCCCCAGTGCCGCGAGAGGGTGCCCCGCAACGAACGTGCCGTAACCGTGTCGGATCTCCACGATCCCGACCGCCTGCAACATCTTGAGTGCCTCCCGCAGAGAATTTCGCGAAACACCGAAGATCTCGCGCAGCTCGGATTCCGGCGGCACCGGATCCCCGACCTTCAGACCGCGCTCCAGGATCAAGTCCGTGATGCGCTGCTGCAATTGGTCCATGGTGTGACGACCGCGCGCAGGGGCAGCGAGTTCACTCATGAGTGCATTCTCCTTCGGTCGTCAGGCCGGGTTGGGTCTCAATGTATGGTGCCTCAAGTTTTTGTGAGGTAACGCTTCCGGCTCTGACCTGCTTTGTCACAACGTTCTCCCAAAACCAGCCCGGCGATCTCTTGTGCGCTACCCCACAAACAAGTACATTCTAGACGTAGGACGTCCTACGTCCAATTGATCATCGAGGATCACCCGCGTTGTGAAGGGGTTGATCCCCGCGCCTCACGAGGAGGATTCTCATGGAAACGCCTGGACTCGGCGGACTCAACTGGGCCGTCATCATCGTCTACCTGCTGGGCACGTTGGCCATCGGTGTGTGGTTCACCCGCAAGGCGAGTACGGGCACTGACTCGTTCTTCACCGCCAACGGTCGAATTCCGGCCTGGGCGGCTGGCTTCAGCATTTACGCGACCACCTTGTCGGCCATCACCTACATGTCCACGCCGGAACAGGCCTTCCTGACGGACTGGTCCTATGCAGCAGGAAACGTGGCGATTTTCGCCATCATCCCGTTGCTGATCTGGTTCTACATTCCGTTCTTCCGCAAACTCAACGTCACCACGGCGTACGAATACCTGGAGGAACGGTTCGGGCCGAGCATCCGGGTCATCGGCTCGGTGCTGTTCGTGCTGTTCCACGTGGGTCGAGTGGCGATCGTGATCTATCTGCCCACCCTGGCCATCAGCTCGGTCACGGACATCAATCCCGCTGTGGTCGCAGCAGCGGTTGGCGTGCTGTCGATCATCTACACGTTCCTGGGCGGCATTGAGGGCGTGATCTGGTCGGACGTGGTCCAGGGAATCATCCTGCTCCTGGGCGCGGTGCTCATCCTGGTTTTCGGTATCGCCGCCATCAACGGTGGCCTGGGCACCGTGGTCACGGATGCCGTCAATGACGACAAGTTCATCACCGCCAAGAATTGGCAGATCGGTGGCGCTGCGGCCGCCATCCCGATCATCTTCCTGGGTTCGGTGTTCAACAACCTGCATCAGTACACGGCGAGCCAGGACGTGGTGCAGCGCTATCAGACCACCACCTCGCTCAAGCAGACCGCCCGATCCTTGCTGGTCAACGGTTTCCTGGCACTCCTGACGATTCCCCTGTTCTACGGCATTGGCACGGTGCTCTACAGCTATTACCAGCACTCCGGCAATCTGCCCGAGGACTTCAACACCTCAGCTCTGGTCCCGTACTTCGTGGTGACCGCGCTCCCCGTGGGCGTGGCCGGCCTGCTGATCGCCGCAATTTTCGCGGCGGCCCAGTCGACCATCTCCTCCAGCCTCAACTCGATTTCCGCGTGCGTCACCGTGGATCTGCGGGACCGGTTCTTCCCCCGCAAGGACGGCCAGGCCAGGAAGGGCGTGGGTTTCGCCCGCATGGTCATCATCGTCGCCGGCGCTTTCTCCGTAGCAGTTGCCCTGTATCTCTCCGCCACCGATCAGGCCGAGACCTGGAACTTGTTCCTGAGCATCACCGGTCTGTTCGGTGTGCCGCTGGCCGGCGTATTCGCTCTGGGGATCTTCACCAAACGGGCCAACACCGTGGGCGTGATCGGCGGCCTGATTCTGGGCGCGGCCACGGCGTTCTGGGTTCAACAGAACACCACGTTCACGCCGTTCGCAGTGTCCGCAGCGGCCTTCGTGGGTGCCGTGCTCTTCGGCTACCTCATCTCCGCGATTGCAGGCGCGCTGCTGGGCAAGAATCCCCACGACGTGGTGCCCCTGACGATCTACGGCAAGAACTCGGAGTACGTCCGTCGCACCTCATCACCCGTGGCACCCGCAGGCACCCCGCTGGTCACCACGTCGCCCAACGACACCGTCAAGTAAAGGAGTCATCATGACTGCATTTCGTGGAATCGTCCCGCCCCTCCTCACCCCTCGTACCGTAGGCGGCGAGTTGGACCTCGACAGCCTCAACCGACTCGTCAATCACCTGATCGACGGAGGCGTGCACGGGATTTTCGCCCTGGGTTCTTCCGGCGAAACCCCGTACCTGACCTCCGCGGAGCGCGATCGGGTCCTGGCCGCAACCATTGAGGCGACGGCCGGTCGAGTACCCGTGATGGTGGGCCTCAACGAACAGTCCACCGCGCGTGTCCTAGACGAAGCAGACCGCGTCCTGGCCATCGGTGGTGACGCGGCCGTGGTCACCACGCCCTACTACGCGTTGTCCGACTCCGCCGAGATCGAGCACCACTTCCGCGCGGTCGCCGAGCGCGTGGATGTGCCGGTGTTCGCCTACGACATCCCTGTCCGCACCCACCAGAAGCTCCCGTTGGACGTCGCCATCCGACTCGCCCACGACGGCGTTCTGGCCGGCGTCAAGGACTCCTCCGGTGACGACATTTCGTTTCGCCAGCTGCTCCTGGATACCAAGGGCCTTCCGGAGTTCGCGGCGTTCACGGGTCACGAGGTGGTCGCCGACGGCGCGCTGCTGGGTGGCGCCGCGGGCGTCGTTCCCGGCCTGGGAAACGTTGACCCGGCCGGTTATGTCCGGATGTTCGACGCCGCTCAGGCCGGTGATTGGGCCACGGTCGCTTCCGAGCAGGATCGGCTGGCTCGGCTGTTCCGCATTGTCCTTGCGGCCACTCCCGGCCGCGTTTCCGCGGGTGCTGCCGGCCTGGGTGGTTTCAAGACCGCCTTGCAGCTCATGGGAATCATCGAGTCGAACCGCATGTCCGAGCCGCTGGTCCAGTTGGACGAGGACGAGACCGAGGCGGTTCGTGAGATCGTGACGACCGAAGAGCTCTTGTGAGTTCCACACCGGTCATCGCCGTGGATCTGGGGGGCACCAAGATCCGTTCCGGAGTAGTGGAAGGGGCCGAGGTCACCCACGTGCGTTCGGCCCCCACACCGGCCCGACTCGGGGCACACGCCGTGCTCGACGCAGTGGCCGAACTGGTAGGTCTGACCATGGCCACGGCAACTGAACATGGCCGGATTCCGCAGGCCGTGGGTGTGGGATCGGCCGGCGTGATCGATCCGCGAAACGGTGTGGTTGTCTCCGCGACCGACGCCCTTCCGGGGTGGACCGGCACCAACCTCATCGCCGAGCTGCAGCATCGGACTCGACTGCCCGTCCGCGCGGTCAATGACGTGCATGCGCACGCGCTCGGGGAGGCACGGTCGGGTGCTTCCGCGGACACGAGCGACTCGGTCTTCGTGGCTGCGGGAACGGGGATCGGGGCGGGTCTGATCTCCCATGGTCATCTGGTCACCGGGCGGAACTCGGCGGCAGGACACCTCGGTCATATCCCGTCCGGTTTTGCCTCCGACCTGCGCTGCCCCTGCGGCGGAATGGGCCACCTCGAAGCCATTGCGTCTGGCCCCGCTGTGTTGGAGGAGTATCGACGAGCGGGTGGCCGAGCGGCGTCGTCGACCACTACCGAGCTGGCGGAGGAGGCGCGCGCCGGGGACACCACGGCCCGGGAAGCTTTCGCGAAAGCCGGCCGAGCACTGGGGTCCGCGCTGGGAGGTATGGCCAACGTGTTGTCCCCGGAGGTGGTCGTGCTGGGCGGTGGCCTGGTCAGCGCCGACGAGTTGTGGTGGCCCTACCTGGAACGAGCCTTTGCAGCCCAACTGATCCCCGCCGTGCGTGGGCTGACCCCGCAGCGTGCTGAACTGGGTGCCGATGCCGCATTGATCGGGGCGGCAAGCCTGTGGGACGGAGCAGACATCAAAGTCGAGGAGAAGTGATGGCGTTTACTCAACAACAGATTGTCGAATCCCTGGCCGGGCGACTGATCGTCTCGGTGCAGGCCTATCCCGGTGAGCCCATGAGGGATCCTCGCACCATGGCCCAGGTGGCCGCATCCGCCGCGCGCGGCGGTGCAGCGGCCGTGCGCGTCCAAGGCATCGCCGATATTCACGCCGCGCGGTCCGCCGTGGAGGTCCCCGTCATCGGGTTGTGGAAGGACGGAGACACCGGTGTGTACATCACACCCACGTATCAGCACGCCTACGCTGTGGCGCTTGCGGGCGCTCACGTGGTGGCCCTGGACGGCACGCGGCGTCCTCGGCCCGACGGGCTCACGCTCGCGCAGACGATTGACCGGCTCCATCACAACACCCATGCCCTGGTCATGGCGGATTGCGGCAGTTTGGACGATGCGCTGGCGGCCTCCGCCGCTGGTGCCGATCTGGTGGGCACCACGCTCGCCGGCTACACGGGCGAACGCCCCAAAACGAATGGGCCGGACCTTGAGCTTCTCGAGGCGATGAGTCAGGCTGATATCGACGTGCCGATCATTGCGGAGGGACGCATCCATACGCCGCCCCAAGCATCCGCCGCCATCGCGGCCGGCGCTCACGCCGTGGTGGTAGGCACCGCGATCACTCACCCGACCACGATCACCTCGTGGTTCGTCAACGCCGTGGAGGGCTGAAACCGTGCGACTGGTGCTGTGCGAATCAGTGGCGGAGACCGGGCAGGTTGCCGCCGAGATCTTTGCGAGCCGAATCGAGCAGGGGCCGTGTGTACTGGGGCTCGCGACGGGTAGTTCCCCGCTGCCCGTGTACCAGTACCTCATCCGCAGGTATCGCGAGTCCGGTTTGTCCTTCGCCCAGTGCACCGCGTTCACGCTCGACGAGTACGTGGGGCTACAACCGTATGACTCCCGGTCCTACGGGGCCACCATTCGTGACGAGTTCGTCGACCACGTGGATTTGCCCACACGTTCCCTACACTCCCCCGACGCCGCCGACCCGGATCCCCGAGCGCTACGCCACGCCGCGGCCGCCTACGAGGAAACGATCCGCCTGGCCGGTGGGATCGACGTTCAGTTGTTGGGGATCGGTGCCAACGGGCACATCGGCTTCAACGAGCCGTCCTCGTCGCTGGCCTCGCGCACCCGCATCAAAGCGTTGACGCAGCAGACCCGCGAGGACAATGCCCGGTTCTTCGGCGAGGACGAGACGGTCCCCAAGCTCTGCCTCACCCAGGGCCTCGGAACCATTCTGGACAGCCGTCACGCCGTGCTCGTGGCGCAGGGGGAGGCAAAGGCCGACGCCGTCGCGGCCGCCGTGGAGGGGCCGGTCTCGTCCGCGTGTCCGGCCTCGGTCCTGCAACTGCACCCCCACGCCACCGTGATCCTGGACGCTGCCGCCGCGAGCCGACTGCAGAATCTGGACTACTACCGCCACGTCCAGCACCTCAACGACGAGCTGGGACTGCTGCCCTAGTGAAGTAGCCGCAGGAACCATGCCTGGGAAACGCGTGGGGCGAGCCGGGTGCTGTCCGTGCACGGGAACAAGACCCGGAAACAGGAGCGGCGAGTGCGCGCCGTTCGTGCACGGGAAAGTGAGCGCCGCGGGGCAACGGGCCCCGCGGCGTCGTACCCGAAGTGCTGGTCAGGAATCCCGCAGGACGCGATAGCCCTTGCGCGGGTCGTAACCGTGGATCTCGCGGGTGTCCAGAACGGCCATGAAGTCCAGGACGTCCGGGGAGATGACCTGCCCCGGCACGAGAACCGGAAACCCGGGCGGATAGGGCGTCACGAAACCGGCCGAGACGGGTTTTTCACCGTTGGTCACCCGCTCGCGCAGCTCTTCGTGGGCAACGTGTTCCACGGACTTGCGGCGCTGACCCTTGAAGAACGCGGCGCGCATATCTCCATCCGGGAGCTCCTCGTCCGTGGCGTACCCGGGAGCGAACGAACTGAAGTCCGGAAGCGGCGGCATGGGGGTGTCGTCGACCTTGGCCGCGAGCTCGGGATCGAGCTGAGAGTTCTCGTCCTCGAAACGCTGCGCGAGCTTCACGAGCACCTCCACGAGGTACGCGATCGCGCTGCGCGAGGTGCCGATGTTGGTCATGAACAGCACGGTGTTCCGGCTCGTCTTGTTCACCTGAATGCCGTAACGATCCATGAGCAGGTCGTGCTTGAACGTGTCACCGTCCACGCCCGTGCGACTGATCTCGATGGTGATACGGCTGGGATCCACCACGAACTCGTCCGTGGTCCATGCCTTCCACATACTGGCCAACCCGTCGCGCAACGGCATGGGCCGGCCGACCTCGCGATTCTCGCTGGGCACCAGGTCGTGGGCCGTGAGCACGCGGAAGCTCCGGCGCAACAGCGGATGGCGCGCGATGGCCTGGGACAGGCTCGTGGCCAGATCCAGCTGCCGCTGCACGAGCTCGTAGCCCTCCAGCTCTACCTGACGTCGCCCGATGTCCAGGGACGTGAGGATCTGGTAGTTGGGTGAGGTGGAGGTGTGCGTCATGTACGCCTCGTGGAACGGCTCCTCGGCTTCGCGCACCCACTCGTCGTCGTGCACGTGAATCATGGACCCCTGCCGCAGCGCAGTGAGGGTCTTGTGCGTGGACTGGGTCGCGTACACGCGGATCTTGGCGTCCGGAGCGGGGATGAGCCGCTCTTCCAACCACACCTCGTCCGGCGCGGGGTTGCCCTGATCGTCGTACAGACGCTTCTGCTGCTCACGGTAGGCGATCTGGTGCGCCCTGGTCCCCAGCTTTTCCTTGAGGTGCGAGGCAGCCCACATGGCCGTACGACGTCGCGTCACGGGGTGGAAGGTCGCGAACGCGAACCACGCCTCGTCCCACAGGAAGACCAGGTCCGGCTTGATGGCCAGGCATTCGGCCATGACCCGCTCGGGGTCATAGACGATGCCGTCAAAGGTGCAGTTGGTGAGCGTGACCAGCTGGACCTCGTCCAGACGACCCGCGGCTCGGTAGTCCAGCAGCAACTGCTTGATCCGGGACAGCGGCACAGCGCCGTAGAACGCGAATTCGTTACGCGGGTATGCCTCCAGGTACGCGGGACGAGCGCCGGTGAGCACCACCGCGTGATGGTGGGACTTGTGACAGTTGCGGTCCACGAGCACCACGTCATTGGGTGACAACAGCGCTTGGTGCACGATCTTGTTGGCGGTCGAGGTTCCGTTGGTCACGAAGAACGTGTGCTTGGCCCCGTACGCACGGGCCGCGAGTTCCTGAGCCTTCTTCAACGTGCGCACCGGCGCCAGCAGTGAGTCCAGCCCGCCAGAGGTCGCGGAGGTTTCCGCCAGCAGGAGGTTCAACCCGTAGAAGTCCACGAGGTCCTTGATCCACTTGGAACCCACCACGGAACCGCCGCGGGCAATGGGCAGCGCGTGGAAGACACCCACCGGACGCCGCGCGTGCTCCTGGACCGCGGAAAAGAACGGGGTGTCGTACAGGTGGGACACCCGGCGCAACAGGGTGAGGTGCAGCTCGAGCTTGTCCTCGCGCCGGAACACGCGACGGAAACGGTGGGTCAGCGCACCGGACAGGCCTTCGATATGGGCGCCCGCCATCAGGTACAGGTCCATCTCGGGGCGCAGCTCGGCCAGAGTGTCGGCCAACCGGAGCACCCGCTGAATGGACGCGAGCGGAGTGCGGGCGGAGGCTGATTCCGGGCTCACCAGATCGCGAGCCATGCGAATCGAGTTCTTGAGATCGCGGCTCAACGGCTGGCGAGTGCGCTCGCTGAATCCGGGGCGGACCACGCACGCGAGAATGTTGGGGTTGGTCAGGACCGCCGCCACGGCGTCGTCGGCGGAGGGCACGATCACGTACTCGTAAATGAAATCGTCGGCGGAGGAGCGCAACCGCAGGCCTTCGGCGCGCAGACCGTCACGGTCCGCCTGGGTGCTCTCGTCCACGATCAGCACCTCGAAGCGGGGCCGCGGGTCGGTGTCGATCGGAAGGTCCGAGTTCTCCGGATCGTCGGCAAAGTCATCGCGGGACGTGTCCGGCACGGTGTCACCGCGGAGCCGGTT
>CAACWU010000244.1_pt1 | contig 16082 bp, 13 predicted proteins | sample 2275741 | NCBI WGS metagenome assembly CAACWU01 (sample SAMEA5312470, study PRJEB27640) | indoor metagenome | biome: indoor environment; feature: uncontrolled; material: tiles wood | place: Germany | collected 2014-07-07
GACGGGCCGTGGCCGTAGACCGGCGCGTTGTCGAAGTACGGGCGGAACTCCCGCTTGGCATCCTGCGAGTTCTTGCGGATGAACACCTGACCACCCAGACCCACGATCGCCTGGTCGTAGGAACCGTGACCGTAGTACTCGTAGCGCTGACGGTAGAAGTCCACCATGCGCTCGGTGTGTTCCTTGTTCCAGAAGATGTTGTTGTGGAAGAAGCCGTCACCGTAGAACGCGGCCTGCTCCGGGATTTCTGGGGAGCGGATGGAACCGTGCCATACGAACGGGGGCACCTCATCCAGCGGACGCGGGGTCGCGGTGAAGCCTTGCAGCGGGGTGCGGAACCGACCGGAGAAGTCCACGTTCTCCTCGTGCCACAGGCGGTAGAGCAACTGGTAGTTCTCCACGGCCAGCGGGATGCCCTGCCGGATATCCTTGCCGAACCAGGGGTACACGGGTCCGGTGTTGCCGCGGCCCATGGTCAGGTCCACGCGGCCATCTGCCAGGTGCTGCACGTAGGAGTAATCCTCGGCGATGCGCACCGGATCCGTGGTGGTGATCAGGGTGGTTGCGGTAGACAGTTGGATGTTCTTGGTCTGCGCGGCCACGTGCGCCATGAGGATGGGCGGGTTGGCCGGCGCTACGAACGGCGGGTTGTGGTGCTGACCGGTCGCGAACACATCCATGCCGAGTTCTTCGGCTTTCTTTGCGATCTCCACGGTCGCCTTGATGCGCTCGTTTTCGCTGGGGGTTTTGCCGGTGGTGGGGTCCATGGTGACGTCACCGATGGTGAAGATGCCGAGTTGCATGACTGCCTCCTGTGTCTTGGGTGACGACGCCGCTGCGGTAGTCCCGCCGGCCCGTTCCGTTGATGTTTCAAATTTGAACTACCTACATAATGCACCCGACGCGAGATTTATTCCACGGAAAGTTTCCGGATGTGGGCAAGGGCACTTTGGCTTATGGTGTTGCCATGAAAAAGGTCATCAGGTGGCTGACGGTGCTCCTGGTTCTCGCTATGTCCCTGACCGGTTGCGTGACCCACTACCCGGCCGATCCCCACGGCACCCTGGACAGGGTGACCGACGGAGTCCTGCGCGTGGGCGCCACTCATGATGAGCCCTTCGTATCCGTCGAGGGAAGTGAGCCCGCCGGTGATGAAGTGCGCCTGGTGGAAGAGTTCGCCGACACCCTAGGTGCGCGCATTGAATGGACCACCGCGAGCGAGGAACACCTGGTCACTGAGATGGAGCACGGTCAACTGGATCTCTTGATCGGTGGGATGACCATGGACACGGAATGGCAGAAGAAAGTGGGCCTGACTCGGCCCTACAAGGAAACAGTCAACGCGTACGGCGAGACCGAGAAGCACGTCATGGCCGTGGTCAATGGTGAGAACGCCTTCCTCCTGGAACTCGATCAGTTCCTGCAGAGCAGCGGAGGCCAGTCGTGAAGCGCATGGCAAGCCCCGCGGACGACGAGCACCTGCCCGATGAGATCTCCCGCGCGGTGAAAAAAGCGGTGCGCCTGGAATGGGCCACCCTGGGCGTGCTGAGTGTGACGGTGGTTCTGGTCTTTCTGGTGATGGGCAATTCCCAGGCCATGAAAACGGCGTGGATCGAAGACATGCTGTCCATGGTTCCGCCCATCGCTTTTCTGATCGGCGTGCGCGTCACCCGCAAACCCGCCAACGCCAAACATCCGTTCGGCTATCACCGTGCCATCGGCATCGCCCACCTCGTGGCGGGAACCGCCCTGTTCGTCATGGGCGGTTACTTGATCGTGGACGCGCTGATCAAACTGATCACGGTCGAACACCCGACCATCGGCGGCATCAACCTGTTCGGCCACACCATCTGGCTGGGGTGGCTCATGATTTTGGTGCTCTTGGTCACCGGCATCCCGCCCGTGATCCTGGGCCGGATGAAGCTCAAACTCGCCGAGCCACTGCACAACAAGGTGCTCTATGCGGACGCCGACATGAACAAGGCGGACTGGATGACCTCGTTCGCCGCCATTGTGGGCATTGCCGGGATCGGCCTGGGTTTGTGGTGGGCGGATGCCGCCGCGGCCATCGTGATTGCCACGTCCATCGTGAAGGACGGCGCCACCAATCTCTCGGCCGCGGTGTCCGGTCTCATGGATGCCCGGCCCACCACGGTGGACAACAAAAAACCCCACCCGCTCATCAGCGATGCGCAGGAATTCCTACGGAACTTGGACTGGGTGCACGCGGCCACCGTGCGCCTGCGCGACGAGGGCCAGGTGTTCCAGATCGAGGGGTTCGTCATCCCCGCATCCCTGGAACTCGCCACGCCCGAGCGCCTCGAAGCAGCCGAGAACGCGCTACTCGAACAGGACTGGAAAATTCGCGACGTCGTGATCGCACCGGTCACGCACCTTCCGAACGTGGTGGAATCGGACTGACCGGTGGTAATTGTTGAACAATCTCCGTCGGTGGGGCATTCTTGAACTCACCAATGAGACGGAGGTCACGCATGACGGTCATCGATATGAACAGCGACGTGGGCGAATCGTTCGGCAACTGGAGCATGGGGGACGACGCCGCCATCTTCCGTTCCGTGTCCTCCGCCAACGTGGCGTGCGGGTTCCACGCGGGAGACCCGGGCGTGATGGCGCAGACGTGCCGGGACGCCGTGGCCGCAGGTGTCACCGTGGGGGCGCACGTGGCCTACCGGGACCTGGCCGGATTCGGTCGTCGCTTCATGGACTGCTCCCCGCAGGAACTCGCGGATGACGTGCTGTACCAAATGGGTGCCCTCCAGGCGATGGCCCGTTCGGCCGGCACCGAGATCAAGTATGTGAAACCGCACGGCGCGCTCTACAACACGATTGTTCACCACGAGGTCCATGCACAAGCCGTGGTGGACGCGGTCAAGGCCTTCGGCGGCGATCTTCCGCTGTTGCTCTTACCCGGGTCCGTAGCACTTCGGAAGGCGGAGCACGTCGGACTGCGCGGGGTGGCCGAGGCGTTCGCGGATCGCGGGTACACACCCGAGGGCACGCTGGTCTCCCGCCGCGAAGAAGGCGCCGTCCTGCACGACCCGGCGGAGGTCACCGAACGCATGATCTGCCTGGCCGAGGACGGCACCTTGAGCGCCGTGGACGGTTCCACCGTTCGGATCCGGGCCGAGAGCATTTGCGTGCACGGTGACACCCCCGGCTCCGCCGCAATGGCCGCGGAGGTTCGCGCGGGCCTGGAGCGCGCCGGCGTGCAGATCCGGTCGTTCGTATGAGCCAGGATCCGCCCACCGGTGCTGCGCCGTCGACGGTCTCCCTCCGCTGGGCGGGGACGCGGGCCTTCTTGATCGAGTGCGCGTCCCTCGAACACGTCATGCGCTGGCACGCCCATCTCAGTGCACATCCGTATTCCAGTCAGTTGGACGTTCTCGCCGCAGCCGAGACGGTGCTGTTGACCTTCTCTTCACCCGCGGCCGCGCACAAGGCCGCGAGCGACGTCGTCACCGCTCGCCTGGGCGATACCGACGCGGCGACCGGTAAGACCGTGGAGATCGACGTGGTGTACGACGGCGAGGACCTGGCCGATGTGGGCGAGCTGACCGGGCTCGGCGAGCGCGGCGTGATCGAGGCGCACACGGGTGCGGAATGGACGGCCGCGTTCGGCGGTTTCGCGCCGGGGTTCGCGTATCTCGTGGCCCCCGGGGATCCGCTCGAGGTGCCGCGCAGGGATTCCCCGCGCACCGCGGTGCCCGCCGGATCCGTGGCGCTGGCGGGGCGGTTTTCCGCCGTGTACCCGCAGCGTTCACCGGGCGGTTGGCAGTTGATCGGCCGCACCAACGCCACACTCTGGGACCTGGGCCGGGACGAACCCGCGCTCATCCGCCCCGGGGACACCGTGCGCTACCGCGCGGTGCGCGAGCAGGTGGCGGTGCCCCCGGCGGCACCCGCCGAGGGCTCCGTGGAACCCGCGCAGGCTCTCGTGGTCAAGGACCCCGGGATGCAGTCCATGTTGGAGGACCTGGGCCGCCCCGGCCTCGGAGACCTGGGTGTGCCTGCGTCCGGCGCGGCGGATCACGTGTCCGCAGCGCAGGCCAACCGCATGGTGGGCAACGAGTCCGGTGCCACGGTCATTGAGTCTCTGCTGGGTGGCCTGTCGGTAACCGCGCGCGGCCACCACGTGCTGGCGCTGTCCGGCGCCCCCGTGGACGCCACGGTCAGCGGTCAGCAGGGCGAGAACCCGCTCCCCCGGGACATTCCCTTTGCCCTCTACGACGGCGAGACCCTCACCCTGGGCACCCCGCACACCGGCCTGCGAACCTACCTCGCGGTGCGCGGTGGTTTTGGCGGGCCCACGGTGCTGGGCAGCCGCTCCACGGACGTGCTTTCGCGGATCGGCCCGGAAGCGCTGACCGCAGGAAGCGTGATCGAGGTGCGCTCCGCGGCATCGCGCCCGGTGGGACGCCCCGAGGCCCCGGCGGTCACCCTGCCCGAACCGGGCCGACCCACCGTGCTGCGCGTGACCACCGGACCCCGCGGCGACTGGTTCACCCCGGCCGCGCTCGAGACCCTCACCCGTCAGCAGTGGCGGGTCAGCAGCCAGTCCAACCGCGTGGGCGTGCGCTTCGAGACACCCGAGGACGGGCGGGCCCTGGAACGCGCCATCACCGGCGAGCTGGCCAGTGAGGGCGTGGTCACGGGATCGCTGCAGGTCCCCCACTCCGGGGTTCCGGTCCTGTTCCTCGCCGACCACCCCGTGACCGGCGGTTACCCGGTGATCGGCGTGGTTGTCCCGGAGGACCTGTCGCTGGCCGCACAGCTTCCACCGGGGTCTGCGGTCCGGTTCACGCTCGTTGATGCACCCCGCCCCGCGCACGCACCCGAAACCTCAGGAGAGTCAGCATGAAAAAGGTCTTGATCGCCAACCGCGGTGAAATCGCGGTCCGCATTGCCCGGGCCTGCACGGATGCGGGGCTGACCTCGGTGGCCGTCTACTCCGAACCCGACGCCGATTCCGTCCACGTGCGCATGGCCGACGAGGCCTACGCCCTGCCCGGCTCATCCTCCGCGGACACCTATCTCAAGATCGAGGCTCTGCTCGACGTGGCCGACCGCGCGAATGCGGACGCCGTGCACCCCGGCTACGGGTTCCTGTCCGAGAACGCGGACTTCGCCCAGGCCGTGTCCGACGCCGGCCTCACCTGGATCGGCCCGTCCGCCGAGGTCATCCGCACCCTCGGCAACAAGGTGACGGCTCGCGAGATCGCCGTTCGCACCGGCGCCCCCTTGGTGCCGGGCACGGACGGGCCCGTCGAGGACGCAACCGCGGCGCGCTCGTTCGCCGAGGAACACGGATTGCCGATCGCCATCAAGGCGGCCTTCGGCGGCGGTGGCCGTGGGATGCGCATTGCACGCACCATGGACGAGGTCGAGTCAGCGTTCGACGCAGCGGTGCGCGAAGCGACGTCCGCGTTCGGACGGGGTGAATGCTTTGTGGAGCGCTTCCTCGACAAGCCGCGCCATGTGGAGGCCCAGGTCATTGCGGACACCCACGGCAACGTGACCGTGGTGGGCACCCGCGACTGCTCGCTGCAGCGGCGCAACCAGAAGCTCGTGGAAGAGGCTCCGGCGCCGTTCTTGAGCGATGAGCAGCGGAGGACCATTCACGAATCGGCCCGGGACATCTGTCGCGAGGCCGGCTACACGAGCGCGGGCACGGTCGAGTACCTGGTGGCTCCGGACGGGCTGATCTCGTTCCTGGAGGTCAACACGCGCTTGCAAGTGGAACACCCCGTGACCGAGGAGACCACCGGGGTGGACCTCGTGCGCGAGCAGTTCCGCGTGGCCGACGGGCAGGCCCTGAGCATCACCGAGGACCCCGCACCGCGCGGGCACGCCTTTGAATTCCGGCTCAACGCGGAGGATCCGGCACTGGGATTCTTGCCGACGCCCGGGACCGTGGAGGTCTTCCAGACTCCCACCGGCGCGGGAATCCGGGTGGACACCGGTGTCCGTTCCGGCTCCGTGGTGCCGCCCCATTACGACTCGATGCTGGCCAAACTCATTGTCTGGGGTCAGGACCGGCAGCAGGCACTGCGGCGCTCCCGGGCTGCCCTGGCGGAGCTGAGCATCAAGGGATTGCCCACGGTGGCACCGTTCCACCGCGCGGTGGTGGAGCACCTCGATTTCACCTCTCCCGATGAGCTGGGCGTGTACACCACGTGGATCGAGGATGCGTTCACGCAGCAGCTGGAGGCGTCCCCGTACGTGACCTCCGGCGCCGCCGAGCGCACCACCCTGACCGTGGATCTCGACGGTAAGGCCGTGCAGCTCGGACTCCCCACCGCCATGGTGGAGGCGCTGCTGCACGGCGGTGGTGCTGGCGCGGGCGGTGAGGCGGTGGCGGCGTCGACCGCACATGGAGCCTCGGACACCACGCTGGCCGCGCCCATGGACGGGACGGTCGTGAAGTGGGCGGCGGAGGACGGCGCGAACATTAGCGAGGGCGACACCGTGCTCGTGCTCGAGGCCATGAAGATGGAGACTCCCGTGCGCGCGCATCGCTCCGGCACATTGACTCGTGGCGAGCCGAACGAGGGCGATGCCGTCCGCAAGGGGCAGGCGCTGGGCGAGATCGCCTAGCGCGGTGAGAGGATGGGCCGGTGACCAGTAACTTCGCACTCGAACCCCCCTCGGCACCGGTTGCCCCCGTCCACGGCCCGCCGACGCCGCTCGGTGCGCACCGCGCGCAGGCGCGCGCACTCGCGGCAGGCCGGCTGCGCGAGCGCATTTCCGGAGGGCATTTGGCCCCCGGGACCAAGCTGTCGGAACACGTCATTGCCCAGGAACTGGGCGTTTCGCGGAACACGCTGCGCGAGGCGTTCACAATGCTGGCGGAGGAGTCGCTGGTTGATCGCGTGCCCAATCGCGGGGTCTTCGTCGCACATCCGACTGCCGGCGATGTGCGGGAGATTTACAACGCGCGGCGGATCATCGAGCCGGGGGCGGTGTTGTGGGGCTCCTGTTCGGAGCAGGTGCTCACGGGGTTGTGGTCTGTGATCGAGGCGGCTCGGGCTGCTCGTGCGGCCGGGGACATTATGGGCATGGCTGACGCCAATCAGCGTTTCCACCGCGGGCTCATGGATCTGACCGGTTCGGACACCCTGGTCACGACCATGGACCGGTTGCTGGCGCGCATGCGGCTCATGTTCCACTCGATGTCCACGGATCCCGGTTTCCACGGGGACTACGTGGACCGCAACGCCGAACTGCTGCGGCTGCTGGAGGCCGGTGAACGCGAACGGGCTGCCGAATCACTGCGGGAGTATCTGAGTTTCGCGGAAGCACAGTTGTTGGACCACGTGGAATAGCGGTTCAGGGCACCTGGTAGTCGGAGTCCTTGGCGTCCGTGATGAGCATGTGCCCCGGTGCGTGAGAAATCGCGAACTGCGGCCGGCATTCCATCACGGCCGTCTGCGGTGTCACACCGCACGCCCAGAAAACGGGGATGTGACCCGGCTCGATCCGGACGGGGTCGCCGAAATCCGGCTGGTTGATGTCGTTGATTCCCAGCTCCTCGGGGTTGCCCACGTGCACGGGAGCGCCGTGGACGGCGGGATAGCGAGAGGTGACGCGAACGGCGTCGGCCACCTGTGACGCGGGAACCGGACGCATCGAGACCACGAGCGGGCCGGAGAGAGACCCCGCCGGTTCGCAGCGCCGGTTGGTGCGGTACATGGGAACGTTCACGTCCTGGTCGTTGTGTGCCATGCGGATGCCGTTGTTCAGCAGGGCGTCCTCGAACGTGAAGGAACAGCCGACCATGAAGGTGACCAGGTCGTCACGCCAGTACTCGGTGATGTCCGTGGGGCGGGCGATGTCGCGGCCGTTCTCATAGACCACGTACTGCGGGAGGTCCGTGCGGATGTCACCGTCCTTGAGCAGCTCGCCGGTGGTCTCCCCCGCGTCCAACACCCCGAGGACGGGGCACGGTTTGGGGTTGCGTTGGGCGAACAAGAGCACGTCGAAAGCAAGTTCACGCGGAACGATGATGAGGTTGGCCTGCGCGTATCCGGCGGAGATTCCGGACGTGGGACGCAGCAGGCCGCGGCGGAATCGTTCCCTGGCCTCTCGGGGTGTGAGACGTGCCAGGTCTACGTGGTCCGTGGTTTTCATGTCCGTCAGCTCCACAACTTGTTGAGCCCGGCCAGGGAGTTCCAACCGAGGAACAGGGTGAGCAGCCACGCGAGCACGCCAATGATCAGGAGCCACGTGGGATACACGTACCCGTGCAGCAAGTCCCTGCGGCGCCAGGCGACCCACAGCAGGATGGCGAAACCGAACGGGAGGATCAGACCGTTGAACGCTCCCGCGAAGATCAACAGGGTCTGCGGAGCCTGCCCGAGGAACAGGTACGCCACGGTGCACACGGAAATGAAGGCGACGGTCAACAGGTTCCGGGTCCGCGGGTTGCCGGAGGACGTGGTCACGAAGGAAATGGACGTGAAGGCCGCCCCGATCACGGACGTCAGGGCCGCGGCCCACAGCACCACACCGAAGATCCGCACGCCGATCTCGCCGGCGGCGGCCCCGAACGCTTCGGCGGCCATGTTGTCGCTGGTCAGCGCCACACCGCCGGCCACCACGCCGAAAATGGCGAGGAACAACAGCACGCGCATGATGCACGTGACCAGGATGCCCAGAACGGAGCTCCGACTGATCTGCTTGACGTTTTCCACACCGCTCACACCGGAATCGATCATGCGGTGCGCACCGGAGTAGGTGATGTAGCCACCCACGGTGCCGCCGATCAACGTGGTGATCACCAGGAAGTCGATTTCCTCGGGGAGCACGGTGTTCTTCAGCGCCAGGCCCACCGGAGGGGCGGCCACGATCGCCACGTAGAGCATCAGCAAGATCATGATGGCGCCCAGCAACACCACAATCCGATCAAGTGCCATGCCAGCTCGTTTGGACAGGAAGATGAGAATCGCAATGGCCGCGGAGATGGCGCCGCCAATCTTGGGGTCCACCCCGAGCATCGCGTTGAGGCCGAGCCCGGTTCCGGCAATGTTGCCAATGTTGAACACGGCTCCGCCGACGAACACGAGGGCCGCCAGCACAATACCCGCGCCGGGCAGCACCTGACTGCCCAGTTCCTGCGCGCGCCGGCCCGAGACGCCGATCACTCGCCACACATTCAGCTGCACGGCAATGTCCACCAGGATGGACACCAGAATCGCAAACGCGAACGCCGCTCCGAGCTGGACCGTGAACACGGTGGTCTGGGTGATGAATCCGGGGCCGATGGCGCTGGTGGCCATGAGGAACATGGCACCGAGCAGCGCGGTGCGGTGGCCGCCGGAGTTCGTCTTGACCGGCTCGGTACCGGATTGAGAGGGCTGGTCGGGCTGCCCGGACTGGGGTGCTTCTGTCGACATGTCTTCATCCGATGGGTCGGGGTGACTGGGGTCACAGATTGACGTGTTGCCGGAAGACTACAGGTTGTTCAACAATTCGAGCAAGGGATTGTTCAACAACTTGGCCGCGGCTCGAATGGCGGGCTGCACTGCTGCGTGGACTCCCCGCCCGCTGAACCGCACCCTGGCAACCATCGAAGCTGAATCTGTGGCTTCCCTAGGCCACCTTCAAGATCCCGGGCACGAAAAAGCCACTCCGGGCGAACCGGAGTGGCTTTTTGATGTCTCAGAGCTACGGCCAACTAGCCGCCGCTCACCACGCTCAGCGCAGGATGGGCAACTGCATCGGGTAGCGGTAGACCTCACCGTTGTTGGCACGAACGGCGGCCACGATATGGCAGACCAGGAGCAACACCCAGTAGGCGGCGATCAAGATGAATCCAACCGGGATCAGAATGACCGTGAAGATGCAGATCCAACCGATCACGTTGATGATCCACAGGGTCACGTTGAAGTTGAACGCGCCGGCGGATGCGGCACGCAGGAACGGGCTCTTGTCCTTGTAGATGAACCACACGATCAACGGGCCCAGGAAGCCCAGCCAACCCACCGAGATGATGGCGGCAATGGGTCCCGACAGGTGCGTCAGGATGGCCACGGTCTTTTCATCGTTCTGAGGACCGCTGGAACCGGTCCGGCGGTGGGTGTCGTAGTTGTCGTAGCCGCCGGCACCGCCGGAGCGGTAGTCCGGGCGAGGTTGCTGCGGTTCGTAACTCATGGCATCTCCGTCAAGGTTGTGATCCACCGGCGGTGGAGGGTGCGGGGGTTTCCCGTTAGCTCCAGCCTAAAGTCCGGAGCCCACCACTGCATTGAGGTTTTCCCCACTCTTCACCACCGGCTGACCTCCAGCTTCCGCAGCATCTGTGGCCTGCGACTCCCCGTGGCCCGCAGAATGCTTGCCGGGCCCGCGAGAACCGCGGTGACCAAACTTGCGGTCATAGGCGCACCCCGCCATCAGTGCCACAACAACGGCGACGAGCAGGATCAGAGAGATCCCGATCAGCCCCGACCGCAACCCGGCATCCGCATTGGCGTCGAAGTACAGAAGCGATCGCACCATCATGAAGATGTGATGCAGCGGCTCAATTGGCGCAATCACCCGGAAGAAGTCCGGCACGGCCTGCAGCGGAACCACTGCACCCGCGGACGGCAACCCCATGAACACCAGGTAGATCATCGAGAGCACCATGCCCGCGGAGCCACCCAGTGTGATGAGCGCGAGCACCACGGCCGAGACCGCGGACAACGACAGCCATCCCGCGAAGAACACCGCCACACCATGCGGCATGGGCATACCCACTGCCGCGCCGACCCACAGCATCAGGGCCGAAGTGGGTGCGGCCGCCACGGTGAATAGGCCCCACTTCATCAGGAAGTTCAACCACCGCGGCAGCCCCACGCGCGGCAGATCACGGAACACCGGGCCCATCTCGAACGGGGCCATGCCCATACGGCCATCCATCAGGACGTTGACCGCAATGGACCCGGAGAGACCGATCACCAGCAGGATAATCGCGTAGTAGAACGCGCCCATCCCCAACGCTGTGCCCTCTTCAAGCTCTTGATAGGGCTTGGTGTCCACGTTCACCGGATCCCGCAACAGATCCGTTGAGACGGAGCTGACCTTGGGTGCTAGTTGATCCGCCACCTGCTTGGGAGTGTTGGCCTGGGCTTCCTGAAGTTGCTGCGCGAACTGCTGCACGGCAGGACCGCCCTGCGCAGCCGACCGGGCCAGTTCTTCGGACTGCTGATCCTGCTGCGATTCGAGTTCCGACAGCACCTGCTCGTAGGCCTGCTGCTGGGCGGACTGCGCAGATTTCACAAGTGATTCACCCATCGTGGAGCTGGCTTGCTCCAGCCCCGGCTGCACAGCCTCCGTGGCGATCCGAGTCCCGAGAGAACCTGCCTGCGGGTCCGTGTACAGGGTGATTTCCGGCCGAGCCGCAGACTCCTGCGTCAGAGAGCCCCTGACCATGCTCACCGTGTCCTCCGAGAAGGACTCCGGGATGACCACCACTCCGAACAGCTCGCCGCGCTCCAATTGGTCCTGCGCCTGATCCCAATCCAGCCGACGCAGATCCAGCCGCTCATCCTTACCCGCCTCGGATGCAAAACCGTCCTCGATGCGGTGACCGTAATTCTGCTTCTCGGTTCCACCGCCCTCTCGCGGCACGTCCGCCCCGCGATCCTGATTGACGATGGCCACCGGGAAGTCCTTGAGGTGACCTGCCGGATTGGACAACCCACCCAGATACAGGGCCGTTCCGAGGACCGCCAGGACCATGATGACCACCGCCGGAAGCGCCCAGAACGTTGCCGAATAGAACGGTCCGCGCTGCCGCCCCGCTGCTTGATGAGAGGCGCGCGCGCCGAGTTTGCCGTCTGCCATAGTTCCCCTGAATGTGATTTGGATACATGACTGTATCGAGTTTTCACATTCACGATACACTGATGTATCGAGGCGGCAAGAGGGAGCGAGTAAAAGTGACTGACCAGACGTCACACGGAACGGACGAGGACGCGGACAAGCGGTCCCGGACGGCCACGCGCAGGAGGCTCGTGGCGTCGTCGGCGGGGGTTTTCGCCGAGAAGGGGATCGACGGCGCCTCCATCGGCGAGCTGTGCGCGGCCGCCGGCTTCACGCGCGGAGCCTTCTACTCCAACTTCGCGACCAAACTGGATCTGGCGGTGGCGGTCTTCGAGAACCTGGTGGAAAGCCTGATCGAGCGCCTCGACTCGGAACTGGAGCAGTGGCTCGACTCCGACGCCGGCACCGAGGAGGTCGTCACCCGCATCATCGAAGGCGTCACGGACCAGTCGTCCAACATGAACGTGCAGGCCGTCCGCCTCGAGCTGTTCCTCGCAGCATTCCGCTCGAGTGAAGTTCGCGATGTCGTCCGACCGTTGCGCAACAAGCTCTACGGCGCCGTTGAAAACGCGCTGGGCCGCGTAGCGGAGAGCCAACACCTGGAGTTCACGATCCCTGCGTCCGACATGACCCGACTCATGCTCACCAGCTACAGCGGTCAGCTGACCGACCGCATGGCCATGGGTGAAATCACTGATCAGAAGGTCATTCCCACCATGTGGCTCGCGTTCACCCGCCCCGCAGGCCAAGCGGAGCACTAGATTTCTCGCCGGCCCGGGGTTACGCTTCTCGGGTCTTGTTGTCCACGAAAGGTGTGCGCTGTGAAGCTTGCCGGTTCTCTCTGAGCCCGCCGCTGCACGCGCTTCTTCACGCTTTCGTTCCTTAATTGACGACGCCGCTCTGACCCTTCTCTTTCTTGCTCGCCTTTCGTAGGCGGTTGCTGAGGGCCATTTCATGGCGCGGCAGCGGATCATCCTCTTTCTTTTCAGGAGATCCACATGACCCATTCACAACAGACACTCATTACCTTTAGCGGCCTCGGCGTCACCTGGGCTGATGGCACGGAGTGCTTCACCGATCTCTCCGGTTCCGTTCCGCGAGGAGTTACCGGGCTGGTCGGCGACAACGGAAGCGGCAAGTCCACGCTGCTGCGAGTCCTCACGGGACAACTCGCCCCGACGGCAGGGTCGCTACACCGCGCAGCCAGCATCGCGCACGTCCCTCAGGACGTCACCGCGAAATCCGAATGGACGATGGCCCAACTTCTGGGTATCGACCGCATCCTGAAAAGTCTCCGCGCGATCGAGGCGGGCAGTGTGGAGGAGGCGGAGTATGACGTCGTCGGCGATGACTGGGATATCGAGGAGCGCGCGCAGGCGGAACTGGCCGCGCGCGGGCTTCCCACCGACCTGGCACGGTGCGTTGCGGAGCTGTCGGGCGGTGAGATCGTGCGGGCTGCGCTGGCCGGAGCGGTGCTGCGGCGGGCGCAACTGACCGTGCTGGACGAGCCCACCAACAATTTGGACACCGCCGCACGCGAGGACCTGTTCGCGACCGTGCGGGGGTGGAAGGCGTCGCTGTTGATCGTGAGCCACGACCGGCAACTGTTGGAGCTCGTGGATCAAATCGTGGAACTGCGGGACGGGCGGCTCACCGAATTCGGTGGCACGTACAGCGAGTACGAGACCTACCTGGCCACCCAACAGGAGGCGGCGCTGCGCGAAGTTTCTCGCGCGGAGGCTGAGGCCAAGAAGCAGAAGCGGGAGCATGTCGAAGAGGAGACCAAGCTGAGCCATCGGGTGACCCGGGGCGAGAAGTTCAAGCGACAAAAGCGTAAGCCCGGCATGGCCATGGGCAACGATGCGATGTCGGCTCAGGTTCAGGCGGGTAAGTTACGCGGCATCCTTGCCGACAGGGAGAAGACGGCCGCTGCTGCGGCAGCTGAAGCTCGGGATGCCTTGCGTGCGGATCGGCACATCCGCGTTCAGCTGCCCCAGACCGTCGTGGCCAATGGGACCAAGGTGCTGGAGTTGGAGCGATCCCTTACCGATGGTGACACCGAACGGCTCGATATGGCCGGCCCGGAACGGGTGCGGCTGGCCGGTCGGAACGGTTCCGGGAAGACCATGTTGCTTGAACGAGTGGTCGCGTGGACGGCCGATTCCGCCGATTCCGCCGAGGGGCCACGCGATGCGGATCTAGCGGGTGTCGCCCCGTGGACCGTGCGCTACTGCATCACCCCGGTGTGGTACGTCCCGCAGCGATTAACCGTGGAACGTCCGGAGCTCACTTTGGTTCAAGAGCTGCAGCTGGCCAACCCAGCGGCAACCGAGCATGCGTGCCGCGAAACGCTCGCTCGATTCCTGTTCCGAGGTGCGCAGTCTGACAAGCGAATGGGTGAACTGTCCGGCGGTGAACTGCTGCGCCTTGCGTTGGCGCGGGTGCTGACCTCTGAACCCGCTCCCAAGCTGCTCATCCTGGACGAGCCCACTAACAACCTGGACCTGCGGTCGGTGGATCAGTTGGTGGATGCGCTCACCGCGTTCGAGGGTGCGCTGCTGGTGGTCAGTCACGACGACAGCTTTATCGAGCGGATCGGGGTGATGAGGTCATTGGAGTTGGACTGAGTCCGAGGCCTGAGTATGTTCCATCGAGGTGACCATTCGAGCATCTATTCGCGGACGCAGAAATTTGGCAGCCTTATGAGATGACAAACGACCCAGAATCCCACGCAACGGGGGACTCACGCCAGGGAGCCTTCGATGCGGACAACCCAGAGAGCTTTGATCGCGCAAACGGGGTACTTGATCGAGATCTCACTGTAAGTCAGCTTTCGGCTGTTGCTCGTCAAAGATATGCGGACCTGCTCCGGAGCCTAAGTGGCCGATAGCTCGTTAAACCACCTGCGGCAACACCAAAAGCATGGTCAGCGACCAGATCAGGTGGGCGATGATCGGCGGCGTCAGCGACTGGGTCCGCTCACGCAGCACGGCCACCATCACACCCATGGCCGCGGCGGCAAAGGCCAGCAGTGGCACCCCGGCCAGGGCGGTGACTGCGGTGTACAGCACCGTGGTCACGACCATTCGGTATCCCGGCTTCACGGCCCTCCACAGGGCACCTCTGTAAAACATCTCCTCCGCAACGCCATTGACCGCGGTGGTGATCAGCACGAACACCAGGCTGCCCACGCGGGCGTAGTCCAAGAGTTCGTCCACGGGGTCGCGGAGGAACGGGATGAACCGCACCAAGAAGGCACCCGCGAAGAAAACGAGAGCTAGGAGCACACCGCCCACCACGGCGTCGCGAATCCCGCGCCGGGAGGCATGCCATCGAAACCTGCTGCCCACCAACCGAACCGCCACGAGGCTGCCCACGATATAGATCGCCGCCAGAATGAAAGTGGCCGGGTAGAACCACGGATCGCCCGCCTCGATGCGCAAGGACCACGCGAGGGCGGCAGCCGCCAGCACTCCGGTGATGATGACGGCCACTCGAGAAGCCCCTCCGGGTAGTACCGGCTGCGCATCGGTGGACGGTGCTTCGGAATCCCTCACGGTGCTGCCTTTCACAAGGGTTGATGCTCGGGTCTATGCTGTGCCGGAGCGCGCGTGCGAGTGTCAGTCCCGGCGCGGGTTCAATGCCCGGATGGTTCCCGTGAGCACCGCGGCGAACGCGGTCCACCCGGCGTACGGTGCGAGGACCACTGCCTTTTCCTTGGACACCTTGCCAGATCTGCGCACCAGGTCCGCCGTGCTCGCGGCCAGCGCTATTGATTCTACGGCGGCGGGGCCCAGCTTCTGGCGGTCGAAGAACAAAATGCTCCACCCGGCGTTGAGCCCCAGGTTGGTCGCGAGCGCAGCAATGTATCCGCGTTTTTCCTTGGTGCGCCCCTGCTCGCCCAGGTCCGCGATCGTCAGGGAGCCGATCGCGGCGATATCCGCGTAGAGGGCCGTCCAGGCCACGGGGAACAGCCACGCGGGTGGCTGGAACGCGGGCTTCTTCAGGGTCTTGTACCACGTCGAGTTCGGCTTGGTTGCGAGCGATCCGACGACGGCGGTCGCGGCCACTCCCGCGGTGGTAGCCCAGAAAATCTTGTTCCATCGGGAAGTGTCCAGGTTCTTGACCGCGGCGCGTACGGCATCGTGGAACGAGGTGTGGCCACCCGGCGGCGGGCCAACATAATCGTCCAGGTCGCGCTCGCGCACCACGGTGTCGTGCTGGAGACTACCGATGAGCGGGCGCACCAAATTCGACTTCAC
>CAACWU010000039.1_pt1 | contig 15680 bp, 11 predicted proteins | sample 2275741 | NCBI WGS metagenome assembly CAACWU01 (sample SAMEA5312470, study PRJEB27640) | indoor metagenome | biome: indoor environment; feature: uncontrolled; material: tiles wood | place: Germany | collected 2014-07-07
AGCGTGTACATGTTCAACAGCAAGTGAATGGGTGATGGCATGGAGTGCACGAACCCGGAGGTGAGCATGCGCCACGGCTCGGACGTGGTGAGCACCGGGGCGTATCCCAGAATGGACGCCAGGTTGTAGGGAGTGGTCGCGTAGACCAGCCATTGGACGCCCCACACGGCCACGCACAGTCCGATGATGGTCCACGAGACCGGCATGCCGTCCCCGCGGCGTCGTCGTTGAATCCCGGGACCGCCGCGTCGCTCAGGCTGCTGCGGGCCGCGGGTCGGGTCATGCTGACCGGACGGGTGCTGCCCACCGGGACCACCTTGAGGACCCGAGATGTACTGGCCGTACTGCGGGGCAGGAACGGGCCGATCGCCCCACGGGTCTTGCCGGTCGTTGGGGTCCTCTTGAGGATTCTCGTTCATGTCTGCTCCCGTATATTCACTGGTCATAGCTACAACAAAGCCCACCCGATCAACGGGTGGGCTTTGTCTACGAAAAGACTATCGAGGTCAGAGCTGCTCGATATCGATGGAGGTGATCACGGCATCCTCCACGGGGCGGTCCTGACCGCCGGTACGAACGTTGTTGAGCTCGTCAACGACCTTCTTGGAATCCTCATCCACAACCTCACCGAAGATGGTGTGCTTGCCCTGCAGCCAGGTGGTGGGTGCGGTGGTGATGAAGAACTGGGAGCCGTTGGTGCCGCGACCGTTACGCAGACCCGCGTTGGCCATGGCCAACATGTACGGAGCGTTGAAGTTGAGTTCCGGGTGGATCTCGTCATCGAAGTTGTAACCGGGGCCGCCGATGCCCTGGCCCAGCGGGTCACCGCCCTGGATCATGAAGTCCTTGATGATGCGGTGGAACACGACGTCCTTGTAGAGGGGACCGTTCTGCTTCTCACCCGTGCGGGGATCGGCCCATTCCTGGGTTCCGTCCGACAGGCCGACGAAGTTCTTCACGGTCTTGGGTGCGTGGTTACCGAAGAGGTCCACCACAATGTCGCCGTGGTTGGTGTGGATGGTCGCCTTGTGCGTGGCAATAGCAGTCATGGTGTCATTGTGGCACGCTCCCCGGAGCGCGTCAGGGGCGCGGGGAGCCGTTCAGCGCACAGTGAAAAGCCCATGAATCCGCTGATTGAGCCCTCGTGAGCTACTAATAAGCCCGTATGCTGATTGTGGAGCTTTTTAATGTCACTACTTCAGGAGGGACACGTTATGAGCTTGTTCAAGAGCAAGAGCCAGAAGAAGGCCAAGCTGGCGCAGAAGGGTGCCGAGGCAAAGGTCGTGGACGCCGGCGCATGGCTGTCCAACGAAATCGGTCACTTGGGGACCAAGCTGCAGCACGGTGTCGAGACGGGCGCATCCGCCCTGGCCACCGGTGTTCAGTCTTCCGGCCCGTACGTTCAGGAGGGCCTGGGTAAGGCTCAGGAACTGGGCGGCACCGTGAAGGCACGCAGCGAGAAGGCCGCCGCTGCCGGTGCAGCCGCCGCCGCACCGCTGGCCGCAAAGGCCGCAAAGAACACCGCCAAGGGTCGCGCTGCGGCTCAGGGCAAGTACGACGGCGCCGTGGCGGCTCTGGCCGCCAAGGTCGCCGATGCAGACACCTCGGATCAGTTCGACGCTCTGGTCACCAAGCTCACCGGTGACAAGAAGACCGTCAAGCGCATCCAGAAGGCTGCCCGCAACTCCGCCAAGGAGTACGCCAAGAAGCAGAAGAAGGCTCAGGGCGGCAATAAGGGTCTGTTGATCCTCGGTTTGATCGCTGCCGGTGCCGTGGCCGGCGTTGCCGCATGGCGCGCTTCCCGCCCGGTCCAGGATCCCTGGAAGACCCCGGCCACCACGTCCCCGCGCGTGTCCGCTTCCCCGGTCAACAACTCCACCACCGTGGCCGCAGGCCAGGGTGCCAAGGTTGACGACATCAAGGATCCGACCGCTCCGGTGAACGATCAGGGCACCACTTCCCAGGCTGCTCACCGCGCATCTGACGGCGCCAAGTCCGTCGCCGAGGATGCCAAGCAGACCGTCAACGAGGTCAAGGAACAGATCAAGGGTTCCAAGCCCGAGGACAACAACAAGTGATCTGAGCCAGCTCCGCGCTAGCTAGAAACACAGCGACGCCGCCGGGCCCCGAGAAGGGGCACCGGCGGCGTCGGCGTTTAAGGCCGAGGGGCGCGACCCGGTGTCGCTAGGAAAAGGCGCCCGAGACGGTGTCCCAGACTTGGTAAATGCCCAGGATGCCGAACAGCACGGCGCAGATGACGAGCACGGCGTTCGTGAACATGCCGTTGCGCCAGTTCTTGGGGGTGCGCGAGGTGTTGAGCAGTCCCAGCAGTGTTACGGCAAGGAACGGCATGAACAATGCGCCCAGCACGCCGTACAGCAGAATCAGGAACACAGGCCGGTCCAGCAGGAGCAGAAGCATGGGCGGGAATGTGAGCCACAGCAGGTAGAACTTGAAGTACTTGCCGCCGTTGCGGGTGTCCGGGTGGTCCTTGGGACGGTTGCGAATGTTGCCCCAGTAATCGGCGAACATGAGCGAGACGCCGGACCACACGCCCACCACCGACGAGAAGGACGCGGCCCAGAAGCCGATCAGGAAGATCACACCGATCACGTCGCCGTAGCGTTCGCGCAGCACGGCGTCGAGGTCGAGCAGGCCGCGGTCGCCGGCGCTGATGGCGTAACCGGCGGAGTAGAGCACCTCAGCACCCACGACCAGCATGGCGAGCACAAAGATGCCGGTAATGGCATATGCCACGGCGTTGTCGAGCTGCATGACGCGCATCCAGCGGGGCTGGTGCCAGCCCTTTTCGCGCAGCCAGTAACCGTACGCCGCGAGAGTGATGGTGCCACCCACGCCACCGGCGAGTGCGAGCGTGTAAACCACGCCGCCCTGGGGGATCACGGGGATCAGACCCTTGAGCATCTCGGGGATGTTGGGCAGCGTGATGATCGCCAGACCCACCATGACCAGGAACATGATGCCCACCATGGCGGCGGTGATTTTCTCTACCGCGGCATAACGCCCCATCCACACAATGCCAAAACCGATCAGGCCCATCATGATGGCCCAAGCCCACAGCGGCAGGAACGGGAACAGCGCAGCCAAGGGAAGTGCGGATGAAGACATGGCGGTCGCGCCATACACGAAGCCCCAGATGAGGATGTACGGACCGAAGTACCAGGACGTCCAACGCCCCAGCGAGCGCCAGCCCTCGAAGATCGTGCGGCCGCTGGACAGTGAGTAACGGCCCGCGCCCTCCACCAGAACGATCTTCATGATGGTGCCCACGACCACCGCCCACAGCAGCGTGTAGCCGTAGCGGGAACCGGCGGTCAGGGTTGCAACCATGTCTGCTGCACCCACACCGGTGGCTGCAACGACCAGACCCGGCCCAATGATGCGCCACTTTTTGATCCGTTCCAATTGCTCATGAGGATTCACCGATGGATCCGGCAGAAAAGGTGTTTTATCGCGCATTCGGCTACTCCACTGACTTGGCAATCATGAGGGGGGTCACAGCAATTGTTCGTCAGTATTTCACGCGTTAACTGTTCGGGCGGATTGATACACCACTGTGGCAAGGAGGTTCTGCAATGTTTCTTACGCCAACGCCGCTCGAGCAGCCCGCCCCGCAAACTGATGCACGTTAGAACCAGAAAATCGGGTTTTTCGGGTCGCAACGTCGATCCCTTTGCAGGCCGGGCGGCGGGAGCGGTTCTACCGTCGACCAGGGTGAACCCACCGCGCCGAGCAAGGCGGCGACGCCAACCAGGTTGCACCCGGCACCAAAAAACCTCCGGGCCCCTGTCGCAACAGGAACCCGGAGGTTTTGATTGTGGAGCCTAGGAGATTCGAACTCCTGACATCCGCCTTGCAAAGGCGGCGCTCTACCAACTGAGCTAAGGCCCCGTATTCATTTGCGGCTCACGAGCAGGTGAGCCAAATCCCTTGACCGTTCAGTCGACGGGATCCACAGCTGAGTCCCATGCTTCGCGTTTGGCTTCTGCCTCGCGCCAAGCCTTGAAAGCTGCGACGGACAGACCTGCAAGTGCAGCCAGTGCTGCAATTCGTGCCTTCATCGCTACCTCCACACGATTTTACTCGTGAACTCAGTTGAGTGGGCGTACCAGGAATTGAACCTGGGACCTCTTCGTTATCAGCGAAGCGCTCTAACCGTCTGAGCTATACGCCCGTAGCACGGTCGACCAACAAGCTAACTTCTTGGTTGACCGAGCTGAAACTTTACCGGAGGTTTCCCCCGGCGCCAAATCGTGGACCGATCAGTCGTCGGTCAGGGTCACCCCGATACCGCCGATCAGTGCGGCCGCAATGTTGTACAACAGAGCGCCCAGCACGGACAGTGCGGTCAGCAAAATCACGTTGACCACGGAGATGATCGTTGCGAACAGCGCCACGTTGCCCAGGGAGAGGAATTCCTTGATGTCCGTACCGCCGGCGTTGCCGCCAAGCATCGACAGCATCTCGTTGATGCCGTCGAACAGGCCGGTGAGGTTCAGCACGAGCCACAGCACCAGCGATGCCACGACCGTGATGATGCCCAGTGCAACAGAGAGCAGGAACGCGAGCTTGAGCACCGACCAGGTGTCGACCTTGGAGACCACGAGCCGCGCGCGGCGCACCTTGGCGCGGGGTGCGGGGCGAACCAGTCCCTTGTTGGACTGGTTCTGCGGCTTCTTCGCAGCGGGCGTGGCCTGCTTCTTCTCCGCGGTTGTGGTGCCGCCCTTGGCGGGACTCACCGAAGAGTTCTTCGCGGGCTTGACGCCCTTTGAGGCTGAGCTTGCGCTCATGCTTCACCTCCGTTGTCGTTGTTTTCCAACGCTACTGCATCGTCCGAGGTTGCCTCGACATCAATGCCCTGGTCCGCTGCGTCTTCCTGAGCTTCCTCGGGGACGACGTCGCCGCCCTCCTCCGCCTCGGAATCAACCTTTTTCTCGATCTCTCGTTCGGCGTTGTGAGCAACTCCGACAATGTGATCCGAGGGACCAGGTTTGGCGAAGATCACGCCCATCGTGTCGCGCCCGCGAGCGGGAACCTCTGCCACGTTGGAACGGACCACCTTGCCACCGGACATGACCACGAGGACCTCGTCCGCTTCACCCACGATCAGACCGCCCACCAGGCCACCGCGATCATCGGCAAGCTTGGCGACCTTGATGCCCAGACCGCCGCGGCCCTGCACGCGGTACTCGCTGACCGCGGTGCGCTTGGCGTAGCCACCCTCGGTCACCACGAACACGTACGCGTCGTCGGTAACCACGTTAGCGGACAGCAACTCGTCACCGTCGCGGAATTTCATGCCGGTTACACCGGAGGTCGCGCGACCCATGGGACGCAGGGCGTCGTCGTCGGCGGTGAAACGCAACGATTGGCCCAGGCGCGAAATCAGCATGATGTCGTCCGCGGGAGTGGCAAGCATGGCCAAGACCAGCTCGTCGTCGTCGCGCAGGTTGATGGCGATCACGCCGGCGGTGCGGTTGGTGTCATAGTCCGAGAGGCGCGACTTCTTGACCAGGCCGCGGCGGGTGGCCAGCACAAGGTACGGAGCGTCCTGGTAGGTGCGCAACTGCATGACCTGCGCGATGCGCTCGTCCGGCTGGAACTCCAGCAGGTTGGCCACGTGCTGGCCCTTGGCGTCGCGGCCGGCTTCGACCAGCTCGTACGCCTTGGCGCGGTATACGCGACCGAACGTGGTGAAGAACAGGATCCAGTTGTGCGTGGTCGTGACGAAGAAGTGCTCCACCACGTCACCGCCGCGCAACTGCGCGCCCTTGATGCCACGGCCACCGCGGTGCTGCGAGCGGTACTCGTCCGAGCGGGTGCGCTTGACGTACCCGTCGCGAGTGATGGTGACGACCACTTCCTCTTCGGGAATGAGGTCTTCCATGGACATGTCGCCGTCGTAACCGAAGAGGATCTCGCTGCGGCGATCGTCACCGTAGTGGTTAACGATCTCAGCGAGCTCCTCTGAGATGATCTCGCGCTGGCGGTCTTCGGACGCGATGATCGCCTGGTACTCCGCGATGAGTCGCTCGAGCTCCGCGTGGCGATCCTGGATCTTCTGACGTTCCAGGGCGGCCAAGCGGCGCAACTGCATGTTGAGGATCGCCTGGGCCTGGGGCTCGTCGATGTCGAGCAGCTCCATGAGCCCGTTGCGGGCTTCTTCCACGGTGGGAGAACGGCGGATCAGTGCGATGACTTCGTCCAGAGCGTCCAGTGCCTTGAGGAGCCCGCGCAGGATGTGTGCTTCTTCCTCGGCCTGCCTGAGGCGGTACCGGGTGCGACGCACAATGACTTCCATCTGGTGCGTGACCCAGTGGTGCACGAACGCATCGAGGGACAGGGTGCGCGGCACACCGTCCACGAGCGCCAGCATGTTCGCGGAGAAATTCTCCTGCAGCTGGGTGTGCTTGTAGAGGTTGTTGAGCACCACCTTGGGAACGGCATCGCGCTTGAGCACGATCACCAGGCGCTGACCGGTACGACCGGAGGTCTCGTCGCGCATGTCCGCGATGCCCTGCACGCGGCCGTCCTTGACGAGGTCAGCGATCTTCACGGCCAGGTTGTCCGGGTTCACCTGGTACGGCAACTCGGTGATCACCAGGCACGTGCGACCGTGGATCTCCTCCACATTGACCACCGCGCGCATGGTGATGGACCCGCGACCGGTGCGGTAAGCGTCCTCGATGCCCTTGTGCCCCAGGATCTGAGCTCCCGTGGGGAAGTCCGGACCCTTGACCCGCTTGATGAGCTCTTCGAGCAGGGTCTCGCGATCCACGGTGGGGTTCTTGAGGTACCACTGCACGCCGTCCGCCACCTCGCGCAGGTTGTGCGGCGGAATGTTGGTGGCCATACCCACGGCAATGCCGGAGGAACCGTTGACCAGCAGGTTGGGAAAGCGCGCCGGCAGGACGGTGGGTTCCTGCTGCTTGCCGTCGTAGTTGTCCTGGAAATCCACGGTGTCCTCGTGGATGTCCCGGACCATCTCCATGGCCAGCGGCGCCATCTTGGTCTCGGTGTAACGCGGGGCCGCAGCGCCGTCATTACCGGGCGAACCGAAGTTACCCTGGCCCAGCGCGAGCGGGTAGCGCATGATCCAGCCCTGGATCAGACGCACCAGGGCGTCGTAGATCGCGGAGTCACCGTGCGGGTGATAGTTACCCATCACGTCGCCGACCACGCGCGCGCACTTGTTGAAAGAACGCTCGGGGCGGTAACCGCCGTCGAACATCGTGTAGATCACGCGGCGGTGCACGGGCTTCAAACCGTCGCGCACGTCCGGCAGCGCACGGCCCACGATCACGGCCATGGCGTAGTCCAGGTACGAGCGCTGCATCTCGGTCTGCAGGTCCACCTGCTCCACGTGGTCGCCGCTGCTCACGACGACGGCGCCCTCGTTCGTTTCGAACTCAGCCGAGTTCTCGGGGTCGACCGGGACGTTTCCGTCCGGAGTCTCGTCACTCATGCGTTGCTATCCGTTTCTTCTCAGATCCCACAATTCACCATTCATGCCGCATACGGAATATGCGGTCGACATCATGTACTAGATGTCGAGGAAGCGAATGTCTTTGGCGTTCTGCTGGATGAATTCTCGGCGGGACTCCACGTCCTCGCCCATGAGCACGGAGAACACCTGGTCAGCCGCAGCGGCGTCGTCCATGGTGACCTGCAACAGCGTGCGGTGCTGCGGGTCCATGGTGGTGTCCCACAGCTCGGTGTAATCCATCTCGCCCAGACCCTTGTAGCGCTGGATACCGTTGTCCTTGGGCAGACGCCGGTTGTTGGCCAGGCCATTGGCCACGGCCTGGTCACGCTCGGCGTCCGAGAACACGTACTCGTGAGCGGCGTTGGACCACTTGATGCGGTACAGCGGCGGCTGCGCGAGGTACACGTACCCGTGCTCGATGAGCGGGCGCATGAACCGGAACAACAGCGTGAGCAGCAGCGTGGTGATGTGTTGGCCGTCCACATCCGCATCCGCCATGAGCACGATCTTGTGATAGCGCGCCTTCTCGATGTCGAAGTCGTCGCCGATGCCCGCGCCGAACGCGGTGATCATGGACTGCACCTCGGCGTTGGACAGCGCACGGTCCAGGCGCGCCCGCTCCACGTTCAGGATCTTGCCGCGCAACGGCAGGATGGCCTGGTGTGCGGGATCGCGACCCTGCACGGCCGAACCACCCGCGGAGTCACCCTCCACCAGGTAAATCTCGGACAGGGTGGGGTCCTTGGACGAGCAGTCCTTGAGCTTGCCCGGCATGCCACCGGACTCCAGCAGACCCTTGCGGCGCGTGGTCTCACGTGCCTTACGCGCGGCCAGGCGCGCCTGGGACGCGTAGATCGCCTTGCGGATGATCTCCTTGGCCGAGGACGGGTTGCGTTCGAGCCAGTCACCGAACAGGTCGAACATCTCGCGCTGCACGAAGGTCTTGGCCTCGGAGTTGCCCAGCTTGGTCTTGGTCTGACCCTCGAACTGGGGTTCGCCCAGCTTGATGGACACCACCGCGGTCAGGCCCTCACGGACGTCGTCGCCGGTGAGGTTCTCATCCTTGTCGCGCAGCAGCTTGTTCTCACGCGCGTAGCGGTTGATCAGCGTGGTCAGCGCGGAGCGGAAGCCCTCTTCGTGCGTGCCGCCCTCGTGGGTGTTGATCGTGTTGGCGTAGGTGTGCACCGACTCCGTGAACGCGGTGGTCCACTGCATGGCCAGTTCCAACGACATTTTCTTGTCTTCGTCTTCCACTTCCAACGCAATGACGTCGTCGTGGATCAGATCCGCTTTCTTGGAAGCGTTCAAGAAGGTCACGTAGTCCAGCAGACCGCGGTCGTACTTGTAGACAACCTGCAGGTCACCGTTCTGGTTGGTGTGGGTCTCTCCATACGCGGCATTGACGGTGCCGCCGTCCTGACCCTCTACCGGTTCCTCTTCGGTGACCTTGTTATCGGACCCCGCGATCTCTTCGCCCGTTTCATCCTGGCGGCGCTCGTCCGTGAGAGTGATACGCAGGCCCTTGTTCAGGAAGGCCATCTGCTGGAAGCGAGCGCGCAACGTCTCGAAGTCGAAGTCAACGGTTTCGAAGATCTCGGCGTCCGGGTAGAACGTCTGGGTGGTACCGGTGTCCTCGGTGGCCTCGCCTTTTTCGAGCTGACCCTGCGGCACGCCTCCGTTGGCGAAGTTCATGCGCCATTCAAAACCTTGACGGCGCACCACGGTGTTCACTCGGGACGACAACGCATTCACCACGGAAATACCCACACCGTGCAGACCGCCGGAGACGGCGTACCCGCCGCCGCCGAACTTGCCGCCGGCGTGCAGGATGGTCATGACCACTTCAACGGTGGGCTTGCCCTCGCTGGGGTGCATGTCCACGGGGATACCGCGACCGTTGTCGGACACGCGCACACCGCCGTCTGCCTGCAGCGTGATCTCGATGTGATCGCAGTAGCCGGCGAGTGCCTCGTCAACCGAGTTGTCGACCACTTCGTACACCAGGTGGTGCAGTCCGCGAGGCCCGGTGGAGCCGATGTACATCCCCGGACGTTTCCTGACGGCCTCCAGGCCTTCCAGAACGGTGATATCGCTGGCACCGTATTCGTGCTGTAGGGGATCCTCTGTAGCCACGGGGTCTCCGGTCCTCCTGCGTAATCGACGTAGATCGATTGGTCGGCCCGCATGAATACAGCCGATGAGACAGCGCGCGGCTCATCGGCTGGCGGGACAAAAAGATCTTGTTACCGCAATTCTACCGGATAAAGCGCTCAACGGCCCGCAGACGCCCCGAGGGGCCGATCTGATGGGGGACCACATGAGCCGGGGGTGATTCCGAGATTTACGGCGTCTACAGCCTCATCCGGGACATGAAACGTTGTTATCCGTACGTATCGCGGGGTCCGCGGCCCTGCACGGTCCACCGGCCCTTCTTCCAACTGGGCCCCACGGGCCCCTGGATATCGAGCTTGGTCACGATGCCCTCACCCAAGCGATCCGCGAAAGTCCGCAGGATCTGGGACTGCATGAGGCGCAGCTGCGTGGCGTACGCGGTCGAGTCGCAGCGCACGCGCACCACGGTGTCCTCGAAGCTTTCGGGCCACGTGTGCTCGGCGTTGCGGGCGCCCACCAGTGACGCCCAGTCTGCCAACACGCTGCTGACATTCACCGGAGTTTTCCAGCCACGGTGCACGATCAGCGAATCCACGATGTTGCCCAGTTTGCGCGGATCCCGCGCCGACTTTCCGGGTCCGGAGTAACCGCCCATCTGCCGGGCATCCACGGGGCTGTTGTACCGCTGCTTGAGCGCCGGGGATCCGGTGCCATCCTCCATCGCCTGCCCGAAGAACTTCATGTTCTTGGCCGCGGCCGCCTTGGACAGTCGCGAATCCCCGCGTTCCTGGGCCGCTCGGCGCACACGCTGGAGAGCGGATGCTGCTGCGTCGACGACGTCGTCCCGGCTCGGATCAGCCATGCTCGCCTCGATCGCGTGGGGCCTCGGCGACACCTGACTGCTCCCCGAGCCCTTGGCTAGTGGGAATTTGATCAACCGGTGCCCCGCCCGCCATGGGTTGTTCGGCCTGCATCCGCTCGGTAGTGGGCTGCCCTGTAGCTGCGGCCGGGCCAAGTGCAGGGGAAACCGTGACCTGAACTTCGCCGGGGCTCACGCGCACCACCCGGTGGGGGTTTTCGCGCAAAGCTGGCGGAAGGTCCTCGTCCACCGCGGCTGTCACTAAAACCTGCTCGGCCTGTCGCACCAGCTGGGCCAGCTTCTGTCTGCGCCGCGCATCCAGTTCCGCGAATACGTCGTCCAGGATCAACACTGGTGCCGCGCCCTCGTTGGGGTCGTCGGCCACGTGGACATACCAGGACCCCAACCGGAGGGCGAGGGCCGTGGACCATGTCTCGCCGTGAGAGGCGTAGCCCTTGGCAGGGGTGTCGCCCAGAGAAATCACCATGTCGTCGCGGTGCGGTCCCACCAGGGTGATCCCGCGTTCTTGTTCCTGTCGCGCGACCCGTTCGAAGGCCTGAAGCATCAGCTCGTAGAGGTCTTCCACGGAGAAATGTTCCAGCGCTGCGGCGTCCGAAGAAGGATCCAACGACGAGCACTCGTAGCGCAGCTCTACGTGCTTGGGTCCGTCCGTGAGTTGCTGATAAGCCCGGTCCACCTCGGGTTCCAGCGCCTTGAGCAGCTGTAACCGGGCGCCCATGACGGCGGCGCCGGCCCGCGCGAGTTGTTCATTCCACACGGCCAACGTGGCCTGGTGGGATTCCGAGTTCTGGCGGGAGTAACGAGCCGATTTCAGCAGTGCATTGCGCTGTCTCAGAGCTCGTTCGTAATCACTGCGAGCGGCCGCGAGCACCGGACGCATGGAAGTTGCCAAATCATCCAGGAACTTCCGCCGATGCCCCGGATCGCCCTTGACCAAGGTCAGGTCCTCCGGGGAGAACACCACGGTGTGAAGAATGCCCACGGCTTCCCGTGCGCGCACCGCAGCGGCCCGGTTGATCTGTACCCGATTGGCCCGACCCTCGTTGAGCTCGAATTCCAGAACCGTTTGCTGGCTGGCGCGACGGACCCGAATTCTCACGATGGCTCGCTCGGAACCGGTTTTGATCAGTGGGGTATCGCTGGCCACTCGATGGGAAGACAGGTTGGCTGCCCAGTCGATGGCCTCGACCACGTTGGTTTTGCCCACACCATTGGGACCTACGAAGACGGTCAGCCCGCGGTCCAGGGCCAGATCGAGACTTGCGTAGGTCCTGAAATCCAGCAGGGACAGGTGGTCTACGAACACACGATCACTGGTTGGGCAACCGCACCGGCATCAGCAGGTACTTGTAATCCACGTTGTCCTCGCCGTCCTGCTCTGCCTGGGCGGAGAGAACCGCGGGCTTGGGTGGAGCAGTGAAAGAAAACCGCACGTACTGAGAATCGAACGCGTGCAGGCCCTCCGACAGGTAGGTGGGATTGAACGCCACCGTGATGTCGTCTCCGTTCAGCTGAGCGTCCAGGACCTCGGAGGCCTGGGCGTCCTCGCCCGTGCCGGCGTCCAGGGCGACCTGACCCTGGGTGAAAGCCAGACGAACCGGGGTGTTGCGCTCAGCAACCAGGGACACGCGGCGAACCGCTTCCACCAAATCGGCGGTCTTCACCGCGGCCGTGATGGGGGTGTTCTCGGGGAACAGCGACCGAATCTTGGGGTATTCGCCGTCGATCAGGAGACTGGTGGTTCGGCGCCCCCCGGACTCGAACCCGACCAGTTCCGCGTTGTCCGCCAGTGCCACGTTCACATCACCGGAGGCGCCGAGGGTCTTAGCGATGTCGTTCAGCGTTTTGGCCTTGATCAACGCAGCAGTGGAGATCGTGGGATCCGAGGGGCGCCACGTGAGCTCACGCATGGCTAATCGGTAACGGTCGGTCGCGAGCAATGTGATCTTCTCGCCCTCGATCTCCATACGGACACCGGTCAGGATCGGCAGGGTGTCGTCCTTGGACGCGGCAATGTTGACCTGGCCTACGGCATGGGCGAACTCGTCACCGGTGATGACACCCGAGAGCTCGGGAAGGGCCGGCAGCTGCGGGTAGTCATCGACCGGCATGGCCGCGAGATTGAACTTGGACGACTTACACGTGAGCGTGACTTTTCCGCCGTCGGCTTCGACCTGGACGGGTGCCGAGGGCAAGGAACGGCAAATGTCCGCAAGAAGCCGACCGGAGACCAGGGTGGTGCCTTCTTCCTGGACATCGGCACTGATGGTCAGGCGAGCAGAGATCTCGTAGTCAAAGCTTGCGATCGACAGTGACCCGTTGTCGGCCTTGATGAGGAGTCCGGAGAGTACGGGTACCGGCGGGCGTGGTGACAAGGATCGTGCCGTCCATGTGACTGCTTCAGCCAGTACGTCGCGCTCGACGGAGAACTTCACGGCAATGCCCCTTTGGTCTAAAAAATGTGTAACTCGCCGTGTGCATCGTATCCGCCTTGAGCGGCGAGTATCGAGCCCGCAGCACTGCGGTGGAGTGCGGAAATTTGTAATTACAGGTTCTCGACCGGGCTCGAGGCGGGCCGTGCGGGGCAAGATTTTTGTTATTCGGTGGATTTCTCTTTAAGGGTAAGAGTGTTAATAACCCATGTGGAAACTGTGGATAACTGCCTGCTTCCCGCTGTTTGAACGGTTCGAGCCTGTTGACGTCCTGTGCTTAACTTCGGGTCCGTCTGTGGTCGCTCAGTGCACAACTTCCGCGGTATTCCGCGGGATCCACAGGGTCGTCCCCCGAACACGGATGCTTATCCACCGAAGCACGAACGTTGTCCACAAAGTTTTCCACATTGGCTGATTTCAGGTTGTGCACAACCCGTCCACACGGCCACCGGGAACTGTGCATGGAGCGTCGTCGTCACTGGTCCTGAGCGGTGCGAAGCTGTGGACAAATCACAAAAAGAAGGTCCCGGCCAACTGGCCGGGACCCTGAAGAATTGTCGAAATGCGAACTCAGCCCTCGCGGGACTGCTGCTTGATGCGGTTGGTCAACTCGGTGACCTGGTCGAAAATCTGACGACGCTCGGCCATCAGGGTGCGAATCTTGCGGTCCGCGTGCATCACCGTGGTGTGATCGCGCCCGCCCAGTTCCTGGCCGATCTTGGGCAGGGACATGTCCGTGAGTTCGCGCAGTAGGTACATCGCGATCTGTCGCGCGGTCACGAGCGTGCGGGTGCGGGACTTGGACTTGAGCTCGTCCAGGGTGATGTTGAAGAAGGCAGCGGTCTGACCCAGGATCGAAGCGGCCGTGATTTCCTGCCCGCCGTCCTCGGTGATCAGATCCTTCAGAACCAGCTCGGCCAACGGCAGGTCCACCGCTTGCTTGTTCAGCGATGCGAAGGCGGTGACGCGGATCAGCGCGCCCTCGAGCTCGCGAATGTTGGTGGAGATGTGCGAGGCGATGTACTCCATCACGTCATCGGGGGCGTCCATACCCTCACTAATGGCCTTCTTGCGGAGGATCGCGATACGCGTCTCCAACTCGGGCGGCTGCACATCGGTGATCAGACCCCACTCGAACCGGGACCGCATACGCTCGGCAAAACCGGTGAGCTGTTTGGGCGGCATGTCGGAGGTGATCACGATCTGCTTCTCGTGATTGTGCAGAGCGTTGAACGTGTGGAAGAACTCTTCCTGCGTATGTTCCTTGCCGGCCAGGAACTGGATGTCGTCGATCAGCAGCATGTCCACGTTGCGGTAGATGCCCTTGAACGAGGAACCCTCGTCATCACGAATCGAATTGATGAAGTCGTTGGTGAACTCTTCGGAGTTCACGTAGCGCACGCGCAACTTGGGGTAGAGCCGCTTGGCGTAGTGCCCGATGGCGTGCAGCAAGTGGGTCTTACCCAGCCCCGAATCCCCGTATATGAACAGCGGGTTATATGCCTTGGCCGGCGTTTCTGCCACGGCAAAGGCCGCGGCGTGGGCGAAACGGTTGGACTGGCCGATCACGAACGAGTCGAATACGTACTTGGGGTTCAACCGCGCGGAACTATCCCATTCGGCATCCGAGGGGCTGGTGTCCGTTCCATTAGTGGTGCTCAGCGGTTCACGCGGCCGCGCGGGAGGCGCCGCCTGCGGATCTCGACGCGGGGGCAGATCGTCGTAATGACGCGTGGTCGATTCCGCGGCCATGGTGTCGGTCAGCCCGCTCGGCATCGGACTCGGGTGATCGGTACGCGGCACATCCACGCCGGGGGTGGGAGGTGCGGTGGGGGTGCTGCGGTTACGTTCGGCCTCGAGCTCCTCGATCGAGGGAACTTGTGAATCAACAGCCGGCGCGGGAGCCTCGTTCTCCGGCGGGGTCAGTCCGAGTTCGGTGTCCACGACAAAGGCGACCAAAGTCTCGGGGCCGAAAACCCGGCCCACGGCCTCGTCCAGAACGGCCGCCATGCTGCGGTGCTGGAAGTACTCGCGGGTGCGCTCGTTGGGGACGGCCACCAGAAGGGTGGTACCCATGAGGCCCTGGGGCTCGGACAACGAGATGAAGCCCCGGGACCGGCCCGTCACGCTGGGATGTTCCTTCATGTACCGGACGCATTCGGCCCACTGTTGGAGCAGGGGCTGATTGTCCTGGTGCATGAAATTCTCCTGACGGTAGCGGCGGGTCGAGGCTAGTTTTCCACAGAGTTATACACAGCAGTGGATAAACCAGAGTGGGGGAACCCGTAACGGACAGCCTAGAACATGCATCACGGCACTTCATAGCCCCATTCAGCCATTGTGGAGAACTACAACCTTGTAGTTCGCGCCTGGGGATAACCTCGTTCACGGGCGTCTCCCGGGGCGCTTGTCCACACGATCCACAGCCTGTGAATTCACACCTGTGGAGAAGATCGTGACGAACCCCTGATTTGACCGGGGGCGGGCGATTGACTACTGTAAATCAGTCTTGTGCGTTTATGCTCGGGCCTTTCTGCCGTGCCTACGCACCCAAATACCTACCGCGTGCCCATCCCGTGCAACCGCACGGTTCAAGCACCGTTGTCCCAACCTTGTGGAGTGACTAATGACCAAGCGGACTTTCCAGCCGAATAACCGCCGTCGTGCCCGTAAGCACGGCTTCCGCGCTCGTATGCGCACCCGCGCAGGCCGCGCCATCCTGAATGCCCGCCGTGGCAAGGGTCGCGCT
>CAACWU010000108.1_pt1 | contig 14538 bp, 8 predicted proteins | sample 2275741 | NCBI WGS metagenome assembly CAACWU01 (sample SAMEA5312470, study PRJEB27640) | indoor metagenome | biome: indoor environment; feature: uncontrolled; material: tiles wood | place: Germany | collected 2014-07-07
ATCGATTGGGTTCCCCAGGACGCACTCACGGACCCCGCACTCGTAACGGGACAGCCTGCCACGGTTGCCCTGGTCCCCGGGCAATTCCTGACGGAATCCTCAGTGCTTGGTCCGGGACTCCTCAAAGGCCAGCCAGACGGCACCACTGCGGCCAGTATTCGTGTCAGCGATCCCGCAGTCCTGCGACACATCCGTCCCGGTGACAGTGTGGATGTGGTCCACCAACCGGACAGCGCCGGGCACGACCAACGGAAAACCATGGCGGAATCGGTGACCGTGCTGTGGAGCGCATCCGAGGATGCTGGTCAAGATGCGTCGCTGTTGTCGGCTTCGGGAACCGATTCCGACCTGGGTCTGGTCGTACTGGCCGCGCCGCGTGATACCGCGACTGGTCTGGCCTCCTTGGACGGCTCCGGACGAACATCGTTGATCCTGGTGGCGGATTAGGTGGATAACTCGGACGTGCCGTGTGGGGGCAGAGTTTTTCAGCCCCAGTGCGGGGGACGCTGTTCCTTTAACCACAGCTCGTGTTCCCAGTCGGACATAGCATCCGAGGCCCCGGACGCGGCACGATCTGGGTCACTCGGCCGCGCGGAGAGGGCGGGATCGTTCACGGCCAAGTTAGGATCCGGCGCACGACCACCGGTGACCCGCCGATGCCCCCGGCGCCGGCGTTTGGAAAGCTCGGTAGCATTTCCGGAAGCAGTGCTGCTATCCGAATCCGCCACCTGACGTGACCCGGTTTCGTGACCGGAGTCAGAACCATGAACGAAATCCACGGGCTCGTCGGATCCGGCCTTCGGGGCCGAGTTTTCCTCGTTCATGGGCCCGCTCAGCCGTTCTCCGCGTCAGCCGACGAGTCCTCGGATCGCTCCGGCCACTCAGCAGCTTCCTGCTCACGGGGCTCGGTCGCCGAGGACTTTGCCTTGGCGTTCAGCCCCAGATACCGCTGCACCAGCGATGCCACCGTCTGCGGATCCGTGAAGACCTCAACGGACCACAGGCTCACGTAGTTCCAGCCCGCCCGTTCGAGTTGCTGCGGAATCAGGCGGGAGCGCTCACGCACACTGAGGGCGCGGCTGCGATCGGAACCGTCGGACTCGATGGCTACGGGAATCCGCGGGGCTTCGCCGTTCTCGGTCGGCTGCACCACGGCACCCGCAGACAGGGACTCGGTATCCGCGTACGCCACCACGTCAATGATGTCCGCATAGTCCGTGTGCACCGTGGCGCCCGCGCGACCCAAGCGGTCGGCGAGGTCCGCGACCAGGGCGTCCGCGGCGTCGTCGGCGATCGAAGCCGGCGCCTGGGCCTTCTCGGATGTCGTAGATTCGCCGAAGAGCAACTCGAGCATGCGGTACATGTCCCGCGCGCCGTACTGCAGGCGACGTTCCTCGGTGTCCTTGGGGTGGATGGAGGTGACGATGTGCGTGTGGCGACGTGCGCGGGTCATGCCGCGCACGAAGGCCTGCCGCCCGTCCTTCTCGGACAGCGCGCCCAGGTTGGGTGTCGACCTGCCGGACGTGGTGCGCCCGAAGCCCAGGGAGAAGATCACGGTGTCGCGTTCGATCCCGGCGGCGCGGTGAAGTTCAACCACGCGGAAGGACTCACGGCCCGGCGCGAAGAAATCTGCGGCCTCACCGTTTTCGCGCAGCCTGCGCTGCACGGCCTGCGCGACGCGGGTCGCGTGCATCGCACTTGCGGTCACGACGGCGAGCGAGCGCTCGGGGTGACGCATCGCGTGGGCGAACACGAGATCCACCGTGCGCTGCACCTCCGCCGACGGCGCCTGCACACCTTCCGTACCGGCGGTCAGGACACCCACGCCGTCCTCGACGTACTCCGCGGACATCCCCGAGGTGGGGCTGACCAGCTCGGATGCGTGCGGGAGGCGAGCGAGAGCGCCGTCGTAGAACGCGGAGTTGAGGTAGTTGAACAGGCGCGGGTCCATGGCCCGACGCACCGAGGTGAGACCGCGCTGGTCGACCACGCGGCTGAGCGCGTCGAAGGCCGATTCGAGCTCGGCCACCGGCTGTGGGACGTCCCCGGAATTCTGTTGCGGTGCCACCGTGAAGGGGTGGGGATTACCGGCGTGGGCATCGCCGAAGGCGATGACCTGGTCCGCACGCACCAGAGCCGGCAGGGTCGCGGCGAGAGGCGTGGATTCGGCGTCCAGGATGACCACGGTGTCGATGTGCTGGTCCTCGGCCAGCGTTGCCGAGAGCACGAGCGGGCTCGCGGTCCACACCGGCACCAACTGCTTGATGAGCCCTTCCTCCGCGCTCAACTGGTCCGGGCGCACCCGCCCCGAGCGCAGCATGTCCCGCAAGTTCCGAGCGGCCACGGGACTGCGTCGGATGCTGTGCCTCCAGCGCATGGCGAGTTCGTGCATCAAACGGCCGGGAGCCGAGGCCACGTGTGCGGAATCGGCGCGACGGAAAATGGATTCGGTGCGTCGCAGTTCGTTGCCGTGGGGCATAGCCACGAAGTCGTCGCCGCTGATCATGGCCTCGAGCACGGATTGCCACCAGGCCAGTTCCAGCTCACCCCGGACCTCGTGGGCGGGCACGCGACGGTCCTGCATGTCCTGCAGGAACTCCCCCAACCCGCGCGAACGCAGGTCGTCCAAGAGCATGGTGCGTTCGGGCAGCGTGGCCAGGTGGGCCTCGTCGTTGATCAGATCGTCGAGAGTGGTTTCCAGCTGCTCGACGTCCGCTGATTCCAGTGTGGCGGCGGTGGGTGAACCTTCCAGGGCAATCGCGAGTCCCTCGAGGTCCTCACTGAATCGACGCTGGATGTCCCGGACCTCGCGAGCGCGATCGGACACGGCCGGTTGCTCGAGGGACGTGGCCCATGTGCGCCAGCGGTCCCGCTCGGACTGCACCTTGACCAACGCCGCGTGCAGGTCCGAGATGTGAGCACCCGGGCGCATGTACTCCTTGGCGGCCTTGCGCAATCGTGAGCGTTGCAGCCCGGTCATCTCGATTCCGTGATCCCGGCGCCAGCCCGATGACGCGGTCGCGGCAATCAGGTCGGTGACCGGTCGGTCGTAGATGTCCGGGGTGAAGTGCTTGAGGGAGTCGCCGACCTCGATGACCAGCGACAGCTGTTGCGCCCACTCCTGGATGGTGCTTCCGGGGCGCAGCCCGGACACTGCCAGGACACTGCGGATCCCGGTCTTCAGGGTGGTCAGTTCGAGCAGCAGGGACTTGGCCAGTTGGTGGGCTTCGCGGGCCTCGTCGTCATTGACCAAGCGAGCACCGTTCCACGGCCCGGCGAGGGTCTCGGCGTCGAAGGCCCCCAATCGGGCGGCGCGTTCCAGTTGCTTCTCGACCTCGGCACGGTGGGACACGGCGTCGAGCACCGATCGGCGGAACCGCACGGCCGTCTGCGGGCCGGGTTCGCGGGCCGTCAGCTCCGCTAGGGCCTGCATCGCCTGATAGGGCGAGGCCTGCCAGCGCGGGCGCACGGCATGCAGCGATTCTTCGTGAACACGCAGCTGACCCCGCGTAACTCGCAGTGTGTTGTGGAGCTGCTCGAGATCCGGTTCTTCAGTGCGCTCGTTGCGGGCGATGGCGTTCACGAGTCGCTCGGCGATGTCATCGTCGTTGAGGTGCGAGCCCAGCGGCAGCACGAGCGACTCCAGACCCAAACGGCTCCAGGCGCGGGTGAAGGCGGAGAGCGTGGTGCGGGACTCGCCCAGCACCAGGACACTCTTGTTGCGGTACACGAGTGAGCCCACGGTGGCCACCACGGTGTCGATGGCAGGAGTGCCCACCGGTGTGCTGACCACAAAGCTCTCGCCTTGTTCGGCCAGGTCCACGACCTCCTGCTGGCTGCGGTCCAGATCGGTCAGGGACAGTTCCTGCGCGGGATCGCGGTGGTCGAGAGGCTCGGCGCGGTTCTCGACGGGAGAGACGACCGGGAGTTTGCCCACTTCGTGGTTCTTCAGCCGCGCCAAGTCACGCACGAACGCGGTGCGCGCCTCGACGTTCTCGTCCGCGGGACGTTCGTGCAGGTCCGCGAAGGTCGACACGAGCAGCTGGTGATCCACGTGCATGCCCGGGACGTCCACGGCCAGCTGCCGCAGGGTCTCGAGCACGGGCGCGGGATCCAGACGGCGGGTGCCGTACGCCAGGCGAGACATCTCCCCCGTGGCCAGCTCCACGTCGTAATCCTCGCGCAACCGGCGCACCAGGGCCGGGTTCAACCGCGCCGGAGCCACAATTTGCAGTTCGAAATCCTTACCGTCCGGTCGTAGCTTCACGGTCACCGGTGCCAGCAGCACCGGTGCGATGAATCGCCGCTGCCCGTCCACGGCCGGGTTGGTCAACCACGACGCCGTTCCGGCCGCTAAATACGCGGCGTCCAGTCCGTGCATGACCGAGAGTTCATGGATCTTGGTACGCAGCGCACGTGCGGAGCGGGCAGCACGTTCGTAGGCGGGGTCCTGATGATGAATCATCGTGGACAGTCTGGTGGGACGGCCCATCAACAACTGCGCCTGTCCCGAGGAATTGGCTTCCGCCAGGTCGATGCACACGTTATCCACGCGGTTGAATTCCAGCAGTGTGTCCGGACCGGTATAGGCATCCATTTGCTGGGTCCAGGCACGCAAGGACACCCTGGAATCGGTCCCGGTCTCGGTGGTGTTCTCGGGGCGTTCTTGGGGCGCGTCTGCAGACATGAGTCTCCTACTCACGAGTGCGCCGACCGCGCCACCCGCTCCCGGGTGACGCGGCCGACGCACCGGCACTGATGTTCGATCACAACGAGTGTGGGATTACTCCCACTCGATGGTTCCGGGCGGCTTGGACGTGACGTCCAGGACCACGCGGTTGATTTCCTCGACCTCGTTGGTGATGCGGTTGGAAATCTTGGCCAGCAACTCCGAGGGCAATCGTGACCAGTCCGCGGTCATGGCATCCTCGCTGCTGACGGGGCGCAGCACAATGGGGTGACCGTAGGTGCGGCCGTCTCCCTGCACGCCCACCGAGCGGACGTCCGCGAGCAGGACCACGGGCATCTGCCACACGTCGTCGTCCAGGCCGGCGCGGGTCAGCTCCTCGCGGGCAATGGCATCCGCGCGGCGCAGGATGTCCAGTCGCTCCTCGGTGACCTCACCGATGATGCGGATACCCAGGCCGGGGCCGGGGAAGGGCTGGCGGCCCACGATGTTCTCCGGCAGACCCAGTTCGCGACCCACCGCGCGGACCTCGTCCTTGAACAGCTGGCGCAGCGGCTCGACCAACTCGAACTGTAGGTCTTCCGGCAGCCCGCCCACGTTGTGGTGGCTCTTGATGTTGGCTGCACCTTCACCGCCGCCGGATTCCACGACGTCCGGGTACAGGGTGCCCTGGACCAGGAACTGGACGGGCTTACCGTCAGCGGCCTCGGCGCGCAGCACCTGTTCCTCCGCGGCCTCGAACGCGCGAATGAACTCGCGGCCGATGGTCTTGCGCTTGGTCTCGGGATCGCTCACGCCGGCCAGTGCGGAGAGGAAGCGATCCGATTCGCGGGCCACGTGGAGCTTCACACCGGTGGCGGCCACGTAATCCTTCTCGACTTGTTCCACCTCGTCCTGGCGCATCAGGCCGTGATCGACCAGCACACAGGTCAGGCGGTCGCCGATGGCGCGCTGCACGAGAGCCGCGGCCACAGCCGAGTCCACGCCGCCGGACAGGCCGCACAGGGCCTTGCCGTCGCCCACCTGGGCGCGGATCAGGGCGACCTGCTCGTCAATGATGTTGCCGGTGGACCATGACGGACTGATCTGGGCACCGTTGAACAGGAAGTTCTCGAGCACCTGCTGGCCGTAGGCCGAGTGCTTGACCTCCGGGTGCCACTGCACGCCGTAGAGCTTGCGTTCGGGATTCTCGAAGGCCGCCACGGGGGCGCCGTCACTGGAAGCCAGGGTGGTGAAACCTTCCGGCGCAGCGGTCACGGAATCACCGTGGCTCATCCACACGGTCTGCACGTCCGGAGAGCCCTCCAACAGGGTTCCCGTGACCTCCTGGGACGCGGTGGCCACGGTGGCACCGTATTCGCGGGCTCCGGTGCGTTCCACCGAGCCACCCAGTGCGCTGGCCATGACCTGGAAGCCGTAGCAAATGCCCAGCACGGGCACGCCGGCCTCGAACAGCTCGGAGTCACGCTGCGGTGCGCCGGGTGCGTACACGGAGGACGGGCCACCCGACAGGATGATGGCCGCCGGATTGCGCTGCAGAATTTTTTCGGTGGACCAGGTGTGCGGAACGATTTCCGAGTAGACGTTCGCTTCGCGGACCCTGCGGGCGATCAGCTGCGCGTACTGCGCGCCGTAATCGACCACAAGAACCGGGCGGTCCTCGAGTTCGGTGAGGTTGTCAGGGGTTTCAGTCACGGGCTCAAGTCTAGAACACCAGCGCGCGCTTTATCCCACGCTCAGTATCGCTTGGCGGCCTTGGGGTTCGAGGCCAGCTCCACCTCGGTGGAACGGTGGATCTTGCGCTCCACGATGAAGGACAGGAACGGCACTACACCGCCCAGAGCCATCACAATCAGCTGCGGGAACGGCCAACGCATGAGCGACCAGATGCGGAAACACGCCGCCAAGTACACCACGTAGAACCAGCCGTGGATGATCAGAATCCACGTGGAGATGTTCACTCCCCCGGCCAGGTTCTCCAGTTCCAGGTTCTGCCAGCCCAGCGCCACGGTCTCACCGGTGATCTTGTCGGTGCCGCCTGCGATCAGGTCGTAGCCCAGGCCGTAGCGGGTGATCATCTCGGCCACGAGTAAAAGCAGGAACGTACCGGAAACCCAGGCGCAGATCTTGTAGAACGTCAGGGCACCACGGATCTGAGCCTCGGTGCCGCCGAATCGACGTCGCGGCTGCAGTGCCGCCGCACGCGCCTTGACGTTCTCGGGCACGGTGGCGCGCTCCGGAGTGGCGTCCGCGGGAGTGTTCACGCGCACGCCGTCCGTGCGACGAACCGGCTTGGGGTTGTGCTGGGGATCAGGGGTGGGTTCACTCATGCGTGGCTCCGTGCTCGGGGTGGGTGCGGTTCTCGCGCGTCGAGGCTCCATTGGATGAGGAGGTCGCCGCCGGTTGGTCGTCAAAGTAGTAGTAGCACTGATCGCGCTCGTCCCAGTAATAGAAGGACTGGGCGTCCTCATCCCAGAAGTAGTCCCCCTCCAGGTAGAAGTACTTCTGAGGATCCTGACGGCGCAGGTACTCGTCGCGGACGAAGCGCCACCACAGGAACACCGCGAAGCCCGCGAACACGATCCATTCCAGGGCGTAGAACAGATTCAGCATGTTCAGGGACGTATCGGTGGGCTGCTGATCGATGTCCAGATCACGCAGCTCAGCGCTCATCACGCTCGCGTTTTCTGCCAGGGCACCCTGCTCGGTCACGGGCAGCTCCTCGCCCGCGGGTACCTCGGCGGCGGCCGCCACGTACCCGGAGTACAACGGGGCGTTCCACACGTTGGTCAGCTGCGCGGGAGACAGTGAGGCCAGTTCCTTCTCGGGAAGCTCGCGGTCGCCCAGGGGCGCCTCGGGCGGCAGGAAACGGCCCGCAACGGTCACGGCGTCCGACGGCGCCGCGGGCACCTGATCCGCGGATTCCACCCAGCCGCGCGCCACGGCCATGGACATGGGACCGTTGGCGGCATCCCACGACTCTTCGGAGTCACGAATCACGAGTTCCGAGACCACCCAGTAGCCCTCCGCGCCGTCGTAGAGGCGGCCGGGGATCACCACGGTTGAATCGGGAACGTACCTACCGGTGATCTCCACGGTGTGATCGGCAGTGGTTGCGGTGGCCACCTCGCCGGGTTGAATCACTTCAGACAGGGGCTTCACACGATCCTTGTCCGGATCGGCAACGGTGGCGGCCTGATCGGAACTGCTCAGCTGCCACATGCTCAAGATCACGAAGAGTGCCGCAATGATCAAGCTCACCGTCAGAAAGGCGAGCGACCGGGGGCTGAGAGCGATCTTGAGCACCACACAAGAGTAGTGGGCCGCCCTGTGCGTTTCCCAAATCCCCCGCGGGGATCGGTCGACACGCAGGACGGCCCACTCTGACTCGACCGACGGTGGTCAGCCGCGGATCACGACCTCGGCCCGCTGGAACTCCTTGAGGTCCGAGTACCCGGTCGTGGCCATGGCTCGACGCAGCGCACCGATGATGTTCGAGGATCCGTCCACGTGACGTGCGGGACCGTTCAACACCTCTTCCAACGAACCCACGGTGCCTACGCTGGTGCGTTCCCCGCGCGGTGAATGCTGGTGGTGGGACTCCGCGCCCCACAGCCAACCCTGCCCGGGCGCCTCCTCGGCGCGCGCGAGCACGGTACCGAGCATGACGGCATCCGCGCCCATGGCGATCGCCTTGACGATGTCACCCGAGGTGCCCAGACCGCCGTCGGCGATCACGTGAACGTACCGGCCGCCGGACTCATCCAGGTAGTCGCGACGTGCCGCGGCTACGTCGGAAATGGCCGTGGCCATCGCCGCGTGGATGCCCAGGATCGACTCGGTGCGCAGCGAGGCGCCACCGCCGAAGCCCACCAGCACGCCGGCGGCACCGGTGCGCATGAGGTGCAGTGCCGGGGTGTAACCGGCCGCGCCGCCCACGATGACCGGGACGTCCAGGTCGTAGATGAACTTCTTGAGGTCCAGGGGTTCCTGGTTCTGCGAGACGTGCTCGGCGGAGACCGTGGTGCCGCGGATGACGAACAGGTCCACCCCCGCCTCGAGCACGGTCTTGTAGTGCTCGACCACGCGCTGCGGCGACAACGAACCGGACACGATCACGCCGGCCTCGCGGATCTCGGCGAGGCGGGCCTTGATCAGCTCGGGCTGGATGGGAGCGCTGTAGAGCTCCTGCATCCGGCGCGTGGCCTCGGGCACGTTGTCCGTGGACAAGTCCGCGATCTCGTCCAACACCGGCTGCGGATCCTCGTACCGAGTCCACAGACCCTCCAGGTCCAGCACGCCCAGGCCACCGGCCTGACCCAGGGCAATGGCTGTTGCCGGAGACATGACCGAGTCCATGGGCGCGCCCACCACGGGGATGTCGAACTTGTAGGCGTCGATCTGCCAGTGCGTGCTCACGTCCTGCGGATCGCGGGTACGCCGCGACGGGACCAGGGCGATCTCGTCCAGGTTGAACGTGCGGCGGGCCCGCTTGGAGCGGCCCAGCTCAATGTCGTAGCTCACGGGTAATCCTTTCCCCGCGCAACCGTGCGCGAGTAGCGGGAGGGGTGAATCAGCGCTTGTAGTTGGGCGATTCCACGGTCATGGTGATGTCGTGCGGGTGCGATTCCTTGAGCCCCGCGGGGGTGATGCGCACGAACCGGCCCTTCATCTTGAGCTCTTCCACGTTGTGAGCGCCCACGTAGAACATGGTCTGGCGCAGACCGCCGTCCAGCTGGTGCAACACGGAAGCCAAGGGGCCGCGGTAGGGCACCTGACCTTCGATGCCCTCGGGGATCAGCTTCTCGTCGTCGGAGACGTCCGCCTGGAAGTAGCGGTCCTTGGAGTAGGAGGTGTTCTTACCGCGGGACTGCATGGCACCCAACGAACCCATGCCACGATAGGCCTTGTACTGCTTACCGGCCACGAACACGAGTTCTCCCGGGGACTCGTCACAACCGGCGAGCAGTGAACCGAGCATCACGGAATCGGCACCGGCCACCAGGGCCTTGCCGATGTCACCGGAGAACTGGAGACCGCCGTCCGCGATCATCGGGATCCCGGCCGGGATGGTGGCCTTGGCGGCCTCGTTGATCGCGGTGATCTGGGGAACGCCCACGCCGGCGATGACGCGGGTGGTGCAGATGGAGCCCGGCCCCACGCCCACCTTCACGGCATCCGCACCGGCGTCCACGATGGCCTGCGCGCCCGCGCGGGTTGCCGCCTGACCGCCGATGATGTCCACGTGGGACGCGGCTGACTCGTGCTTGAGGCGCGAGATCATGTCCAGCACACCCTGCGAGTGGCCGTTAGCGGTGTCGATGAACAGTGCGTCCACACCGGCATCGATCAGGGTCATGGCGCGTTCGAAACCGTCACCGAAGAAACCGACGGCGGCGCCCACGCGCAAACGACCTTCGTCGTCCTTGGTGGCCAGCGGATACTGCTCCGCCTTGGTGAAGTCTTTGACGGTAATCAGGCCGGTGAGCCGGTCCTGCTCATCTACGAGGGGTAGCTTCTCGATCTTGTGCGTGGCCAACAGCTTGTGGGCCTCGTCCTTGCTCATCCCCACGTTGCCGGTCACCAGCGGCATGGGGGTCATGACCTCGCGCACCTTACGGGTCTGGAAATCGGACTCCGGCAGGTAACGGGTGTCGCGGTTGGTGATGATGCCCAGCAGCCTCTGGTTCTCGTCCACCACGGGCAGACCGGAGACCTTGTAATAGCCGCACAGGTGGTCCAGCTCGGCCAGGGTGGCGTCCGGTCCCACGGTCACCGGGTTGGTGATCATGCCGGACTCGCTGCGCTTGACGCGGTCCACGTGATCGGCCTGATCCTGGATGGACAGGTTGCGGTGGATCACACCCATGCCGCCCAGTCGGGCCATCGAGATGGCCATGGCGGATTCGGTCACGGTGTCCATGGCCGCGGAGAGAACGGGGGCCTCAACGTCGATCCGGCGCGAAAGCCGGGTCTTGGTCGATGCCTCGGATGGAATCACGTCCGTGTTGCCGGGAAGCAACAAAACGTCGTCGTAGGTCAGTCCGGTCAAGCCGAACGGGTCGTCCATGAGTGCGGTGGGCACGGCATCGGTCACGAAAGCTCCCTTTCACCAAGTAGTTTCCGTTTCATTCTACGGTCATGCGGCTGCGGCTCGGTTGCCGCCCTAGAGCAAACCGTTCTCGGTGAGGGCCTTCTCCGCACGTTCCACGAAGAACGGGGACAAGGAACGAACGTAGTTCTGCGTGAGATGATTATTGTCCCAGTACACGATCACGTTGCCGATGACGGGTGCGCACATTCCGTCAGGACAAATGAGATCCCCCATGTCCACCGTGGAGATCCCCTCGTTCTGGCCGGCGATGGATTCGAGGGGGTTCGGAGAGGTCGTGATGTCGGTGGCGGGAGGGGTGCAATCCTGCGCGCTTCGCCGGTCGTCCTGGACGCAAAGACCCGGGGCGTCAACGAAACGAGGGTTGTCCCTGATAGCCAGGAGATGCCCGGTCTTTTGCGACAACTCCTGCAACTTCTCCACCATTCCCGGGCTCAGGTCTTCACCCCCGTCTTCCAAGGAGCGGGTGCCTGTCGTGACGACCAAGTCCGGATCTGCGTCATCGATGACCTTGTCGATCTCACTGAGCCATTCTGCGCACTCCGCCTGATCCCTCACTTGGTCATCGGCGCTGCCCAGGATGCAGTTTCCCCGAATGTAACTCACCATGTTCCACCCTTGGCTGCGCGCCAGATCCTCAATGGCCGGAAGCCATTGGATCGTGTGGCTGTTGCCCACCACGAGAATCGTTTGGCTTGCCTGCGGATCATCGATGGTGATTCCACACCATGTCTGATTTGCGGCACTCAAACCCATTTCTTCCGGGCAGGGCTCTCCCAGGGACGGTTTCGGGTAATCCCCTTGAATGATCGGCACCAGCGGCGCATCCGTCTCGGTGCCGCTGGGATCCTCGACCGCAAGTGCCGCCGCCCCGGGGTTGTTGCGCGCGGCTTCCGCTTCCAACTGCGCGCTGCGGTGGGCGTCCACGGCGGTCCAGGACAGTACCGCAGTGGAAACCACCGCTAAACACGCGATGATCACGAGTGCCAGTCGGCGCTTGGTCTGCTCGGGCCACGTCCACGCCTTGAGCGGGTTTTCAATCAACGCCGTGAGCATCAGCGCCAGAACAATCGACACCAGCACCAGCGCAACACCCGAACGCGGTCCGGCCCAGGGACGATCCATGATGACCAGGTACGTGACCAGCAGAGGCCAATGCACCAGGTACAACGCGTAGGCGGCGTCGCCCAACTTCACCACGGGCCGCCAGGACAAAAACCGGTCGAACCCCACCCGGGACTCGGTGTTACCGGCCACGATGATTGCGGCCGCGGACAGCAGCGGCCACAGAGCGATCCAGCCCGGAAAAGCACCTTGAACGTCCACCAGGATGCCCACGGACACCATGCTCACAATGCCCACCCACCCCAGGATGATGCGCAGTACCCGCGGCGGGTTGAGGTAAGGAATGGCCAGGGCAATCAGTGAACCCAGCGCGAACTCCCACAACCGGGCACGCGTGTCGAAGTAGGCGAAGGCCTGCTGAGTTTCGGTCGTGATGACGGAGTACATCATGGACGCGGCGAAAATCAGGCCGAAACACACCGCCAGAATGGGCACCGAGCTGATGCGTGTGCGGCGTCGTACTAGCCACGCGAAACCGAAGATCAACGGCCACAGCAAGAAGACCTGGCCCTGGACGGACAGTGACCAGAAGTGCTGGAACGGCGAGGCCGTGGAATGATCCGCCGCGTAATAATCCACCGACGACGCCGCGAGCGCCCAGTTCTCCACGTAGAAAACGGAGGCCAGCGCTTCCCAGCGGAATTGGGCGACCGAGGATTCGGGGAATTCCGTGAGCAGCCCGACGGTCACCAGGATCACCACGGTGGCCAGGGGAAGCAGCCGCTTGAACGTGTGCAGCCAGTACCGGCCGATCGCCAAGGGGCGGCCGCTTTCGATTTTGCGCACGAACGAGAGCGTCATGAAGAACGCGGAGATCAACAGGAAGATGTCCACGCCACCCGAAACCCGGCCCAGGAACACGTGGTAGATCACCACGAGCAGCACGGCGACGGCGCGCAGACCCTGGACTTCTTTTCGGAAACCGGAATAACGCGAGACGACATCCGGTCGAACGTCGGTCGCGGTCGGCCGCGGAGCAATGGTTTCGGGCATGGTTGTCACCTTAACCCCCGCACGTTCCAGCGCGGAATCGGTGTGAGATGGATCGTCATCGCATGTGGTGACAGGTACGGAGTGCCCGCACAGAAAAACCGGCGGCCCGCCCCGTGATGTGGGGAAAGCCGCCGGTCAGCGTGGATTTCATCACAGCAGATCAGTGCTGGTGATGGTGATCCTCATCGTCGTTCTTCTTCTCGGCCACCAGAGTTTCGGTGGTGAGTACCAGAGCGGCAATGGATGCTGCGTTCTGCAGAGCGGAACGCGTGACCTTGACCGGATCGATGATGCCGGCCGAGACCAAGTTCTCGTACTCGTCGGTCGCGGCGTTGTAGCCGTGGCCCGGTTCCAGGTCCGCCACGCGGGAGGCCACGACGTAGCCGTCCTGCCCGGCGTTCTCGGCGATCCAGCGCAGGGGCTGAACCAGGGCGCGGCGCACGATACCGACGGCCGTGGCGGCGTCGCCCTCGAGACCGAGCTCGGCGCCGTCGAGCGCCTTGGACGCGTGCACCAGAGCGGAACCGCCACCGGCCACGATGCCCTCTTCGAGAGCGGCGCGGGTGGAGGAAACGGCATCCTCGATGCGGTGCTTGCGTTCCTTCTGCTCGACCTCGGTGGCGGCGCCCACCTTGATCACGGAAATGCCGCCGGCCAGGCGAGCGAGGCGTTCCTGGAGCTTTTCGCGATCCCACTCGGAATCGGTGCGTTCCACCTCGGCCTTGATCTCGGCCACGCGGTCCGCGACCTGCTCGGCCGAGCCGCCGCCGTCAACCACGGTGGTCTGGCCCTTGGTCACGGTCACGCGGCGCGCGGTACCGAGCTGGGACATGTCCACGCTGTCCAGCGAGATGCCCAACTCGGGGGTGATCACGGTGCCGTTGGTCAGCACGGCCAGGTCCTGCATGATCGCCTTGCGGCGGTCACCGAAACCGGGAGCCTTCAGCGCGACGACGTCCAGGGTGCCACGCAGCTTGTTGACCACAAGGGTGGACAGGGCCTCGCCCTCGACGTCCTCCGCGATGATGGTCAGCGGCTTCTTGGCCTGCAGTACCTTTTCCAGAACCGGCATCAGGTCCTGCACGGAAGAGATCTTGCCCTGGTAGAGCAGGATCAGGCTGTCTTCGAGGACGGCTTCCTGGCGCTCCTGGTCGGTGATGAACGACGGCGAGAGGTAGCCCTTGTCGAACTGCATACCTTCGGTGACGTCCAGCTCGACCTCGGTCGAGGAGCCGTCTTCGATGGTGATGACGCCGTCGGTCCCCACGGTCTCGAAAGCGCGAGCGATCAGCTCACCGATTTCCGGGGACTGAGCGGAGATCGCGGCCACGTGGGCCACGTCCTGACCTTCGACCGGGCGGGCGTTGTCCAGCAGACGCTGGGACACGGCCTCCACGGCTGCTTCGATTCCGCGCTTGATCTCGCTGGGGGCCGCACCGGCGGCCACGTTGCGCAGACCCTCCTTGACCAGGGCCTGCGCCAGCACGGTCGCGGTGGTGGTGCCGTCACCGGCAACATCGTTGGTCTTGGTGGCAACTTCCTTGGCGAGCTGAGCGCCGAGGTTCTCGTACGGGCCGTCCAGCTCTACTTCGCGAGCAATGGTGACGCCGTCGTTGGTGAT
>CAACWU010000072.1_pt1 | contig 14346 bp, 13 predicted proteins | sample 2275741 | NCBI WGS metagenome assembly CAACWU01 (sample SAMEA5312470, study PRJEB27640) | indoor metagenome | biome: indoor environment; feature: uncontrolled; material: tiles wood | place: Germany | collected 2014-07-07
CCCACGCGAGACGCGGTGACCAGGGTGGAACGCGCGAAGGCGAGCGCCATGGGATCGCCCGAGGCACCCGTGTCCTTACGGAAATCACCCACCCCGAAGGCCAGCCGGAACACACCAGGCGCACGAGCGATGTCGTAGGCGTTCATCAGGCCCACCGCGGACTCGATCAACGCCACCACCGGGGTGCCGGCGCGGCTCATCATGGCCGTCTTGGTGATGTGATCGGGGTGCTCGGTCTTGGCCAGCACGATCCCACGGAGGTTCTTGACCTCGCTCAGGGCAGCCAGGTCCTTCTCCCAGTGGGGGCTGGTGATGTCATTGACACGGACCCACGCGCTCGCACCGTCGTGCATGGCCTGGATCATATTGGCCCGGGCGGTGTCCTTGTCCTCTTCGGGCACGGCGTCTTCGATGTCGAAGATCACCGAGTCCGCTTCCGAGGCCAATGCCGGAGCGAACAAAGACGTGTCCGCCGCCGAGGTCAACAGCCATGAACGCGACAGCCGAGCGGGCAGATCTGCGGCGCGCTGATTACGATACGGAGTCACTACTCTCCTCTGATTCGAAAAAACTTTACTGGACTGGAATTAGCGCAGGGGCGTGTGCGCGGGGTCGACCTCTTCACCGGCGCGCACCGGACCCGGTGCGGTAGCACCGTCCGCGAACGGGGAACCACCCATTTTTTCACGACCGTGCTCGGACATCCAATTGCTCAGATCCGGACCCACGGGAACGATCTGAGACGGGTTGATGTCCTCGTGCACGATGAAATAGTGCTCCTTGATCTGCTGGAAGTCCACGGTGTCACCGAAACCGGGAGTCTGGAACAGGTCTCGGGCGTAACCCCACAGATTGGGCAGCTCGGTCAGCTTCTGGCGCGAGCACTTGAAGTGCGAGTAGTACACCGGGTCGAAACGGACCAGGGTGGTGAACAGCCGCACGTCCGCCTCGGTGATGTGATCGCCCATCAGGTACCGCTTGTCCGCCAGGCGTTCCTCGAGCCAGTCCATGGCGACCCACAACCGGTCGTAGGCCTTGTCATAGGCCTCTTGAGAACCTGCGAAACCGCACCGGTACACACCGTTGTTGACCTCGGTGTAGATGCGCTTCATGACGTCGAGCATTTCGTCCTCGAGCTCCGCGGGCCATAGATCCGGGGCACCCTCTCGATGGAACTCGGCCCACTCCTTCGCGAAATCCTCCGTGATCTGCGGGAAGTTGTTGGTCACGACCTCACCGGTGTGAATGTCCACGATGGCCGGCACCGTGATGCCCAGCGGATAGTCGGGGAAACGCTTGAAGTAGTTCTCCTGCAGGCGTTCGGTGCCGAGCACGGGGTCCTTACCTTCCGGATCCAGGTCGAACTGCCACGAGCGGACGTCGTGGGTAGGTCCGGGCAGACCCACGGAGATGGCGTCCTCGAGGCCCAGCAGGCGACGCACGATCAGGGTCCGGTTGGCCCAGGGGCACGCACGGGCGGCAACGAGCCGGTAGCGTCCGGCCTCGACCGGCCATGCCTGCGCACCCTCGCTCAGTTCGGCGGACTCGGGGTCGGCGACGATCCGATCCTCGATATAAGTGGTGTCTCGATTGAATTCCTCACCGGCGTGGACGTAGGCCCCGGCGGTCGAATACTTGTCTTTGTCCTGCTTTTTCGCGTCGGTCACGGTGCGCTCCTCACATCAATGGTTTATTTTGATGATACGTCATCATTGTGCGAGCTTGCTATGACGCTGACCACCGTCATCAGGGGCAGCCACCGGGGCTACAGTGGCTGCATACATACCGCGTCGGACGCGGCGAACGGCCGCTTCATTTGTCGGGGTGAACATCATGAATTCAACGAGCAATTCTTCCGAAAACTCGGAGAACTCCCGGGATCGCGACACGGAGCGCCCCCGCTACGGTGTGCGGGTGCCGCAATCCGACACGACCGGCGCCCCCGGGCCCACACCGTCCGCTACGGCCAACGAGCCGCGGAACGTCGAACTCAATGGGGAACCAAGCGCGCAGCGCAATGTTTCTCCCAAGGCCGCGCGCCGCATGGGACGAGGCCTGTCCTTCACCGTAATCCTGCTGGGCGCACTGGTGGGACTGGGACTGATGGCGATCGGCTTCGCCGAAGGCTGGATCGTGGGTTCCACCCTGGCCCTGCTGGGTGTTGTGGGATACGTGATGGTTCAGTTCCAGATCATCCCGTTGTTCCGCGATCCGGATGCCGTGGCCATCCACAGACGATCCAAACTGTGGCTCATCCCGGGGTCCCTCTTGCTCATTGGGCTGCTGGGAATCGGTGCATCGTTCCTGGTGGAGCCGGTCATGGGCAGTTCCATCCCCGAGGGTCTCGTGGACGACTACATTCTGGCTTTCATCGTGGCTGGAATGACCATGGTCGTGGGATCGGTGCTGGGCTTCGGGCTGGTGGCCATGGCCATGCTGACCCGCCCCGATGACGACGATTCCCCGCTCCGCCCGACCAACTACGCCGAGCAGGCACGACAACGCGACCGTGATCGTGACCGCGGCCCCAACTACTACGATTCGGATTGGATCCGGCGCGGCCCCCGCGACTGATCCGTTGACTCCCGCCGGAACCGGCCCCAACAGAAAGTTCCACAGATCATGCAGACGCCCACCTCCGCGAATTCCGTGCCCTGGCTGACAGAGCACGAGGACGCCGCTTGGCGCAGCTTCTTGGCGCTCTCGCGTGGCATGGAGCGCGCCATCGACCGACAGCTCCAGCGCGACAGCGAGCTGTCGAGCTCCGAATACCACGTGCTCGTACCCCTGTCCGAGTCACAGGACGGCAGCCTGCCCTCGCGTGAACTGCTGCGCCACCTGGACTGGGAACGCTCCAGGCTGTCCCACATGCTGTCCCGCATGGAGAAGCGCGGTATGGTCTGCCGCAAGCCGAGCCCCCAGGACGCCCGGGGTCTCATCGTGGAGATCACGGAGCACGGACGCCAGGTCATCAATGGCGCCGCGCCCTCACACCTGACCATGGTGCGAGAGGCGTTCATGGACAACCTCAGCACCGACGAGATGCAAGCCCTGGTGAACATGGCGGACAAGGTGATTCCCCGTCTGGAGAACATGAACCTTATCTAACAGGCCCGGGTTCGCCATACGAACCCGGGACCTACCCGTCGGTGAGTCGAAATCGCTCTTAAACAGGGGACGGGTCCTGTCGCTTGGGGGAATCGACAGGACCCGTCGGACATCCCGATCGGGGGAGATACGGGACGCCGGCCAGTCGGGGGAACTTCCGGGCGCGCTTGGGGGGATGCACCCGGGCCTCTTCGACTGACATCAACACTGTAGGCGTCATTTACATCCAGATGCAAGTAACAAGCACGGTGATTCTCATGACTTCACATTATGACTACTGAATAATAAGAAATTCTGATACCAAGTCCCAACTACTGCAGTAATCCTGTGCATCTCACCGCCTGCGCTGATCTCAAATCTCACGACGCGAGCGACACGCCGGTGATCTGGTACAAGAACGCGCCCCGATCCGTTGGGATCGGGGCGCGTTCTTGTGAGCGTAGCGATCACGCGTGATCGCTACGGGCTGAGAGCGACTTACTTGCTCTCGTTCTCCTTGGCGAGCACGTAGTTGTACTCGACCTGGTTGCCTTCGCCGTCCTGGCGCTCCTTCACGTCCAACATCAGCTCGGGCTTCACTGCCGAAGCAATGTCGTCCTCGTTGTGCGGGTCGCCGGGGAAGTACAGCTGCTGGGTGACCAGCTGGTAGCCGGGAGCGGAAACCTTGATGTGGATGTGGGCCGGACGCCACGCGTGACAACCAGCAGCCCCGATCAACTGGCCGCAAGCGCCGTCGGTGGGAATCTGGTACGGAGCCGGCTGCATGGTGTTGATCTCGAAGTAGCCGTTCTCGTCAGCCTTGACGGTGCCGCGGAAGAGCCACTCGGGCAGGCCGGGAGCGTACTGGGAGTAGAAGCCGGCAGCATCTGCGTGCCAGATCTCAACCTGCGCGTCCTTGATGGGGTTGCCATCGGTGTCGGTGAAGTTGCCGTGGAAGAGCAGGACAACGATCCGGCTTCTGCCTGATCCACGCCCGGCCATTCCCTGACACGACGAAAGATTGCGAGACCATGACTGAAACGTTGACCGAAGAACGCACATCCACCATCGAAAAGGTGCGGGCCTTCCTGTACCGAGAGGCTCGCCTGCTGGACGACCGCGACTTCGATGCCTGGATCGAGTGCTACGACCCGAGCGCTTCCTACTGGATGCCCGCCTGGGACGACAACGGCGAGCTGACCGAGGATCCGCAGCGCGAGATCTCCCTGATCTACTACGACAACCGCGGTGGTATCGAGGACCGCGTGTTCCGCATCAAGACCGACCGTTCATCGGCCACGTCCCTGCCGGAACCGCGCACCGGTCACAACATCACCAATGTTGAGATCCTGGAGCAGAACGGTGACGAGGTGAAGGTCCGGTTCAACTGGTTCAACCTTTACTTCCGTTACAACGTGACCGAGACCTACTTCGGTTACAGCTTGTACACCATCAACATGGCCGGCGAGCAGCCCAAGATCATGGACAAGAAGGTTGTCCTGAAGAACGACTACATTCACCACGTGGTCGACATCTACATGATCTAAGTCCACTCGCTGTGACGGACGGACCGGTGCCCGGCCCCCGCCTCAGGGGTCCGGGCACCGGCGCTGTCCGCACCGGTTGGCTCATTTACACACCACAGCTAGTGCGGTGAACGAACCCGTCCCATGACCACGGCTCACCGCTAGTAGGAGAAGATCACCCATGCCGCACCAGGTTGCACTAACTTTCGAAGATGGCGTCACCAAGGTCATCAAGGTCGATGACTACGAAACCATCATGGACGCGTCCTACAAGGCGCGCATCAACATTCCTTCCGACTGCCGCGACGGCGCGTGCGGTACCTGCAAGTCCTTCTGCGAGTCCGGCGAGTTCGACCCGGGAGACTTCATCGAGGACGCCCTGACGGACGAAGAGTTCGAGAAGGGTTACATCCTGACCTGCCAGACCATGCCGGAATCGGACATGGCCGTGAACATTCCCGCGACCTCCGAGTCCGCCAAGACCTCGGCCTCCTCGTACATCTCGCGGATCACGCAGCTGGACCGTCACTCTGAGACCACCATGTCCTTCACCCTTGAGATCGACAAGCGTTCCGAGTTGGCCTACCTGCCGGGCCAGTACGTGAACCTCAAGATCCCCGGCGCGAATGTCGAGCGTTCGTACTCGTTCTCCAGTGGTCCCAACACCGAAGCTGCGTCCTTCATGGTGCGTACCGCTCCCAAGGGCGCCATGTCCGAGTACTTGCGTGACCGCGCCGAAGTGGGCGACGAGATCACTTTGTCCGGCCCGTTCGGCTCCTTCTTCCTTCGCGACCCCAAGCGTCCGCTGCTGCTGCTGGCCGGCGGTACCGGTCTGGCCCCGTTGCTGTCCATCCTGGAGAAGCTCTCGGAGAACCCGCCGGAGCACGCCGTGCACCTGGTTTACGGTGTGACCCGCGAGGAAGACATCGTGGGCCTGGAATGGATCGAGGAGTACAAGGCCAAGTTGCCCAACTTCACGTGGGACTACATCGCCTCCGAAGAGGGCACCTCCGCACCCCACACCGGTTACGTCACCCAGATCATCGAGCCGGGCCACCTCAACGACGGCGACGTCGACATCTACCCGTGTGGCCCCCCGCTCATGGTCAACGCCGTAGCCAAGTGGCTCGAGACCGAGGGCATCGAGCCCGCCAACTTCTACTTCGAGCGCTTTGCTCCCAAGGAGAAGACCGGCGGCGATCCCGAGACCGGTGCGCCGGCCAGCTCCGAGGACGTTGCGGAGTCCGGTGATTCGATGTCCAAGTCCGAGGCCGTGTCCTCCATGGAAACCGGTCGTCTCTCCTTCGCCAAGGAAGATTCCTTCGCGCAGTTGGACGCCCGCATGTGCCTTGAGCTCGCCATCACTGAGCTCATGATGCCGAAGATCACGGATGAGCAGGTGAAGAACCTTCGCCGCCTGGCCGAGGCCACCGCGGATTGCGTGAGCGGCACCGAGGTCAAGAAGCCCGAAGACTTCGTGCGCTACAACGAGGAGTCCCACGAGTACCTCTTCACGGTCTCCAACAACCCTTCGCTGCTGGAGTCCTACCGTCGCCTGGACCTGAGCGATCAGATGGAGGCCACGTTCGAGTCCGGAACCGTGATCTTCGATCGCGTCATCCAGGATCACCTGGACTTCGTCGAGGCGTTCGAGAACAAGAACGTCGAGCGTGCCCGCGATGTCATCATGGCTCACGCACGTGACGCCAAGGAGACCATGGAAGGCGCCATCGACAAGAAGGAGTCCGAGTGACCCCGTTGCCCGAACCGTTCAGCGCACTGAGCCGGGGCCGTTTCAACGGCAAGGTGGTGCTGGTGACCGGTGCAGCTCAGGGCATCGGTCAGCGGGTCGCGGAACGCATCGGCGCCGAGGGCGGCACCGTGGTTCTGGTGGACCGTTCCGAATTGGCGGAGCAGGTGGCTGACGGCATCAACGAGCACGTCGCAAAGAACGGTTCCGGGGGATCCGCGAGCGCGGTGACCGGTGTCGATCTCGAGCAGTTCGCCGGTGCCGAGCTCGCCGTGTCCGAGACCTTGGAACGCCACGGTCGCGTGGACATCCTGGTCAACAACGTGGGTGGTGCTATCCTGATGCGTCCGTTCGAGCACTTCGATGCCGAACAGATTCAGAAGGAGATCAACCGTTCGCTGTTCCCCACATTGTGGATGTGCCGCGCGGTACTGCCCACCATGTTGGAAGCGGGATCCGGAACCATCGTCAACGTGTCCTCGAATGCGACGCGCGGCATCAACCGTGTGCCGTATTCGGCGGCCAAGGGCGGTGTCAACGGCATTACCCAGGCACTGGCCATGGAGACCGCGGGCCGCGGTATCCGCGTGATGGCCACTGCGCCGGGTGGTACCGAGGCACCCCCGCGCAAGGTTCAGCGCGGCCCCGGGCCGGAGGGCGAGCAGGAGCAAGCGTGGGTCAAGGACGTGGTGGACCAAGTCACCGAGTCCACGTTCTTCAAGCGCTACGGAACTCTGGACGAACAAGCCGCACCCATCGTGTTCCTGGCCTCCGACGAGGCCTCCTACATGACCGGGTCGGTGATCCAGGTCAGCGGTGGTGACATGGGCTGACAGCCCACACTGGCTACGCGCCGGGTGAGTCGAACAGACTTACCCGGCGCGTACAGTATCCGCAGGTAGTCCCCGCTGCCGATGACCGTCAGGAGTGATCGTGAGCCAATCTCCGCAACCCATTGTGCCCACCCACGGCACCATGCATCGTGTGTTGATCGGACTGGATCCCGCCCTGGAACGGTTGGGCGACCTACTCAGGGACTCGCGCCGCGGTCGCGTGAACACCGTAGTCATCAACGGGGAATCCGGAATGGGGAAGACCTCACTGATCTCGGAGTTCCTCACCCACGTGCGCAACGGCGCACGTCCTCCCAGGATTCTGCGGGCCCAGGGTGATCAGTGGGAGGCCCAGTTGCAGTTGGCCGGTTACAGTCAGCTGATCATGACCTCCCCGCTCCGTTCGGGTAAGGGCTACGACATTGATATCGCCCAGACTCCCGTGGGCTCCCAGGCTCTGAGCCCGGATCGTCTCATGAATCACGCGGCCACGCTCGGTACCCACCTGGAATCTCTCCAGGATCGCTCCCCCGTCCTGGTCGTCATCGACGACGCGCACTGGATTGATGAGGCAAGTCTTCGCATCCTGTCCTTCGTGCTTCGTCGTTTGCATGCCAAGAAGGTCATGTTCGTGCTGGCGCTGGACCGCAAACAAGCCCAGGGCATGCCTGCGACCGTCCTGGACCAACTCACCGGTCACGAGATCCAACAGATCACGTTGGAGCCGTTGGACCCCCGCGGCACCCAGGAATTGGCCCGTCGCCGCTTCAACATCGACCTCTCCTCGGCCGCGAGTTACGAGCTGGTCCGACACACCCGCGGCAATCCTCAGCAAATCAACGAGTTACTCCGCGAGATGCCGCCGGACACTTGGTATTCCTGGTTCCCCGACCTCCCACCGAGCAGCCGGGTGCGCGCTCGTGTCGGCAGCATTATGGCGGCCGCTTCCGAGGATCTCACCCAGGTTGCGGAGGCGGTGGCTCTCCTGGGTGAGGATTCCTCACTCACCGAAATCGCAGAGGTCTGCGGCATCACTGATCAGGCCCGCATGCTCGCCGCGCTGGACGAGGGACATCGAGCCGACCTGCTGACCCTGGAGTTGAATCAGGCGAGCAGTCAGGTGAAGTTCTTCGAGCCCTCCGCCGCGGGGGCCATTTACGAGCGCATGCTGCCCAGCCGCCGCGTGGAACTGCACCACCGAGCGAGCCGCGCGGTCTCGGACGAGTCCCGCCGGCTGGGCCACTTGGTGAGCTCGGCGCCGTCGGCGAATCCAGAACTCGCCGCCCGGCTGGAGGCCTTCGCCACGGAACAAGCCGCCCAGGGTGCCTGACACGACGCCGCCAACGCCCTGTTGTCCGCCTCGCGCCTGACCGACGACACCAGACTGCGCAACAACTTGCTCCTGCGCGCAGTGGACGCCATTATCGGCTCGGGCAATATCGCCGAGGCCAAGGCCTGGGCCGCAGCGGTGGACGACATGCAACCCTCCGCTCTGCGGTCTTCGGTGCTGGGGTATCTTTCCGTGGTCACCGGCCAGAATCGCAGCGCCGAGAACCAGCTCGGTGCCGCATGGCGCAGCGTGAACATCAAGCAGGAACCCGCAATCGCCGGCCAGATCGCTCAGCGTCTGGTGCTGCGCGGAGTGGCTCAGTGGGATGGCCCGGCCATGATCTCGTGGGCCGAGAAGGCCATGTCCCTGACCGAGCCCACGACGCCCGCTTATATCGAAACCGAAGCGATTTACGGGCTGGGGCTGTTCGCCACGGGACAGTTGAAGGAAGCCCGCAAGGCGTACGCCAAGGCCTTTGAACGCTGTGAGGAGAACGCGCAGAAACAGCGCATGGAGATGGGCTCGGGTTGGCTCGCGCTACGCACGGACGAGGTGGAATCCGCGCAGGCGCAGTTCGAGTCCGCCGGGCCCACCAAGTTCCGCGGCGGATCACTGCGCATCTCGCTCTGGTCCGAGGCGTGGTTGGCTCGCACCCAGTTGGTCCTCGGCCACTGGGATGCCGCCGCGGCGACCATCTCCCGGGCCGCCCCGCAGCTGGAGACGGCCCAGATGGATATGCTGCGTCCGCTGCTCTATTGGACGGCTGCGGAGCTGTATTCGATGCGCGGCGACTGGCAGCTGGCCCGGCATTACGTCTCCCTGGCTGCGGTTCCAGCGGACAGCTTCCTGTGCATGTCAGTTCCGTCGTTGCTGGCCAAGGCGCGCTTCCACGAGGCCCGCGGGGATTACGAGGGTTCCTTGGAATGCATGACCCGCGTGGCCGAGCTCGATCCATGGACGAATACCCGCGTCTCGTTCTGGTCCTGGCAGGGCACCTACGTCAACGCCTTGGTGATGACCAACAAGTTGGAGCGGGCCCAACAGTTCCTGGACGAGTTCGAGGCCATCCACCGTGCCGAACACATTCCGTCGGATCAGGCGCGGCTCAAGTGGGCTCGCGGCCGACTGTTGGCAGCCCAGGGGGATGCGGACACCGCCCGGGATTACTTCGAGGACGCACTCCACGAGCTGCGGACGCTCAACCGCCCGTACCTGCACGCGCGCATCAGCTTTGCCTTCGGCCAGTCCATGCGCCGGGCCGGTAAGCGCCGGTTGGCCTCCTCCGTGTTGCGCGCGGCACGGGATCTCTACGAGATGCTGGGCGCACACCTACGTGCAGCGCTGCGACCGCGAACTCAAGGCCACCGGCGTGGACCAGGGCCCGGGTCCGGATCCTGCGGATCCGGTGCTCGCGGCGGTGCAACGCGAACGGGTACAACTCACGCCATAGGAAACCGCGGTGGCCGAGCTCGTGGCCGGTGGTTCCACGAACAAAGAGGTCGCGAGCCAACTGTTCATTGCCGAGAAAACAGTTCAGTACCACCTGACCAGGATTTATACGAAGTTCGGCATTCGCTCCCGCAGCGAGCTTGCCGCGCGCTACCGCGACAACGAATAATCCCCGCCGCGCACATCCGTAGACGGGCGCAACGGGGATTCCCGTGCGTCGCGGTTACTTGACGTCGGAGGGGTGCTTGGCCAGCGGAATCACGGTGATGTCCATGTACGGGAACAGCGGCAGGTTCTGCAGGATGTCGTGCAGTTCGCCGTTGGACTCCACATCGAAGACCGAGTAGTTGGCGTACTCGCCCACGACGCGCCAGATCTCGGGCCACTTGCCCGAGCGCTGCAGCTCTTGCGAGTAGGCCTTCTCGGTGGCCTTGATCTCGGCGACCTCGTCGGTCGGCAGATCGGTGGGAATGTTGACGTCCATGTGAACCAGGTACTTCACGGTGTTCTCCTCACGTGTTGGGTTGTACTTGTTCGCCCACGACGCCGCTCGGGGACCGATGCGCCGAATGGTTCGGCCTGCGTGCGGGCGGTTTTTCGCCGGGCCGCGCGCGGCCCGGCTGAAACTCAGTTGCTGCGGTAGTGCGCGAGCTTGTCCTCGTCAATCGCGGTGCCCACGCCGGGGACGTCGCGGACGAAGATCTTGCCGTCCTCGATGCTCAGCGGCTCCGCCAACAGGTCGTCGGCCATGTCCAAGTAGTTGGACAGCTCACCCGCACGCTTGGAAGTGTGCGCGAACGCGGCACCGAAGGTCACCGAGGCAATCGTGCCCACCTGGGTGTCGATCTGATTGCCCACGTACACGTCAATGCCCATGCCCTGGGCCATGCCCAGGATCTTGGTGGCCTCGGTGAAACCGGACCGCGCGGTCTTGATCGCCAGGAAATTCGCACCACCGGTCAGGATCTCGCGGGCTGCGGTGCCCAGGTCCGGTGCCGATTCGTCCGCGGCGATCGGAATGGGCGAGTTGGTGACCAGGCGACGTCGTCCGAGAACTTCGCGAGCGTCGTCGGGTTCCTCCAAGAACTCCATACCGAGATCCGCGGTCTGTCGCAGCACTTCAGCGGATTCGTTCGCGGACCAGCCACGGTTGGCATCCATGTAGAGGTGCGCCTCAGGGCCGAGGCCCTCGCGCAGCACGCGCGCGGCCTCGATGTCCAGGGAAATGGGGTGGCGGCCCGTCTTGAGCTTGAAAGTGTTGATGCCGTGTTTCTCGCGGAACTCCAGGGCGATCTGCAGCAGCTCCTGCGCCGGCTTGAAACCAAGCATGTGCGAGACGGTCATGTGATCGGTGAAGCCTCCGAGCAGCGAAGACACCGGCTGGTTCAGGTACTTGCCGATCACGTCCCACACGGCGATGTCCACCGCACCCTTGGCCGTCTGGTTGTGCACCGTGCGGTCCATGATGGTCTGCATCCGGTCACGGGCAAAGATGTCCAGGCCCGCGAGCTGGGGCGAGAAGATGTCCTCGACCACCGCAACGATGGACTTCTGCGTCTCACCGTAGGTGTACGGACGCGGCGGGGTGTCGGCCACACCCACGATTCCCTCGTCCGTGTGCACGCGCACCAACACGTGATCGGCCTCGTCCACCGAACCCGATGCAAAGTGCAGGGGGTGAATGTAGGGAATGGAATAAGGGACCGCCTCGATGCGGGTGATTTTCATGCTTGGCCTTTCGTGCCAGGGTTTGCCTCGCTGACATCCATCACGAGGTTCACAAAGTTGTGCAACAGGGTGGAGCGGTCTTCCCGACGCCACGCCACCGCAAGCTCACTATCGGGGGAATCTTCGAGGGGCGCGTAGACCACGCCCTCGAGCTGGAAGGAACACACGGCCTGGGGTACCACGGCCACTCCCCCGCCGGCTGCCACGAAGGACAGCATGGTGGAGGTTTCCTTGGCCACCTGACCGATGCGGGGCTGGAAACCGCCGTGGCGACACAGCTCCGAGACCATCCGGTACATCACCGATTCCGGCGGGTAGGTGATGAAGGGCTGTTCCTGTAGTTCGTTGATGGCCACGGGACGTCCGGTGGCCAGCGGGCTGTGCGAAGGCAGGGCCACCACGAGCTTCTCGCGGGCCACGACCCGGTACTCGATTTCCGCCGAAGCCACCGGCGGGCGCAACATGGCGGCGTCCAGGGTGTGATCACGCAGCCCGGCTTCCATGGCGGGGGTGAGCATTTCGCCCTGCAGTGTCATGGACAGCCCGGGCAATGCCTGCTTGACGTGGCGCACGATCTTGGGCATCACGCCGTAGGTGGCCGAACCAGAGAAACCCACGCGCAGCACACCGGTGGCGCCGTTGCCGACCTGGTACACGTCCGCCTTGAGGGTTTCGACCTCGTTGACGATCTTCCGGCCACGGTCCAGCAATTCCTGGCCTGCCGCGGTGAGGTCAACGCGGCGTGTGGTGCGGTCCAGCAGCTTGACGCCCAGTTGTTCCTCGAGTTGCCGGATCTGCTGTGACAGCGGCGGCTGGGCCATGTGCAGCCGCTTGGCCGCGCGACCGAAATGACGTTCTTCGGCCACGGCTATGAAGTAGTTCAGTTGTCGAAGCTCCATGAGGTCCCGCTTCTTCCCGACATTGTTTCATTAGAATAGTATCTACAATCGGGCAGATTAGGAACATGTTTCTATAAAATCAACCGAATTTCTGCGGTGCATGCCACACTTTGCCGCAAACCCGCTCAGGTGCGTTCGCGCAAAACGTGCTTCTGGATCTTGCCGGTGGTCGTGCGGGGCAGCTCGTCCACCACGTCGACCGTGGCCGGCAGTTTGTAACTGGCCAGCCGCTCCTTGAGTTGGTCCCTGATGTCCTGTCCCGTCAGGTTCGGCACATCCGGGAAGAGCACCACGAAGGCCCTGCCGCTCTCGCCCCACTTCTCGTCCGGAACGCCGATGACCGCAGCCTCCTGCACTCCCGGGACATCCAACAGGGCGTTCTCCACCTCGGCAGGGTACACATTCTCACCGCCGGAAATGTACATGTCCTTGATGCGGTCCTTGATGAACAAGTAACCGTCCTCGTCCTCCACCGCAATGTCACCGGAGTGGTACCAGCCACCCTCCAGGGCCTTAGTGGTTTCCTCCGGCTTGTTCCAGTACCCACTCATCACATTGGGGCCTCGGACAATGACTTCCCCGGGTTGCCCCACTGCCACGGTCTCGCCGAGCGGATCCACGAGCTTGGATTCCGTGAAGAAGTGCTGCCTGCCTGCGGAGCCCAACTTGCTCACACCGTCGCGCGGTTCGAGCATCCGCACCCCGGGAGCGGTCTCGGTCATGCCGAAACCCTGCATCACGGCCACGTCCAACTCGGCCCAGGTGCGCAACATGCGCTCGGGCAGGGGTGATCCTCCGACCATGAACGCGCGCACGGAGGAGAAGTCCGCGGAGTCGAATCCCTCCGCGTGTGACAGCGAATCCAGCATCGCCGGGACCATGAAGGAGGACGTCACCCGGGAATCCTGGATCTCACGCAGCACGTCCGGTGCGCGGAACTGGCGCTGAATGATGATCGTGCCACCCAGCATGAACGTGGGAAGGGCCATCATGTTGAGCCCGGCAATGTGGAACAGCGGCGCTACCGCCAGGTGCACCTCGTCCTGGCGCAGATCCTGGCCGATCAGGGCGTTGACGTATTGGTAGAACAGATTGTTATGGCTCAGCATCGCACCCTTGGGCTTGCCCGTGGTGCCCGAGGTGTACATGATCAGCGCCAGTTCGTCGAGGTCGAGCTGCTCGTCGATGACATCTTCACCGCCGGACTGCAGGAAATCATCGAAGTCCTGCCCTGAGCCGCCCCCGTCCACGCTCAACCACGTGCGCACATCCGTGAGCTCCGATTCCAGTGAGACGGCGTTCTCGCGCTGGTCCTGCCCGAAGGCCACCGTGGTGGCACCGGAGTCGCGCAGGATGTAGTCCACCTCGGCCCGCCGCAATCGAGGATTGATCAGTACCGCCGCGGCACCCAGCAATCCGGCCGCGAAAAAGGTTTCCAGCAGTGACGGGTGATTGAACCCCACGTACGCCACCCGGTCACCGTGCCGCACCCCGGAATCACGCAGCGCGTTGGCCAGCTTGCGCACGCGGAGTTCGAACTCCCGATAGGTCACGGATTGCCCCTCGAACACCAGAGCGGTCGCGTCCGGACGGACCATGACGCGGCGGGCGGGCCACGTGCCAATTCCAAGGTTCACGGTTTTCCTCCTCAGCCCCCCGGGGGGAGCGCAGCACTGCGACGGTTGTCACGTGCAAACCATGGAATCGTCAATCGTTGTGAATGTCAATAGTTATTGATCGCACA